>Ga0137412_10000535_pt1 | contig 27154 bp, 19 predicted proteins | sample CZODoug2_1_16fun_FD_122160 | JGI IMG/M metagenome (GOLD analysis project Ga0137412, IMG submission 122160) | Vadose zone soil fungal communities from Angelo Coast Range Reserve, California, USA - CZODoug2_1_16fungal (Hybrid Assembly) | ecosystem: Environmental > Terrestrial > Soil > Vadose zone...
CTTTCCGCAGAAAGAGCAGTACAACAGCTTGCCGTCATCATGTTTGCCGCGCGAATCTTCGCTCATGCTGTCCTCAAGTTGACCGCAGCTCCGCCTCGGGCTGAAACGCGGCTACGCCAATGACTATATAGCACTCAATAGACGTTCCGCAAAGATACGGTCGTCAGGGCTGTGACCAGGGTCCCCCTCCGGACAGGCCACCCGGCGCAGCGGTGGCCACGGAGCGGACTTGAGTCCCACTAAGCCTTTACCAATAATTCGCCCCGTTTTTCCAACATGGAATCGACAATTCCATAAGCCTTGGCGGTCTCGGCGGTCATAAAGTTGTCGCGGTCGCTGTCCAGCTTGACCCGCTCGATGGTCTGGCCGGTGTGTTTGGCCAGAATGCCATTGAGCCGCTGCTTGGTCTCCATGACGTCACGCGCGTGGATATCGATGTCCGAAGCCTGGCCCTGGAAGCCCGCGGAGGGCTGATGAATCATGATTTTCGAGTTGGGGAGCGAATAGCGCTTCCCGGCCGAGCCGCCGGCGAGCAGCACCGCGCCCATGGAGGCCGCCAAACCGACGCAGATGGTGCTGACGTCGGGTTTGATGAACTGCATGGTGTCATAGATCGCAAGACCCGCGCTCACCGAGCCGCCGGGCGAATTGATATAGATGGCGATGTCCTTCTCGGGGTTTTCCGACTCCAGGAACAGGAGCTGAGCGACCACCAGATTCGCCATATAGTCCTCGACCGGCCCCACGATGAAGATCAGTCGCTCCTTGAGCAGTCGCGAATAGATATCGTAGGCCCGCTCGCCGCGAGCGGTTTGTTCCACCACCATCGGGACCAAATTGAGTGCACGAGTCGTCATGGAATGCCGCCCTTTAGAGAATTACGGAGAACACCGGTAGAGGGTATTGAGGACATACAAGGTCATTTCAAGGCCGTCCTTTCCGCCGATGACACTATATTCCAGTCTCACCGCCGAGAGGCGCGCCTGCTGTGAATCAGCCCTCAAAGTTCATCAGCTCTTTGAAAGTAGCGTGCTTCTCATGCACCTTAGCATGCGCCAGCACCCAGTCCACCACTTGGTCTTCCAACGCCAAACTCTCCACCTGGCGCATTGCGTCGGCGTTTTGCAGGTAGGCGCGCTTCAGGGCCGCGGCGTCCCCATAAGCTCCGACCATCTCGTCCAGACGTGCGTTCGAGCGCGCCGGATCGAGAACGATATTTTCGCGGCGGATGATGTCGTTGAACAATAATCCCAGCGCCACGCGACGCCGAGCCGGCTCCACCAGCGGCTCTCGCGGCGGGGCTTGCGAGACGTCCTTGGCGCCGCTGCGGCGCATGGCCTCGATCTGCATGTCGCGAATCTGAGACTCGAGCAAGGCGTTCGGCACATCGACGGGATTTGCCTGATGGACTTTTTCCATGACCTCGGCTTTGTTGCGGTTGCGCAGCGTCTGGTCGAGTTCACGGCGCATGTTGGCCGCCACATCCTCACGCAGCCTGTCGACGCCGCCCTCGGTGACGCCGAAAGATTTGCAGAACTCTTCGTCGACCGCCGGCAGCGAGGGTTCCTCGACCGTCTTGACGTCGACCTTGAAGCTCGCGCGCTTGCCGGCGAGCTCCGTCGCGCGGTAGTCGGGCGGAAAATCGACCTCCACCGTCTTTTGTTCACCCGCTGCCGCGCCGACCAGCCCTTGCTCGAGCTGCGGCAGCATGCGGTTCTCGCCGAGCACGATCGCAACGTTCTCGCCCTTTCCGCCGGCGAACGGTACGCCGTCGATGGCGCCTTCAAAATCGACCGTAAGCTTATCGCCGGCGGCGGCAGCCCGCCCCACCGCCGTGTATTTCATCTGCTGTTTGCGCAGCCGCTCGATCATCGCATCGATATCGCTCTCGGTCACATCGGCGGTTATGCGTTCGATTTGCAGCGAATCGAGGGGCTGCAGCACGACCTCGGGGAACACTTCGAAGGTGGCGACGTAGGTCAGGTCCTGACCTTCGCCGCTGCTCTGCGGCTCGATTCGCGGACTGCCCGCCGGCGCCAAATGATTCTGGGTTACCGCCTCGGAGAAGCTCGATTGCAACAATTCGCCGATGACTTCGCGGTGCACCTGCGGCCCGAATTGCTGGCGGATCACCGTGAGCGGCGCCTTGCCGGGTCTGAACCCGTTCAACCGTGCCGTACGGCTCAGCTGTTTCAAGCGCGCGGCAATTTCCTTGCTGACGCGTTCGGCCGGCACCTGCACTTGCATGCGGCGCTCCAATTTACCGGTGCTCTCGACGGAAACCTGCATGTCAATCCTTCATAGGGTTGGAACCGATCTTGCGTGCGGTGGTGCGAAAGGCGAGACTCGAACTCGCACGGGTTTCCCCACCAGGTCCTAAGCCTGGCGCGTCTACCAATTCCGCCACATTCGCATCGGCAGCCCGTAAGTATAACCCAGCTTATCGAGGTTCGCTTTCGCGCACGAGCATCCTGGCCACCTCGCGCAGGGCCGGCAGGCCGTTTTCCAACATGAAGTAAAGCGGGCTGTCGCCCTCGAAGGGTGGACCCAGGTGGGGCGAGTGCACCCACGCCCAAACGCGATCCTTGACGCCCGACTCCGCCATCAGGGATTGCTGGATGCTGGCAATCAGGGCGGCGCGTTCCTGCTGAGTGGCGGACAGACGCGGGGCTTGGCCGAGCCGGTAGCGCGTCAGCACTTGAGGAGAAGGAATTCGCAGCAATCGGCATTGCTGCAAAGGCGAAAGCTCCCAGGCGTCGGCGATGGCGAAAAACCGTTTGAGCGCGTTCGTGCTCGCATGCCGCGCCGCCCGACGACTGGCCGGCTGCAAGACTAATCGCGGTCCAGTACGAGGCTTGGGGGACACAGAGGTTCTCACAGGGATTTAAAAGCATACTCCCTAATGGCCAGCGCGCTCGCTATCATGGCGTATGCCCATGACGTTTGCCGAACGCCTCAGCCGAGCGCAGAAGAACAGCGGCGGCTTAGTCTGTGTCGGTCTCGATCCGGATCTCGCCAAATTGCCGCGCGACCTGGCAAGCGAGCCGGAGCCGCTGTTCGCATTCAATCGCCGCATCGTCGACGCAACCGCCGATCTTGCCGCAGCGTACAAACCCCAGATCGCGTTCTACAGCGCGCTGGGAAAAGAAACCGAGCTGGTCGCGAGCATTCGCTACATCCGCGAACGCGCCCCGCACACGTTGGTCATCCTGGATGCCAAACGCGCGGATATCGGCAACACGGCCGAGGCCTATGCCAGCGAGGCCTTCGACCGCTACGCAGCGGACGCTGTAACGGTGAATCCGTATATGGGCGAGGACTCGGTGCGCCCATTCCTCGCCCGGCCCGACCGCGGTGCCATTTTGCTGTGCCGAACCTCCAACCCCGGCGCTCGGGATTTTCAAGATTTGCTGGTCGACGGGCAGCCGCTCTATAAGAGAGTCGCGGAGCGCGCTGCCGCAGATTGGAACGCGCACCAAAATCTAATGCTGGTGGTGGGCGCGACCTACCCTGCCGAAATGGCCGAGCTGCGGCGCGCGCACCCGCAACTATCATTCCTCGTCCCCGGGATCGGGGCGCAAGGCGGCGATCTCGACAGCACCCTTGCCGCCGGCTTGAATGCCGCGGGCGCGGGGCTGCTCATCAATTCTTCACGCGGCATCATTTATGCGGGCGGCGGGGCTGCTCCGGCCATTCGCGCCGCTGCGGCCGACTTGCATGCGGGAATCAATCGGGGGCGGTAACCTAAAAAGCCGTCTTGATCACGCCGCCGTCGACGCGCAATGCGGCGCCGTTGGTCGCCGACGACAGCGGGCTCGCCATGTAGGTCACCAGCGCCGCCACTTCTTCGGGCGCTGCGAATCTCTTGAGCAGCGACGTCGGGCGTGCCGTCTGAAAGAATTCCTGCTCCACTTCGGCGGCGGTCTTGCCCGCGGCGGCGGCCATTTCGCCCACGAAGTCGCCGACACCGCGCGAGCGCGTGGGACCCGGCAATATGGTGTTGACCGTGACCGCGGTTCCGGCCGTGCGCTCGGCCAGGCCGCGCGCGACCGCGATTTGCGCCGCTTTCGTCATGCCGTAGTGAATCATCTCCGCCGGAATGTGATAGCCGCTCTCGCTGGAAATGAAAATGATGCGGCCCCAATTGCGCGCGCGCATCTTGGGGAAATAGAGCCGCGCGAGACGCGCGCCGCTCAGCACGTTCACGTCGAAAAAGCGCTGCCAATCGGCGTCGCTGATGTCCTCGAAAGCGCGAACCTCGAAGATCCCGAGGTTGTTCACCAAAATATCCACGGTGGGATGTTGGCGCAGGAGTTCCTCGGCCGCTGAGGCAAGACTCAGGTCTCCCGCGAAGCCGCGCACCTCGCCGCCGGTCTCCCCCTTGATTCTCGCAACGGCGGCATCGACGCTAGCCTGCGCTCTGCCGTTGACGATGACCGAGGCTCCTTCCCGCGCCAACGACAATGCAATCGCGTGACCAATGCCGGCGGTGCTGCCGGTGACCAGAGCAATTTTCTTCTTCAGCTGTAGATCCATGACACACGCCTCAGTGATGCATGACGTTCAATGTTGGAGCAGTGGGCGCGAAAGCAAAGCCTGCATGTCTCGCCGGCCATCGCCGCCCAAGCGAGGACCAAAAATAGACCTTTAAGCGTTTCCCTGCAAACCGGAGAATTCCATCTGGGCGCGTTGCGTGGCCCTATTTTCTGCTAATTTCCTCCCATGCGAATCGCGGCAATCTCGGACATTCATGGAAATGTGGGCGCCCTCGATGCGGTGCTGGCGGACATCGACCGGCGCGGCGTCGACCTGATCGTCAATCTGGGCGACATCCTGTCGGGTCCTCTCCAGCCGCGCGAGACGGCGGATCGCTTGATGGCGCTCGATTTGCCGACCATTCGCGGCAACCACGAGCGCCAGCTATTGGCTTCCGATCGCGACGGCATGGGGCCATCGGATCGTTACGCTGCCGACACGATTAGCGACGCGCAGCGCCAATGGCTGCAGGCGCTGCCGGCCACGCTGACCGTTGCGGACGGCATTTTTCTTTGTCATGCGACTCCCGACAGCGATGTGGCGTGTTTTCTCGAGAACATCCGTGACGGCGAACTGATGCCCGCGTCTCTCGCGGAAATCGAACAGCGCGCCGCGCCTTGCACGGCATCGCTGATATTTTGCGGACACACGCATATACCCCGGGTGGCGTACTTGACCAGCGGACAAGTAATCGTCAATGGCGGCAGCGTTGGCATTCAAGCCTACGAGGGTCATCATCCTGTTCCGCACGTCGTCGAAGTCGGGTCACCGCACGCGCGGTATGCGATCGCGGAACGCGCCGCAGGCCAATGGACGGTCGATCTGCTCGCGGTGCCTTATGACTGGGCGGCGGCGGCGCGAATTGCGCAAGAGCACGCGCGGCCGGAATGGGGGCAGGCGCTGCGCACCGGCTTTATGTGATCGCGTGCCTGCCGCGAAATTACGGCCGCTTTGGTGCCACGGACCAATCCTACCTGCTGCATCGAATTCTCCTGAGCCGTACGCCTGTTCCCAATCAGGACCAAGTGTTGGCCACGCGCCCGAAGGCATCCAACAGCCGCAGGTACTGAATGGCCGCGGCCGCTCCCCAGCGGCTTAGGGCGTGCAGCGCAATCGGGCGGATCGGGGTCACGGGGAATCCCAGCTCCGTCGCCGGCGTTCCCAAGACATATTTTGCCAAAAGCGCGCCCATGGTGATCGCCATGGCGACGCCGCGCCCGTTGTACCCCAGACCGGCGATGATGCCGGGCGCAACCTCATGCAGGTGCGGCAAATGATCGGGCGTCATGGCCACCCATCCCGACCAATGGTAGTCGAATGGCACGTCCGCGAGCTGCGGATAGATTTCGCGCACGGCACGATGTTGCGGTTTGGCGGCCTCGATGAGGGACGTGCGGCCGAACACGCCGCGAGATCCCATGATGAGACGGCCCGTTCCATTCAACCGAAAGTAGCGCAGAAGCCGCCAGGTATCGGACACCGACTGACGCTCCGGCAGAATGCCGCGCAATTGTTCTTGCGACAGCGGCGCGGTTGCCGCTTGCAGTGACGGCACGGCGACGAAGGTGCGCTTGAGCGCGCCCGTGAATTCGTCGGAGTAGGCATTGGTCGCCAGCACCACGTGCGGACTGGTGACGCTCCCCTCCGCGGTCGACACCTGCCACTCATTGCCGACGCGGTCGAGGCGAATGGCCGCGCTGTCGGTGAATACTCGGCTGCCCGCATGCTGCGCGGCGGTCGCGAGTCCGCGCACGAACTCGAGCGGGTGAACGGTACCTCCGCGCCGGTCGAGCAGACCGCCACAGTAGCGCTGCGAACCGGTGAGCCGCGCCGTCTCGGCTCGGTCGAGCAGATCAACTGCCGCACCGCGCTCGCGCCATTGACGGGCGCGAGTTCGCAACGGACGCAGGGCCGCCTCCGACGTTGCCAACTGCAGCCAGCCGCTGCGGACCGGCTCGCAGGCGATGCGATGTCGACGGATGAGATCGAACACCAGGTCGGGCCCCGCGGCGACGGTGGCCACGAGCTTTGATCCCAACTGTCCCCCGAACATCTCCTCGAGGTCGTCGGGATCGTACTTGAGGCCGGGAATGACCTGCCCGCCGTTGCGGCCGGACGCGCCATCCCCAATGTCATTGCTGTCGAGAACCACGACCGCGCGGCTCCCTTCGCTCAAGTGCAACGCCGTCGAGAGCCCGGTATATCCGGCACCGACGACCGCAACCTCAGCTCGGATCGCTCCGCGCAGCGGCTGACAGGGGGCAATGGGCGCCGCTGTCGCCGACCAGAGCGTCTGCGCCGGCTGCGGAATCGTGGTTAAAATTTTGCCGTCAGCTCCAGGCCATAAGTGCGCGGCTCGCCCACCAGAGCATAGTCGAATCCCAGGCCACCGTCGGCAGGATTACGCTGCGCCAGTCCGTATACCAGATACTGCTTGTTCGCGAGATTCTTGCCCCAGATGGCGATTTCGTATCGGGGTCCCATCAGTACGATTCGTCCATTCACCAGCGCGTAGCCATCCTGCGCGATGCGCTCGGTGTTGAGCGCATCGTAGTATTGCTTGGAGTAATAGTTGCCGTTCACCTGCACGTGCAGATCGCCCACCGAAAATTTCGCGGCGCGCCAATCGGCATTCGCCCCGGCGCTGAAATTGGGCGCCCCGATCAATCGGTTGCCGGCGCGAGACAGGCCATGGAGCGTGAGCTCTTGATATTTCGACTGCAGTAACCCCATGGTCGCACCGACGCTGATGTCGCTGGTGAGGTTGGCGCGAAACTCGACTTCGCCGCCCGCGACTCGCGATTTCGGCGCGTTCACTACACGAAAGCCGCTGCCGCCGCCCGGCAATCCGAAGGTATCGAGGAACTGCTGGTCTCGATAGTTGTAATAGAACAGCGCGGCGTTCAGCATCGCTCGGCGTTCCCACAGTTCGGACTTCACGCCCAGTTCGTACGAATTGAGTTTCTCCGGCTGCGCGAAGGTGAGCTCGGCGGGCGCGTTGTAGGCTTGGCCATTGAAGGCGGCGCCGCGGTAACCCTGGCTGAAATTGAAATACATCATGACGTCGTCCATCGGCTTCCAATCCGCGCCGGCCTTGAAGCTCACGTTGCTATTCGACTTGCTCAGTTCGGGATAGGTGGCGCCTGGTGCCTGCAGTCCCGTTTGAAAGCTGGTGTACGTGGCCGGCAATGCGGCAATGGTCGGCGTCCAGAGCGTCGTCGTATCGTCGGGCAGCAAACTGGTCGGGGCTGAGGGCAGGCCGCCCTCCAGCGCATAGAAGTTTTTGATGGCGATCGAGTCCTTGGTGTAGCGAACCCCGGCGCGGAACGTCACGGTATCGGTGGCGGCAAACGTCATATTGAGGAACGCCGCCTTGGTCTCGCGAATTTGGTCGAAATTGTTGTATTCATCGAAGCCGTAGAGCTCCTGTCCCGACGGCAGGAAAAACGCGCCGGGAAACCCGTCGAAAAAGTGAAATTGCACGGTGGCATGCACGGTGTCGCGGCCGTAATAGGCGCCGCCCAGGAACTCCAACGGTCCCATGTCGTGCGTGGCGATGCGCACCTCCTGTGAAAACGCGTTCACGCTCGAAAAATACGTGTTCGGATCGTCGAGGTACACCGGCAATCCGCCATCGTCGCTCTTTTCATACCACTTGCCGAAGTCGAAGCCGGTCACCGAGGTGAGCGACAGATGCGGCGTGAATTGCCACTCGAGCTTCAAGGAGGCGCTGTCGCTGCGAATGTCCTTGTCGATGGCGTACTTGGCGCCGTTTTGAAACCAGCCTATGTTGCCGGTGAAGCCCGTGACGGTGGGATCGTTGTTAAGGGCGTGCGCCCCATACGGTGTGCCGCCGGAACGGCTCACCGACAACTTGAGCAATGCCGAGAACGTATCGCTGGGCTTGAACAGCAGGGAAAATCGACCGGCCAGGGCGTCAACGCCGTTGAGCGGCCGCACGCCGGGGACGATGCTGTCCATCCAGCCCTTGCGTTCTTCGTACAGCACGGCTGCGCGCCAGCCCAACACGCCGTCGATGACGGGGCCGCCGACCGCGGCGCGCACATTGCGTGCATCGTAATTACCAACGCCCAGCGTGGCGTACCCATCGTAGTCCGCGAGGCTGGGGTTCTTCGAGTAGAAGCTGATGGCTCCCCCCGTGGCATTCTTGCCGTACAGAGTGCCCTGCGGTCCGCGCAGCACCTCGACTCGGTCGAGATCGAACACTTGCAACGCCTGCAACGCGCCTACGCTTTTGTAGACCTCGTCCACATACATGGCGATGGGGCTGCTTTGATTCTGACTGAAGTCGCTGGTGGTGACGCCGCGCAGCGTGAAGCTCGGCTGTGCTTCCTCGCCGTAGGCCGAACTGATGGTCAAATTGGGCACGGCCGCCGCAATGTCGCCGGCCTGGCGGATGCCGCGCTGTTCCAAGTCAGCGGAGGAAATGGCGGTGATCGCCACCGGGATATCCTGAGCTTTCTCGCTGCGGCGCTCGGCGGTCACGATGACCTCGGCCAACTCGTCGTCCGCGTGCACCGCGCGGGGCCATGCGGCCAACAACGCCCCGCCGGCGAGGGCCACGACCAATGCAGCACCCAGGCGAGCGTTTCCCATAGTCATTATCTCCCCCATTAAGACTGCGGCCGGTCGTGGCGCGCGGTCGGCAATTGATCGAGAGCTCGAGATACCGTAAAATCGATTATCGATACATTCCAATCGAAATCTAAAAATACTGTAGGGTACCGCGCGCCGCCAGTCAAACGGCAAATGGATCCCGGAACCTAGCGAGAGGCGAGGCCGCTCGACGCGGCCCGCGCGGTTTCGAGCAGCACCGAGGCCAGCTTGTCGCGCAGATCCTGCATGGTCCAACGGCTGGTGGGCCCTGAGATATTGACCGCGGCAATCGGCCGGCCGTCATCGCCCAGAATGGCCGCCCCGATCGTGAGGTCGCCCCGATAGGTCTCCTGATCGGCCCACGCGTAGCCAGTCTTGCGAGCGCCATCGATCAGAGCGAGCAGCCGGTCGATGTCGGTCGTGGTCGTCGCTGTGAAGCTGCGCAGCACCGAGCGCCGCACGATCCCGAGCGCCTCTGCGGGCGGCAGCGCCGACAAGTAGGCGCGTCCGGCGGCCGTGCAATACATGGGCAATCGATGCCCCACCGGCATATGAATGAAAAAGCGCTTGCGGCTCGGAAAGCGCGCGATGTACACCATGTCGGTGTCGTCCGGTTCGGACAGACTGACCGACTCGCCGCTGGCTTGATTCAAGTCGACCAGATGAGTGGTCGCCTGTTCGATCAGCGGGTGACCCATCAAATACGCGTTGGCAATATTCAATGACCGCGGCGACAAGACCCAGCGTTTCAGGTGCAAATCGCGCTTGAGGTAACCCAGCCGCTCCAGCGTGTGCGTGCAGCGCTGCGCCGAGCTCTTGGTCATGGCGGTCGCCGCCGCGATCTCGCCCAGATTGAGCGCCCGCGCTTGCTCGCCAAACGCCTCGAGAATGGCGAGGGCCTTTTCGACGGTTTGGTTATAGAGAGGATCGCTCTTGTCGATCGGCCGCTTCTTGCGCGCCCGGTCCTGCACGGCTGCCGCCGTGCGCTTTTTCACTGCCATGGCGGCGCATGTTACGCGCCGGAAGCGAGCGCCACCATCGCGTGCAGCAAGACATTGGCACCCGCCTCCAAGTCGGACGGCACGGCGCTCTCGGCCTCGTTGTGACTCAAGCCCCCCGCGCATGGGACGAATATCATGGCGGTCGGCACAACCGCGGCGGTATTGCATGAATCATGGCCGGCGCCGCTCACCATTTCCAACGCGTTGTAACCCAACGCGGCGGTAGCCGTGCGTACGGCATCGACAATGGCCGCATCGAACACCACACCCGGGGCTTCCCATACGCAGCGAATATCGCCGGCGAGCGCATGATGCTGCAGGGCGGACCGGACCACCCGATCGACCTCGGATCGCAGCACACCGTACTCATGAATATCAGGGTGGCGAACGTCAATGGTGAATCGCAGCCGGCCCGGCACGGTGTTCGGCGAGCCGGGAGAAGTTTCGATGATGCCGACGGTGAGCCGCGCATCCGGGCCGCGCGCGCGCGCCGCCGCGTAGATTGCCGGGAGCACATCCGCGAGCACTCGAATGGGATCGCGCCGCATGTCCATGGGGGTGGGACCCGCGTGCGCTTCCTGTCCCTCCACGACGACCTCGTGCCGGCTCATGTGCTGAACACCGGTCACGATGCCGATGGTCTTGGCACGCTGTTCCAGTACAGGACCCTGTTCGATGTGCACCTCCAGCGCGGCCTTGACCGATTGGCGCGCCACCGGCGCATCCGTGGGCATGCCGAGCCTCTCGAGTTCCTGGCGCACGCTGCGGCCCGCGCGGTCGGTCAACGCATGGGCGGTTTCCAGCGGCAAACGCCCGGACCACACGGCGGAGCCCATCATGGCCATCGGAAAGCGGCAACCTTCCTCGTTGCTCCATACGCCGACCTCGAGCGGATGCAACGTGGTCAACCGCGCATCATTGAGCGATTCAATCACTTCGAGGCCGGCAAGCACGCCATACACGCCGTCGAATTTGCCGCCGGTGGGCTGCGTATCCAGATGGCTGCCGGTCATGACCACCGGCAGGGAGTCGTCCTGCCCGGCCCTGCGCACGAACAAGTTGCCCACCGAATCCACACGCACCTTGCAGCCGGCGGCTTCCGCCCAGCGCGACAGCAGCCGGCGTGCGGCAAGATCGCCGTCGGTCAACGCCTGCCGATTGCAGCCGCCCAGAGTCGTTGCGCCGATGTCGGCGGTAGCCATCAGCCGCGACCAGAGACGCTCGCCGTTGACCCGCGGCGTGCTCAAGCGGAGGCGTCGCGGCGCAGCGCAAAGCCATCGGCCGATTGCGGTCGCTCGCGAGAAGGTATCGTCGAAACTTGGTTGAGCATGAGTACCCTCGTTGCCCGACGATATTACTGACTTTGATGGAACAGTGGGGCCGTCCTTCAGGCGGCTCGCGTTTCAAGCCTTTGGTGTGTAGGCGTCGATCAGCACGCGGGCGGTCAATGCGGCGCTTTGCAGCGGTCCATTGCCATGGCCGAACGTTCGGCGCGTGAGGTACCCGCCTTCCATCACCAACATGAGCGCATCGCCCAATTCATGCGGCTTGGCGGCGCCCGCTTGGGCGGCCAGCTCGGATAACCGCCGGCGCATCTCTGCTTTCTGCTTAATGGCCACCTGCCGCGCCGGGTGTTCCTCATCGGCGATTTCAACGGACGCGTTGGCGAACGCGCAGCCGCGTGAATCCGCGAAACAGGTGCTCGTCACGTAGGCATCGAAAAGCGCTTCGATTTGGCGGCGCGGGTCGCCCTCGTGCGCGGTGACGATATCGTCCCACCAGACCCAAAATTCGCGGCCCTTCTGTTCCAGGTATTCGGCCACCAGTTCGTCCTTCGAGGCGAAGCTGCGATAGAAGCTCATTTTGTTGGTACCGGCCTCGGTGGCGATCGTATCCACGCCGACGTCGCGGATGCCGTATTTGTAAAAGAGGTCGCAGGCCGTTTCGAAAATGCGGTCGCGGACCCGCGGTTTTGCGCAGACGGGAGTCGGATGACCTCCCTGAAGAAGGGCGTGGCCCGGTTTGTTCGCGGTCGGCGCCGCTTTACTCGTGCTCATGTGCAACTCCTCTTGACATGTGAGTTACCGGTCACTAACATCCCGCAGAATGTTACTTAGCGGTAACTCACATACAGTGTCGTCGCCGCCGGGTCTTGTGTCAAGTCGCTGAATTGCAATGGGGTCACAATGAATTTCCGCACGCAGTTTCTCAAGCTCGCCCTCGTTACGCTAGCCGGTTCCTTCGCCTCGAGCGGCTGTGCGCCGTCGGTGGGCCAACCGACCGCGGGCAGCGCAAAGTCCCCGCCCCCGGCCGCCCAAGTCACGGTAGCCGAGGTTATTCACCGGCCCTTGCGCGATTGGTCTGAGTTCACCGGCCGCCTCGAGGCGGTACAGTCGGTCGAGGTTCGGCCGCGCGTCAGCGGCTATATCGACCGTATCGGATTCGTGGAGGGGGCCCGGGTCAAAAAGGGCCAAGTCCTGTTTCGCATCGACCCGCGGCCTTTCCGCGCCGAGACCGAGCGCCAGTTCGCCGCCCGCACCCGCGCAATATCGGAACTCGAGCTCGCCAAGGCCAACCATGCCCGCGCGCAGCGGTTGATCGGGGCTAACGCCATTTCGCGCGAAGAATTCGAGAGGCTGTCGAGCGCCGACAGCGTCGCCGCGAGCGATGTGGCGGCCGCGACCGCGGCGCTCAACGCGGCCAAGTTGAATCTCGAATTCACCGAAGTCCGCGCACCCATCGACGGCCGCGTATCCCGCGCCCTCATTACGCAGGGCAACTTGGTGTCGAGCGATAGCCTCCTGACCACCATCGTGTCGGACGATCCGATTTACGCGAGCTTCGATGCCGATGAGCAGACCTTCCTGCGCTACAGCCGCAACGCCGCAAACCGGGTCGCCGGAGTCGACCCCGTGTATATGGGTTTCGCGGACGAAAAAGACTTCCCGCATGCCGGCCGTCTGAATTTCCTCGACAATCAGGTCGATCGCAAGACGGGAACCATCCGCGCTCGCGGGGTACTTGCCAATCCCGACGGAATCTACACGCCCGGGCTGTTCGTGCGCATCCGGCTGGTCGGGCGCGACACTCGGGACGCGGTGCTCATCGACGATCGTGCCGTCGGCACCGATCTCGGCAAGAAGTTCGTGTTCGTACTCAAAGATGACAACACGGTCGATTACCGCAGCGTCGCGTTGGGGGCGGAAGTGGACGGCCTACGTGTCGTCGGCAGCGGCCTTGCGCCCGGCGAGGTCATCGTCGTCAACGGCCTGCAGCGCGTACACCCCGGCGTATTGGTCGCCGCGACGAAGGTGGGTATGGATATGAACCGCGAGGGCCTGCGCCAGGTGGCCGCGGCCGACACCGACGATTCGAGCCACCCCTACGCGGCTCAACGCAGCGCCGTCGTCGCGGCGCATCTGTCCCAGCCGTAAATCAACCCGCGTACGTCGGAGCTAGTCGATGCAACTTTCGCAGTTCTTCATTTCGCGCCCAATCTTTGCGGGCGTTCTGTCGACGATCATCCTGATCGCCGGACTCATCGCGCTGCCGCTGCTGCCGATCAGCGAATACCCCGAAGTGGTTCCGCCCACCGTGGTGGTGAAGGCGACCTATCCCGGAGCGAATCCCGAAGTCATTGGCGAAACCGTCGCTTCCCCCCTGGAACAGGCGATCAACGGCGTCGAGAATATGCTCTATCAGTCGTCACAGGCGACGGCCGACGGCGTGATGACGCTGACCATCACGTTCAAGCTCGGCTCTGACGTCGACAAGGCGCAGGTGTTGGTGCAGAACCGCGTCGCGCAGGCCCTGCCGAAGCTGCCGGAGGAGGTGCAGAGGCTCGGCGTGACCACCAACAAGGCGTCGCCGGATTTGACCATGGTGGTGCACTTGGTGTCGCCCGGCAAGCGCTACGACATGCTGTACCTGTCGAATTTTGCGACGCTGCGTGTGAAAGACGAACTGGCGCGGCTCGACGGCGTCGGCGACGTTCAAATCTTCGGCGCCGGCAACTATTCGATGCGCGTCTGGCTCGATCCCGACAAGGTCGCCTCGCGAAACCTGACCGCGGGCGACGTGGTCAAGGCAATCCGCGAGCAAAACGTGCAGGTTGCGGCCGGCGCGCTCGGTGCACCGCCGACTCCGAATGCGGCGGATTTTCAACTGCTGATCAACACCAAGGGCCGCCTCATCAGCGAGGCGGACTTCGGCGCCATCGTCGTCAGAGCAGGTGATGCGGGTCAGATCACGCGGTTGCGCGACGTGGCTCGCATCGAGCTCGGCGCCGATACGTATGCACTGCGCTCATTGCTCGACAACCAACCCGCGGTGGCCGTCCCGATCTTTGCGCGCCCGGGCAGCAATGCCATCGCAATCTCCACGGCGGTGCGCGCCAAGATGGAGGAGCTCAAGAAGAGCTTCCCGGCGGACGTCGACTACACCATCGTCTACGACCCCACCGTGTTCGTGCGCAGCTCCATTGAGGCCGTCGTGCACACCTTGTTCGAGGCCATACTCTTGGTCGTCATCGTGGTCATCGTGTTCCTGCAAACGTGGCGGGCGTCGGTGATCCCATTGATCGCCGTGCCGGTATCCCTGGTCGGTACCTTCGCCGTCATGGAGTTGTTCGGCTTCTCATTGAACGCGCTCAGCCTGTTCGGGATGGTGCTTGCAATCGGTATCGTGGTCGATGACTCCATCGTCGTCGTCGAGAACGTCGAGCGCAACATCGAGAGAGGCTTGAGTCCGCTCGACGCGACGCGTCAGGCCATGCGCGAAGTCACGGGACCCATCGTCGCGACCGCGCTGGTTCTCTGCGCGGTGTTCGTACCCACCGCCTTCATCAGCGGACTGAGCGGCCAGTTCTACAAGCAATTTGCCTTGACCATCGCCATCAGCACCGTGATCTCGGCGTTCAATTCGTTGACGCTGTCGCCGGCGCTGTCCGCGTTGTTGCTGAAGCCCCGCGGTGCGGCGCCCGACCGCCTGCAGCGGCTCGTCAATTTCGCGCTGGGATGGTTCTTTCGGCCCTTCAATCGCGCCTTCGCGCGCGCCTCGGACGGCTATCTGCGCGGCATCGGCCGCATCGTGCGCACCAGCGGCATCGCGCTGGCGCTCTATGGCGGCCTGATCGGATTGGCCTGGATGGGGTTCGCGACCACGCCCACGGGCTTCGTGCCTCCTCAGGACAAGCAATATCTCGTCGCCTTTGCGCAGCTCCCCGATGCCGCCACGCTCGACCGAAGTGAAGACGTCATCATGCGCATGGGCGAAATCGCATTGAAGCAGCCGGGCGTGGAGCATGCCGTGGCCTTCCCCGGTCTCTCCATCAACGGGTTCACCAACAGCCCGAACTCCGGCATCGTGTTCGCCACCCTGAAGCCGTTCGCGGAACGCACCGCGCCCGGAGAATCGGCCGCCGGGATTGCCGCGGCGCTCAACCAGAAGTTCGCAGCGATTCAGGACGCCTACATCGCGATTTTCCCGCCGCCGCCCGTACAGGGGCTGGGCACCATCGGCGGCTTCCGCCTGCAAGTAGAGGATCGCGGCAGCGATGGCTTCGAGGAGCTGTACAAACAGACTCAGAATTTGATCGCCAAAGGCAACGCCACGCCTGGGCTCGCGGGCCTGTTCTCGAGCTTCCAGATCAACGTACCGCAAATCCGCGCCGACGTGGACCGCGAGAAGGTGAAATCGCAAGGCGTTGACCTGCAGGATCTGTACGACACGATGCAGATCTATCTGGGGTCGCTGTATGCGAACGACTTCAACCGCTTCGGCCGCACCTATCAGGTGAACGTACAGGCGGAGCCGCGATTCCGTTTGCAGGCCGAAGATATCGTCAAGCTCAAGACCCGCAACGCCGCGGGCGAGATGATCCCCTTGAGTTCATTCGTCACCGTCGAATCGAATTCCGGACCCGATCGCGTGATGCACTACAACGGCTTCGCCACCGCCGAGATCAACGGCGCCGCAGCGCCCGGCTTCAGCACCGGCCAGGCACAGAAGCTCATGGAAGATCTCGCGCACCGCGAACTGCCGAACGGCATGAGCTTCGAGTGGACGGAGCTCACCTATCAGCAGATCCTGGCGGGCAACACCATGATCTTCATATTTCCCCTGGTGGTGCTGCTGGTGTTCCTGGTGCTGGCCGCGCAATATGAAAGCCTGGCGCTGCCGCTGGCGATCATTATGATCATGCCCATGGTGCTGTTATCGGCCATCATCGGCGTGAAATTGTCCGGCGGCGACAACAACATCTTCACGCAAATCAGCTTGATCGTTCTGGTCGGCCTCGCCAGCAAGAACGCGATTCTCATCGTCGAGTTTGCGCGCGAGGCTGAGGCCGAGGGAGCATCGACGCTGCGCGCCCTGCTGAAGGCGGCACGCCTGCGGTTGCGGCCCATCCTGATGACGTCCTTTGCCTTCATCATGGGGGTCATCCCGCTGGTTTTGAGCCATGGCGCCGGCGCAGAGATGCGTCACGCCATGGGCGTCGCGGTCTTCTCGGGAATGCTCGGCGTGACTTTCTTCGGCTTGATTTTGACGCCGGTGTTCTATCTGCTCGTCCGTCGTCTGAAACGGCGTACTGCGCCGCGAGCCCTGCCTCATCTCGATACGGCAGCGCAGGGGCGACCGGCGTAACGGCGCTCGGCGCCCTTCCCTAAACCCACTTGACGTGAAGGAAATTTTCCATGACCAAGATCGCACTCATCACCGGCGCCAACAAGGGCATCGGATTTGAAACCGCCCGCCAGCTGGCAAAGTCAGGCGGCGTACATGTCATGCTGGCCGCCCGCGACCGCGCGAAGGGCGTCGCGGCTGCGCTCATGCTGCAAGGCGAAGGCCTCGACGTCGAAGCGCTGACCCTGGACGTGACGGATGTCGAGAGCATTGCGGCCGCTGCCAAGGACATCTACAAGAAATTCGGACGGCTGGACATCCTCATCAACAACGCCGGCATCAGCGTCGATGAGCCATCGAAAAAGGTGTCCGAGCAAACCCTCGCGACGTGGCGCAAGACATTCGATACGAATTTGTTCGCCCTGATCGCGGTCACGCAGGCCTTCCTGCCGCTGCTCGAGAAGTCTGACGCCGGACGCATCGTGAACCTATCGAGCATTCTCGCATCGATGACGCTGCACTCCGATCCGAAGTCGCCGATTTATGATTTCAAGGTACCCGCGTATAACGTGTCCAAAACCGCGGTGAACGGCTGGACGGTGCAGCTGGCCTACGAACTGCGCGACACCAAGATCAAGGTAAACGCAGCGCATCCGGGTCACGTGAAAACGGACATGGGCGGCCCCGCCGCTTCCATGGAAATCGTCGACGGCGCCAAGACCAGCGTGGCGTTGGCATTGATCGGTGCGAAAGGACCGAGCGGCGCCTATATCCATATGGGCGAGCCGCTGCCGTGGTGAGGAAAGGATCCTCGCGAGACACTCTGATGAAGTACCTAGGATTGTTCTTGGTCTCCCTGACGATGGCGGCATGCGCCGTCGGACCGGACTTCAAGCCGCCGGCCAATCCGCCGGCGGCACTGGTCAACGCTCACTCCACGGACCGTGCTCCGCTCGTGGCGCAGTCTCCAGACGGCCTGTGGTGGCAGCAGTTCGACGATCCGGTACTGAACGAGCTGGTCGGGCGGGCGCTCGACTCGAACTTGGATCTCAAGATCAGCGTCGATCGGGTTCGCGCCGCACGTGCCGCGTTTTCAGGCGCTGAATTGGACTACGCTCCCCATGTTCCGCTCACGGCGGGCTACACGAACAGCAAGGAGCAAGTGCCCGGGTTCGGCACGCAACGCTACAGCGCTGAGAGTTACACCACCGGCTTCGACGCCACCTGGGAGCTGGATCTGTTCGGCCACGTGCGACGCTCGGTCGAGGCGGCTCGCGGCGACCTTGCCGCCGAACAAGAGGATCTGCAGAACGTGCGGATAACCGTGGCCGCCGAGGTGGCGCGTAATTATTTTTCGCTGCGCAGTACCCAACAGCAGATCCAGGTCGCGCGCGACAATCTCGCCAATCAAGAGGAGACCGTGCGCCTGACCTCGCTGCGCTACGAGTCTGGCCGCGGCACGGAATTGGATGTGCAGAGCAGCCGCGCGCGCCTGAAAGCCACCGAGGCCACTCTGCCCGAACTCCACACCTCGGAAGCGGCCGCTCGATATCGCCTCGCGGTGTTGCTGGGCCAACGCCCCGGCGCGCTCGACGCGCAGCTCGAGCCGCGTGCCGCGCCCGCGTACGCGAAATCATTGCCGATCGGCAGCGACGGCGACGATGCCGCCAACTTGCTGCGGAATAGGCCTGACGTACGCGAAGCCGAACGGCGGCTCGCGGCGGCTACCGCCCGCGTAGGCGTCGCCACCGCCGATTTGTTTCCGCGCGTGTCGGTCAGCGGATTCGTGGGATTCCTGTCCGGCGACTTCGGTCACCTGTTCAGCTCCTCGGCCGGCACCGATGGACGGGCGTGGTCGATCGCGCCGACGGTGAGCTGGCCCGCATTCGACTACGGCTCCGTCAGGGCACGCCTGCGGGCAAGCCGCGCGGACGCGGACGGCGTTCTAATGAACTACGAGAAGACCGTGCTCAATGCCTTGGAGGAGACGGAGAACGCTTTCGTGGGCTATCGAGAGCAGCAAACTCGGCTCAAGAGTTTGCTGGAACAAGCCGATGCCTCGCGCCGCGCCGCCGAACTTGCTGCCCTGCAATATCGGGAAGGCGAAACCGACTTTCTCACGCTGCTCGATGCGCAACGCACGCAGCTGTCTGCGGAGAGCGCGGTGGCGGAATCCGAAGGCACCGTGAACATCAGTGTGGTGACGATTTACAAAGCTCTGGGAGGGGTGGGTCAACCCCGCGACCGGCCGCTCTTGGTCACCCGCAGGGAGCCTTAAAGCCTGTCTTAAGTCTTCCGCGGCCGCGACCTAGTCCGCGCTTATATGACAGAACGCTCTACATGCGTGAACTGCGTCGAAGTCCTATAACTCTTCCCTATCCAACGCCAGATTCTGTCGCATAGCATTTGCTTCAGTTAAATTAGTGGTGTGCGATGGGCGCGAGTTTCCCCCGCCATGTCGCCTCGACCAAGGGGATTGGGCTCTTTCTATATTCTGGAGCAGACGATGTCACGCGGGCCATACCCCATATTGCTGATGCTAGCCATGTCACTGCCCGGAGCAGTTCGAGCGCTCGGACTGGGTGAAATCCGAGTCGATTCGGCCCTCAACGAACCCCTGTCGGCACAGATCGACATTGTCGGCGCGACTCGCGATGAGTTGATTGCCCTCACGGCCAAGGTCCCGAATCGAGAAATTTTCCAACGCTATGGCGCCGATCGCCCGGCGTTTCTCTCGTCCGCCACGTTCAAGGTCGGGCTCGATGCACAGGGACGGCCCGTCCTCAACGTTCGATCGACCGAGGCATTCACCGATCCGCTCATCAATTTTCTGGTTGATTTGCGTTGGGGGCGCGGCGAGTTGATTCGCGAATACTCGCTGCTGCTCGATCCGGCGGGTTTCTCGCCGGCTAGCCGGCTTGCCGCGGTCAGCCCTGTGACCCAGAGCCCCTCGCCAACACCTGCTGCCCCGGTGGCAGCGCAGATGAGGGACGTTCCGGCGCCCGCCGCGGCACCCGAAACGCAATCGCAGGAAACGCCGAGGAGCGTCCCATCCGGGGCGATTGCCACGCAGCATCGGGTCGTGGCCCGAGACACCCTTCGCGGAATTGCGCGGCGCGCCGGGGCACGCTCCGAATCGCAGGCGCAGCGCCTGATGATCGCGATCTTCCGGGCGAATCCAAATGCCTTCGAAGGCAATATCAACCGCCTGCATCTCGGCGCCCTGCTCAGCATCCCGTCAGAAGAAGAGGTGGCGGCCATCAACCCTGCTGATGCCAAGCAGGAGGTTCGCACGCATATGACGGCATGGAGGCTGGACGGACGGCCGACGGCACTGCGTCGAGTCGCCGCCATCCCGGTTGCCACACAAGCGCCGACCAGCACGGCGCCTGCGCAAGAGGCGCACCAAGCACCGACCGATGCAGCGGCGAAGGACGCACTCAAGAGCCGCGTTCAGTACCTCGAGCAGGCGCTTCTGGACATGAACACACAACTGGCGAATGAGAACGCGAAAATACAGGATCTGAAGGAGCAGTGGGAGCGGGCCGCAAGCGTGCCCGCCGAGCCGACCGCGCCCGCCGAGGCGGTGACCGTGCCCACCCAGCCGGTGACTGCGCCCCGCGAGCCGGCACTCGCGCCGGCTGCCCCCGCTGTGCATGCGGAGCTCATGCGCGCCGAGCAACCCGCAGCTACGATCGCTGCGGTCGCGCCTGCCCCGACGCACCCGATGAGCAGAATGGCGGTTCTCGGCCCCATGGCCGGCGGGTTAGCGCTTCTGCTCGCGGGGTTTGCCTACGTACGCCGGCGTCTTTTGCCGGACCGCGCGCAACCGAAGGAGGCGCCGGACAATGAAGATCATGGCACCTCGGACATCGTCCACCGCGAAACGACGCCGGATCCGCCGCCAGTGACCGGCAAAGTTGCCGCGCCGCCGGTGTCCGTCTCCGTCGTCGCCGGGCAACCCAAATCCGCCCCCGCATCCGTCGCACCCGCTGCGCGCGAAATCCCAGAGCGCGCGTACGATGAGACAACTCAAAGTCTCGCGGTCGACGCCGAGGCGCTCGAGAAATCCTATCTCGATATGGGCATCGATTCATTGGGCATCGACACGGTGGTGTTCGAACCCGCGACCCTCAATGCGGCGGCCGATTTGGCGGCGCACGACTCGGACACCGCAACCGATGATATGGCGGGGTTGGAAACGGTGGCCGTCGACACGTCGGAACTCGACACGGCGCTCACCAAGCCGGATCTCAACACCGCCATCATTGATACGAAGAAACTCGAGCCCGCCGCCGTCAACAGCACGGTCCTCGATTACAATCTGCTCGACCTGGATGCCACCGCGCAACATGTGCACATGCCGAGTCAGCTCAATGATCACGTCGTGGTAGCCGAACGGCGTACGAATATCGCCGATGTGCTGAAGCAGGCGATCGAACGAGATCCGCACCGCCGCGACCTGCGCATGAAGCTGTTGGAAACTTATTACAGCGCAGCGTCGACCAACCAACGCGCCTTCCTGGATGTCGTGAGGAAACTAGGTCGCGAGCGCGAGTTTCTAACGGCCGACGACTGGAAAAGAGTCGTCATGATGGGCCGCGAGATCGCGGGGGACGATATTTTGTTTGCCGAGACAGCCAAGGACGATCTCGCCGATTGCGCGTGACGGAAACCAGAGGCGCCAGCCGCAAACAGCGCATGGCCCGTGGGCCCGTGCCGCTTGCGTCCACGTTTTCTTCATAATGAAGCCTTGAACCGGTCGCATCTTGCGGCCGGTTCACGGAAGCGTCGCGATCCGCGGCGCCATCATGTTCGCCACGATCCTCAACAGCCCTCGCGCAGTCGCCGGACACCGTCCGCGACACGGGTATCATAGGGTACAGCCCAACGCGCTTTGAGATGTTCCATGCATGATGATTTGCCCGATCAGCCCTCCGCTCGCGCCCAGGTCTGCGCGGTACTGGTTACTTATCACCCGGATAGCGGCTTTCCGGCCCGCCTGAGCCGAATCGTGCCGCAAGTCGGCGCGACCGTCATTGTGGATAACGGCTCCACTGATGCGGGCTTGAAAATGCTGCGCGAGCTGTCCGCCGCCCCTGCACCGACGCTGGTATTCAATTTCGAGAATCTTGGCATTGCGCGCGCCCTCAACATCGGTGTTCAACGCGCGCTGGCCGGCGGATATTCATGGGCGCTTCTACTGGACCACGATACCCTGGTTGACGAGGACATGGTCGATCGGCTGCTGGCGACGCTCGCCACTTGCCGCGGGGAGCGGGTGGCCGTCCTCGGCTCGCGTTTCAGGGACACCCATGGGCTGGCAATCGACCCGCGTCGTCTCGGTGCGCGAAGTGAGCATTGGGAGGAAGTGGAGTCCGTCATCACCTCGGGGTCTTTGCTGTCCTTAGCGGCGTACGCGGCGATCGGGCCTTTCCGAGACGACTTCTTCATCGATTACGTCGATACGGAATACTGCTATAGAGCGCGAGCGGCGGGCTACCGTGTCATCGAAACTCTGCGGCCTCTCATGTCCCACACCCTGGGAGCACCCACTGCCCACAAGCTGATGTGGGCGACGCGGTGGACCACCAATCATTCACCGGATAGACGCTACTACATCGCGCGAAACAACACCGTTCTGCTTCGGGAGTACGGCACGTCGGGCCGTGGTCCATGGCAATGGAAGAGTATCGTTCGCTGCCTCCGATTGTGTAAACGCATCGCGTATTTCGAACAGGACAAGCTCAGAAAGATTTTCGCCGTCGGTCAGGGTTGGTGGGACGGTGTGCACGGAAAGATGGGTCCGCGGCGCACGGCGCGGCGATCAACACCGCTTTAGATAGGATCTAGCCGCAATGGCGTAGAATTTCTGTATGGAAACCGTTGCCCTCGGCAAGTCCGCCCTCACGGATTCACGCATCGGCTTGAGCGCGCTCGCCGCGGCCGCGGTGCTGTCCGTGTTGCTGCCCATTCTGCGCGGCCGCGCCGACCCGGTCCCCTTTCACGATGCGCCGGCGGCGGCCCGCCAACTCGTCAATCCCTATGCCGAACAAGCAAGCGCCGCGCAGGCGGGCGGCGCCCTGTATGCTCAACATTGCGCGAGCTGCCATGGCCGCAATGCCGAGGGCTCCGGCAACATACCCGCACTCGCCCACAGCGCGGTTCAATCCGCCCTCGATGGTGAGGTTTTTTGGTTCGTCACCACCGGCAGCGTCAATGATGGAATGCCGCCGTGGGATTCGCTTCCCGAGCAACAGCGCTGGCAGATCGTGACCTACCTTAAGACATTGCGATCCGTACCGGCGGCAGCCGCGCAGCCCATCAACGCATCCGATCTATCGGCTCCGCAACCGCCGCCTCCCTTCACCGACTTCCGTTACGAGGAGCCGGGCACCACACGTAAGATCACGATTGCCGATCTCCCGGCACCCTATGCGACATCCTCCGCGAGCAACGCGCCGAGCGTCGTAGCCCGCCCGCGCGACGTGTGGCCCAAGGCACCGTCGGGCTTCAAGGTCGAGCTATACGCGGACGGTCTTGACATGCCGCGCGTCATCAAGGTCGCGCCAAGCGGCGATGTCTTCGTCGCCGAAACCGGCGCGGGCCGGATTCGTGTATTCCGCGGGGCGGCGACCGGCAAACCTGAAAGCTCGGTGTTTGCGGCCAATCTGAATCGCCCCTACGGTATCGCGTTCTACCCCGGCGGTTCGAATCCGCAGTGGATCTACGTCGGCGACACCGATGAGGTGGTGCGATTTCCCTACCGCAACGGGGCGCTCAAAGCGCAGGGTCCCGCCCAGCATCTCATCGACTTGCCGCATGGCAAGGGCCACGGGACGCGAGACTTGAGTTTCTCGGCTGACGGCAAGACGCTGTTCGTCGCCGTGGGATCCGCTTCGAATGTCGATGATCCGGACACCACGCCTGGCGAACGGCATCGCGCCAATATCCTTGCCTTCGATCCCGACGGCTCGCGCATGCGCATCTTCGCCTCCGGCATCCGCAACCCGTCCGGCCTCGCTGTCGATCCGCGCAGCGGCGAGTTATGGTGCAGCGTGAACGAACGCGACGGCCTCGGCGATAATCTGGTGCCCGACTACATTACCTCGGTCCGTGAAGGCGGCTTTTATGGCTGGCCCTGGTGGTATATCGGGGCGCACCAGGATCCCCGGCATGCCGGCAAGCACGCCGAATTGGAACCCGTGGTGCTTGTCCCGGATGTGCTGCTGCAGCCGCACAATGCGTCGCTGCAAATCATGTTTTACGAAGGCCGGCAATTTCCGCCGGAGTATTCAGGCGACATTTTCGCGGCCGAGCATGGCTCATGGAACAAAGCCGTTCGAACCGGCTACGAAGTCATACGCATTCCTCGCCACCAGACCGCACACGCGACCGGGGAATACCAGGATTTCCTCACCGGATTCGTACTGCCGAACGGGCAGGCCTGGGGGCGCCCGGTTGGCATAGCCACCGCCCCGGATGGTTCGCTGCTGGTGACCGACGATGGCTCCAATTCGATTTGGCGAGTGGCCTACGTCGGCGCCACGGAGCGTGGGCAATGACTTCGTGCGCTGCCGCGCGCACGACGGATAACCCGTTATGAGCTGCACATGAAACTGCGGCCGCGACTGCGGGAGACAACCTATTCGATCCTGGGTCTGGTCTTGGTCCTCGCGGTTGGCGGTTGTGGAGGCGGCGGCTCGAGCGCGCCGCCAACAGCGGGAGATCCTGCGCCGAAACTGGCTCAAATGAACACGTTTCAAACCACCGGGCCCGCCTTTGCAGTCAATTCCTCCGTGCAATTCAAATCCCTGACCAAGTCCGGCGACACCATTTGGGTCGCGGCGACCTTGAGCGATTTCGCCGGCGCCCATACGATCTCGGTGACCGACACACAAGGCAATGTTTACACCCTGCTCGATCAAGAAAATGATGGAGTGCCGGGCACTCAAACGCTAGCGCATTTCTACGCCGCGAACATCGTCGGCGACACCGCGGCGCCCGACACGGTCACCGTTGTCTGGAGTAACGACAATTACAAGGGAATCCTGATCGCCGAGATTTCCGGCACCACCGCGGCGCCCTTGGTGGGACATGCTGCCAAAATTCAGGATGGGCTCAGCGGTGGTACCAATAACGTCACATCCGGCGCCGTGAATGTGACCACTGCCCGGACTCCGGCCCTGCTGGTCGCCGTCAGCATGAATACCAGCGGCGGCGCCAGCGACACCGGCGGCAGCGGCTTCGGCGGTCCCACGGCCGGCAGCGGCATGACCCAAGTGGCAACGTTGTGGAATTGGGGCACTGAACTCGCTACTTTTGCCACCCTACCAGTGACCAGTGCCGAAAGCGCAACGAGTGTGTTCAGCGCGCCGGATTTGGACTCATACGTCACGGTCGCGGCGGTATTTCATTAAAGTCTGCGAAACCCTACCCCGCCCTCGTCAGCGGTTCGGCTTGGTCATGCGCCGTGGCGCGCCCGCGAGCGGCAGCGGTCATACCCGCCTGCGGCGCGTTTCCGTTCTGGATCTGAAGCACGAAATTCGCCACTTGATCTTGTAGTTGCAGCGCCCTCTCTTCCAGCAGGTCCGCGGCCTGAACGACCACGGCCGCCATGCTCTCAGTGGCGCTCGCCGTACCCTGCGCCGCGTCGATGTTCTCTGCCACCGACTGCGTCGAGGCGCTGATTTCGGTCATGCGTTCGGCGATGTCGCTGGTCGAGACGCATTGCGCGTCCGCTGAATTGCAAATGCCGCTCGCCGCACCCTCGAGGCTCTCGATGCGCGTCAAGACTCGCTGCAGGAATTCCCCCGAGCGGCTTGCTACCACGGTCACCTGCTCGATTTGACTGCCGATGCCATCGACGGCGCTGCGGGTTTTGGTTGCGAGATCTTTCACTTCGGTGGCCACGACCGCGAACCCACGCCCGGCCTCGCCCGCCAGGGCGGCCTGGATCCGGGCATTGATCGCCAGCAACGACGTATGCCGTGCGATACCGTTGATCTCATCCGCGATGGTGCCGATCTGCCGCGCTGCACCCACCAGACTTTCGATTTGCGTTTTTGCCTCGGCCGCCTCTTCGACTACTCGAAGCGACTGGGTTCTCGAGTGTTCGGCATGGGCGCGAACGCCGTTTGCGGCCGCGGATAATTGTGCTGCGGCAGGAGCGATCGACGCTGCCCTATCGCTGGTCAGACGCGCCATGTCGCTTGCCTCACGATTGCACTTTGTCGTATTGCCGGCGCTGGCCGCCATATTGTCGGCCGTTATCTTGAGTTCTCGAACCGTATCCGCCACCGCCTCCACGATCCCGGCCACTTGCGTCTCGAACTCCGCGGTCAGTCGGGCACGCTGTTGTTGGCGCTCCGCGCGGTCCTTGCGTTCGGTTGCGGCGTCGCGTGCCTGTAGTTCCTCCGCACGACGGACGCGTTCAGCTTCAAATGCGTGGGTCTGTGCCGCGGAATCAGCGTCGCGTTGCGCAACGGCCGCGCGCATCTCCAGCATTTCACGGCCGCGTTGCTCGACGGCCGCACGCATTTCGAGCATAGCGCGCATCAGTGCGGAAAATTCTCCACGCCCGATGACTTCCAAGGCGCCGTCGGATTCTCCCGCCGCGACAGCGTGCACGAGTATGCTCATGCGTTTGAGCGAGCCGTTGATGCTTCGGCTCAGCAGAACCGCGATGAATATCCCAATGACCATCGTCGGCACCATCGCCACGACGATGAGGTCATGTCCGCGCGCCGCTTGCTCGTCGTTTTCGGTGCGCTCCTGAAACACGTTGGCCGCCTGCGAATCGACGATGTCCTGCAGCTGCGTGTCGATGCCGCGCAGTTCCGCGAGTTGCCACGCGGTTGCCGGGCTCGCGGCGGCGACCTTGCCGATGAGTGCCCTCAGGGCCTCGCGCAAATCACCCGGCTTGGTGTGCGCAGCGGCGTCGTCCAAGTTCGATTTGGCGCTGCCGGCAAGATCGCGAAGATGTTCGTCGGGCGTCACGGCGGGTGCAGCGCTCGCGAGCCCGAGTAGTTCCTTCCAGGCGACTTGGGCGGCACGGGCGCTATCGGCCGCGGCCAAATCGCCGGCCTCAAAGGCCGCCGTGAGCCGCGTAACCTGCCGATATTTCGAGATTGCATACATGCCCGTAAACAGGCTGACCGCAATCAGCAAACCGAAGGCGAGCGCCATCTGCGCCACAATGGGGGTTCGATTGATGAGCGTTTCCGACGGTGCCGCCGGGAGCATGCGCTCAATGACCGAAACACCTCTCACGAAGCGATTGAACACAATGGCGCCGATGTGAACTACAACCAGGGAGAGCAGCAGCGATGCGCCCATGATGTGAGCGGTCAGTAGATTGGCGCGCACCGTGTCCG
>Ga0137412_10000536_pt1 | contig 27149 bp, 25 predicted proteins | sample CZODoug2_1_16fun_FD_122160 | JGI IMG/M metagenome (GOLD analysis project Ga0137412, IMG submission 122160) | Vadose zone soil fungal communities from Angelo Coast Range Reserve, California, USA - CZODoug2_1_16fungal (Hybrid Assembly) | ecosystem: Environmental > Terrestrial > Soil > Vadose zone...
GAGAGCGCGTCCTCCACCAGGAGCAGCGCAAAGGCGCCGAGCACCGGTCCGGCGATGCTCGCCATGCCGCCGAGTATGACCATGAACATAAGCTCGCCCGAGCGCGTCCAGTTCATGAACTCGGGCGTCAGGTACGCGGTGTGGTTGACGAGCAGCGCCCCGGCGAGCCCGCACACGGCGCCCGCGATCACGAACGCAGCGAGCCGATACGGGTAGGGTGAGAAACCGAGCGAGCGCGTTCGCGCCTCGTTCGACTTGGCGGCTCGGAGAACGAGGCCGAACCGGGAGTTGACGAGGCGGTGCCCGAGGACGATCGCCACGATCAGGATCGCGAGCACCAGGTAGTAAAACGTGTTGGCGTCGTTGAGGTCGATCAGGCCCGGAAACTGGCTCTTCACCGCGAGGCGCATGCCGTCGTCGCCGCCGTACTCCTCGATCGAGATGCCGAGGTAATACAGCATCTGCGTGAACGCGAGCGTGATCATGATGAAGTAGACGCCGCTCGTGCGGATCGAGATCGCGCCGATGACGAGAGCCACCAGCGCCGATGCCGCGATCGCGAGCGCCCATTGCAAAAAGCCGTTGTTGATCCCGTAGTGCGCGAGCACCCCGACGGCGTAAGCGCCGATGCCGAGGTAGGCGGCGTGACCGAACGACACCATCCCCCCATAGCCGAGGATAAGATTCAGGCTCAGCGCCGCGATCGCAAAGATCATGATGCGGCGGACGAGGTCGAGATAGAAGGGTTGATTCGCGAGCGCCGCGACCGGCGGCACCGCCGCGAGAAACACGAGGCCCATCGCCAGAACGATCGCGCGGGTGCGGGGATTCATGCGCGCGCGGGAAAGAGGCCTTGCGGTTTGAGCGCGAGAACGATCGCCATCAGCAGGTAGATCAGCATCGAGGCGAGCGCCGGGCCGGCGGCGTCGGCGGCGCTCGGTGAGAGCACCGTCGCGAGCATCGGCCGCACGAACGCGCGGCCCAGCGTATCGGCCATGCCGACGATCAGGGCGCCCGCCAGCGCGCCTCGAATCGAGCCGATGCCACCGATTACTATGACTACCAACACCTCGATCAGGATCAGCTCGCCCATGCCCGGCTGCACGACGTGGATGGGGCCCGACATAAGGCCCGCGAGCCCGGCGAGCGCTGCGCCGAAACCGAACACGAGCGTGTAGAGCAGGCGGACGTTCACGCCGAGCGCCGCGACCATCGCGCGGTTGGACGCCCCGGCGCGGATCAGCATCCCGAGGCGCGTGCGCGCCACCACGAACCAGAGCAGGCCCGCTACCGCGAGGCCGACGGCGATGATCACCAGCCGGTAGAGCGGGTAGCGCAACCCGGCGAAAAGCTCCACGTGCCCGGTGAGGTAGTCGGGAAGAGTCGTGTAGATCGCGGCCCGGCCCCACAGGATCGCCGCGAGCTCATTGAAGAACAGGATCAGGCCGAACGTGGCGAGAACCTGGTCGAGGTGCCCGCGGTCGTAGAGCGTGCGCAGAGCCACCAGCTCGACGGCTACTCCAACCACGAGCGTGCCCGCCAGCGCGAGCAGCACCCCCAGCAAGTACGATCCCGTCGCCTGATAAAAGTACGTCGCGAGGTACGCCCCCACCATGTAGAACGACCCGTGCGCGAGGTTCACCAGGTTCATGATCCCGAAAACGAGCGTCAGGCCCGCCGCCATCAGGAACAGCATCACCCCGAGCTGCAGCCCGTTGAGCGTCTGCTCGAGGACGAGAAAGAGATTCATGGCAAGAAAACCTGGGCTTCGCGATGAACGGCGCGGAGCGTCCGTTCCATCGCGAGGAGGTGCGCCGCGTCCGCGGCGTCCGGCTTTACCACTACTTCATCGGGCATTCCTTGGCGTAGGAATCCCTGTGGTTGGTGAACACCGTCTTCTGGATTTCCATCACCGGATCCTGGCCGGCCGGCCCGGTGACGGTCTTCAGCAGGTAGAAATTCTGGATCGGAAAATGGTTCGTGTTGTAGCTGAACTTGCCACGCGTCGACGCGAAGTCGGCCTTGCGCATGGCGGCGATCATCCCCTTCTTGTCCGCGAGGTTGCCCTTCACGGCGCGCACTGCCGAATCGATCAGCAAGATGCCGTCGTAGCTCTGAGCGCCGTAGAACACCGGCATCTTGCCGAATTTCCTGCGGTAGTCGGAGACGTATTTCTGGTTCGCCGGATTCTTCAGGTCCGGGCTCCAGTAGCGCGTCTCGTACTGACCGAGCGCCGCATGCTTGATCGCCGGGATCGAAATCTCGTCGACCGTGTACACCGAGTACAGCGGGAACTGTCCGCGCAGCCCGGCCTCCGAGTACTGCCGCAGGAACGAGATACCCATACCGCCGGGATAGAAGACGAATACGGCTTTGGGATTCTTCGAGCGCAACTGGGAGAGCTCCGCCTGGTAATCGGTCTGCCCGAGCCGCGTATAGACCTCGTCGACGATCCGGCCTTTGTACGAGCGCTTGAACCCGTTCACCATGTCCTTGCCGGCCGCATAGTTAGGCGCCATGACATATACGTCGGTGATGCCCTGGTCCTGCATCACCTTGCCCATCGCCTCGGGCGTATCGTCGTTCTGCCAGGAAGTGGTGAAGAACAGCTCGTTGCACATTTTTCCCGCGAGCTCGTGCGGCCCGGCGTTCGTGCCGATCATGAACTTGCCCGCGTCGGTGACCGTGGGCGCGACGGCGAGCATCACGTTCGACCAGATGATTCCAGCCACGAAGTCGACCTGGTGCTTTTTCAGCATTTCGTCCGCGACCTGCTTGCCCACGTCGGCCTTGACCTGGTCGTCGCCGTAGATCACCTCGACGTCGAGCCCCGCCATCTTGCGCCCCAGGTGATCGAGCGCGAGCTCCACCGAGTTCCTCATGTACTCGCCGACGACTCCCTGGGGTCCGGACAACGTCGTGATGAAACCGATCTTCACCTTCTGCTGCGCGAGCGCCGGCCCGGCGGCGAGCAGCGCGGCGGCGAGAACGATGGCGCCGGTGCCCAGCGTCTTATGCTTCATAGGCTTTTCCCCTCCGTTTGGATGATTCCGCGCGTTGAACGGCGCTCAAGCGTCCGTTCGAACGCGCGGAGTTAAAGCGGCGCTTCGCGTCCGCTTTAACAACTATTGTACGAGAACCGGCCCTTGATACGCCAATGCGGCTTCGATCGCGAGCCCCGCGGAAAGGACGCGCTCGTCCTCGCCGGAAAATCCGACCGCCATCAGCCCCACCGGCGCCGCCCTCGCCGCGTGGATCGGAAGCGTCAACGCGCAGCCGTCGAGAAAATTGATGAGATTGGTGTTGCGCAACATGTTGCCGTTCGCAAGGCGGAAACTATCGGGGTTGCGTTCCAGGGGCTCCATCGGAGGCGCTATGCGCGGCACCGTGGGCATGATCATGATGTCGACGTCGTAGTTCGCCCGCGTGAAGCGCCGCATGAGGCGGGCCCGGGTCGCGAGCAACTCGATGTAGTCGGCGGCCAGGACGAATCCGCCGCGCAGGATCCGCTCCAGCACGCGCGGGTCGAACTCCTGCTCGCGCTCGATCCATTTGCGGTGCACGACGTAGGCCTCGGGCGGGGAAATCCCCCCGCCGAGATTCGCCTTCGCCGCCTCGTAGAACTCGGGCACCTCGAGCTCGACGATTTTTCCGCCGCGACGCGACAGGCGCTGGATCGCCGAGTCGAACGCCTCCATGACTTCGATGTCGAGGTCCTCGAGCATGATGTTCTTCGGCACGCCCAGGCGCAGCCCGGCGAGCGCCGCCGGGCTCAAGGGGCGCGGCGGTTCGCCCGCGAGGATCTGAAAAACCGTCGCGCAGCAGGCGACCGTGGGCGCGAGCGGCCCGACCGAATCCAGTGTCGTCGAAAGCGGAAACGCTCCCCCGAGAGGGACTCGCGCTCGAGTCGGCTTGAACCCCGCGATGCCGCACAGCGCCGCCGGTATGCGCACCGATCCGCCGGTGTCGGTCCCGAGCGCGAATGCCGCCATGCCGTCGGCGACCGATACGGCGGCGCCCGAGGACGAGCCGCCGGGAATCCTTCTCCTGCCGCGGTCGTAGGGATTGGCAGGCGTGCCGTAGTGCGGATTGATGCCGATTCCGGAGAAGGCGAACTCGCTCATATTGCTGCGCCCGATGACCACCGCGCCGCCTGCGCGCAGCCGTGCGACTGCAACCGCGTCCTCGGTCGCCGGGGCGGCGTCGCGCAGGATCTTCGAGCCGGCGGTCGTGACGTCGCCGGCGATGTCGAAAAGATCCTTGATCGAAACCGGCAGTCCCGCGAGCGGAGACGGCACGACTCCGCGCATTCGCAGGTGGTCGGAGGCATCGGCGGCGAGCAGCGCGCCCTGAGCGTGCACTTTGGTGAAAACGCGCCCGCCCTCGCCGCCCGCGTCGGCGATGCGCGCGAGCGCCGCCTCGACGAGCTTGCGGCTCGTGGTCCTGCCCTCGGCAAGCTCCTGCGCGAGCGCGGCGATCGGGCGGAGGACGACTTCGGCCATCGGGCTTTGCCTCGGCGGTCAGCGCTGAGCGGCCTCGTCGTAATAATGCATCTCGAGCAGAAGGCAACCCGTTTCCGACTTGAACGGCCCGTGGAGCGTTCCCGGCGGGCGGCAAGCATACGTATTGGGACCGAAGCGGGTGCCGCCTTTGCCGTTCCTGTCGTTGCCGACGATCAGATCGCCCGAGACGAGATACACCTCTTCCCAGTAGTCGTGCACGAAGGGCTCGGTCGTATGCACGCCGGCGGCGAAGCGCAGATGACGCGTGCGGAAACCTCGCTTGCCTTTCTCATCGAGAAATCCCGCAAGAACCTGCTGCCGGATCCCGTCCGGATAACCTGGCAGTTTTTCCCAACCCCTGTCGAGGTCGACTTTGTAGAACTCCTTGTGCTCTTTCTGGATTGCCATGTCGTCTCCTGCTAGTCCGCGATCGTGAGGCCGCGGGTTGCGTACCCGTGCCTGAGGCTGCGATTGTTCAGCGGGTCGTGCAGCTCGATCTCGAAGCGCTCGCCGCCGCCGATCTCGCCCTGCACCGCAAGAGTACCGCAGAACATCGCGGTCCCCGGCGAGAGGCTCGCGCCCGAGTCGGCGAGGCGCGCGAGCAGATCGCGCGGCGCGAGCATCCCGCTTACCGCGCCCTCCTGGTATAGCCGGCGTCTCCCTTGGCGCGTCACGTGCGAGCGCAGCACGAGGCGGTCCCAATGCTTTTCGACCTCCGCGAATCGCCAAAGCTCCCGGCCGATCGGCTTGGGGCACATCTGTTTCGATACGGTGACGCCGTAGGCCTCGACTTTCCGGTCGGTATGATCAGAGCCGACACCCACGTACATCGCACCGGATTCCGCAACAAGCACGAACTCCACTTCACCGCTCGAGTCTTCGCCGACGACCTCCACTTCGGGCGCTGCAGTGAGCAAATTCGCGCCGAGCCGATAAAAGCACGGTGTCGAGCGCGGGCGCTTCACGCCGATGGCGGCAAGCTCGGCGATATGGTGTTCGACCGCGGCCTTGTCGCGCCCGGTCCATCCTGCAATGACGAGAGTGGTGATCTCGATGCGGCGCGGCGCTCCTTCAACCAGAAATTCCATGCGGTGTCGCGCTCCCTTTTGCCACGGCTATTTTACAGGGGCCCAAGGTTCCGCAAGCGGTGACCTACCCGGCAGGTTTCCTTTGCAATCCGTCGTCCGTCAGAGTAGATTTTTCATCCGACCGGAGCCCTCAAGGAGCCGTTGATGCCCAAGTTCGTGATTTCCCCGCACTTCAGGTTGCAGGAATGGGTAGCCGAGGAAAAGGGCTACTTCAAGGCCGAGGACCTCGATTACGAGTTCCGCGACAACTACGGTCCGGGCGACGTGGCGAAAAAGCACGCCACGCCGAACAAGATCGGCGCCTTCCAGAGCATCGAGCAGGGGCGGGCCTGCGACGTGAGCGGCGCCTGCCACTGGACCGTGAACATCGCGGCCTCGACCGGCCACGGCAAGCTCTACGCCGACGCCTATTCGGTCGCGCCGTGCGGGGTTTTCGTGCCGCCGGAATCCGCGATCAAACATCCGTCGGAGCTGAAGGGCGTGCCGATCTCGGTCGGCTACCAGTCGGGCAGCCACTATTCCACCATTCAGGGGCTCGAGCAGTACATGGGCCTGGACGACATCAAGCTGTCCTTCGCCGACGGGCTCCTGTTCAGCCGGCTGGAAAAGCTGATCGACCGCAAAGTACCCGCAGCGTCCCTTTTCAGCGGGCCCTACTACTTTCTCGAGCAGCTCGGTTTTCGCAAGGTGATCGACACCACTTTCATGATGGCCACTTCGATCACGGGCGACCCTGATCCCGGGGACCTGCGCAAGTATTTTCGCGCATTGCGCCGCGCGCAGAGGGACATCGACCTGCGTCCGGAGCTCTATACGCATTACTACAAGAAAGAGTTTCCCGCGCGCTTCCTCGAGCAGATGGACACGCGCCGTTGGGGGCCCGGCGAGCGTATCGTCTTCGAGCCTTACACCAAGGAGGTGTTCGAAGAATCCTTCAAGTGGATCGCCGAGCGCCGCATCTTCGCCGAGGGCGACATGGGACCGGGCAAATACGAGGATTCGGTTATTTCGCTCGCGGCCTGAAGAACTTCTAGCCCGCTTCGAAATTCATTCCGAAGGCTTCCGGGGGCTTGGGGCCCCAGACGTAGAGGGAGTCTTCCGCCGGGTAGTTGGTCGCCTTCCAGTTCGAATCCGCCGGGATGTAGTCGATGTCGCAGAAATACTCGGCGAGGCTGTCCCACGGATCGCGGATGTAGTGGAAGAAATTCGAGCCGATGACGTGCCTGCCGAAACCCCAGCCGTCCTTGTAGCCCCTATCGAGCAGCCGGCACGCGCCCATGCCGATCTCGTCGACATTGCAGACTTCGAAGCTCGCGTGGTGGAAACCCGGCCGATCCGATTTGATGTAGCCGAAGATGTGATGGTCGCTCCCTCCGTGCCCGCGCATAAAGGCGACGATGTCCTGCGCGCGGTCCGAGAGCTGGAGGCCGACGACGCGCGTATAGAAGTCGACCATCTTCTCCATCTGCGCCGTGAATCGCAAAGTGTGGCCCAAGCGCGTCGGCCGCACCTGGACGTCGCGCTTCGGGTGCCCGGGCACGCCGGCGCGGTTGAGATGGCCCGGGTTGTTGATTTTCCACTCCGGGGCTGTCCGCCACTTCGCGGCTTCCGCGACGCGCACGTTCACGAGCAGTTCATCGGGGTCGCGGAACCAGATACCCTCCCCCGGTGTCTCCGCCGGCGCGTCAATGAGCTTCACGCCCGCTTGCGCGAGCCGCTTCTTCAGGCCCTCGAGGTCCTCCGCCTTCGTTCCGAAACACACATGGTGCATGTGCTTTTTCTTGCCCTCGACCAGGATCACCTGGTCCTGATCGCGGCCCTGGCAGCGCATAACGATGCGTTTGCCGAGCTCGCGGCCTTCCATGCCGAAATCGGTGTAGAACTTCTTGCCGACCGTCGCATCCGGCACGGCAAGCGCGATGTGCTGCAAAGAACGAATTGTCATGGTCCCTCCTAGTGCTTTGCGCCCGCGCGCTTCGTTCCCGCGACGCGGGAGGCCTCGATCACGGGGCCGATCGCGGAATGGAAAGCCGGCGCCATCACGTGCGCGCCGGCCACGCCCGGGGTCTCCGCGAGCTGTTGCAGAAGCTCGACGCAGATCTTCCTGCCCTCGGCTTTCGGGTCGGCGGCGCGCTCGAGCCGATCCACGACGCGGTCCGGGATCATCGCTCCGAAGAGCTTCTCTTTCATCCAGCGTGCCGAGCGCGCCGAAGGAATCGGAGCGACGCCGATCAGAATCGGCAGTTTTTGCGCGACGCCCAGATCGAGCAGCCGCGCCGCGTAGCGCCGCACCGCTTCGGGATCCATGCAGAACTGCGTCTGGATGAATTCGGCGCCGGCTTCCATTTTCGAGAGCAAGCCGTTGGGGCGCCAGCCGGCCGGCGGGTCGACGGGCAACTCCGCCGCGCCCAGCACGAACTGCACCGCGCCCTTGATCTCGGTGCCCGAAGGAAGCCGGTGCTCGGATCGCATCTGCTGCGCCGTCGCGAGCAAGCCCGTCGTATCCAGATCGAAAACGGGCTTGGTGTCAGGCTGGTCCCCGACCTTCGGGTCGTCGCCGCGCAGCGCGAGAATATTGCGGATGCCGAGCGCTGCTGCGCCGAGCAACTCGCCCTGAAGGGCGATGCGGTTGCGGTCGCGGCAGGTGATCTGCAGAATCGGCTCGACGCCGCTTCTCACCAGGAAGTGCGCCGCCGCGAGGCTCGACATGTGGGCCTTCGATCCCGCACCGTCGGTCACGTTGATCGCGGTGACGAGCCCCCGCAGCGCGAGCGCGCGAGCGATGAATTCGGCGGGGTCGGTGGAGACCGGCGGGGAAAGCTCGGCGGTTACGACGAAACTTCCGTCCCGCAGGTGCTTTTGCAGCTCGCTGATGGCGCTACTCGATGACTGCTCCTTCGTGGCCAGGTCCATTCTCGGGTCCGCTCGCAGCTGCGAGTGTAGCACGCCGCGCATCAGCTTCCGCCCGTTCTCTCCGCCTCGACTCTTCTCATGAATCTCGGTGCCAGCTCCCGAAGGCGGCCGTCGGTCATGCGTCCGCTCCTCGTCATGTAGTCGTAGGCGAGCCGCCAGGGCGCCTCGCGCATCTTTTCCCGAAAGCGCTCGTACCAATACGAGCTCGCGTTCGCCGCGGCGAGGAGTTTTTCCACGACCGGTCTGCGCTCGCGCTCGAACGCCGCGAGCGCATCCGGCACATCCTCGCCCGCCTCGCCGAACGCCCGGTCGAGCGCGATCGCGTCCTCGAACGCGAGGCGGGTTCCCGAACCAATCGAGAAATGCACCGTGCGCAGCGCATCCCCGATCAGGACGAACTTTCCCGCGAACCAGCTCCGGTTGGATAACAGGGGAAACTGCCGCCACAGCGACTTGTTCGAGACCAGAGGGTGCCCGTCGAGATCCGGTGCGAATACCCCCTCGCAATACGCACGCGACTGGGCGTCGTCCATCCGGCCGAGGCCCGCTTTTTTCCAGGTGGCCTCGTCGCATTCGACGACGAAGGTGCTCATGGACTGAGCATGGCGGTAATGGTGAGCGACAAATGCACCGTGCTCGTTGCCGCGAAAGGTGAGCGTGAGGCAGTCGAACGGCTGCGTCGTGCCGTACCAGGCGAAGCGGTTGGTGAGCAGCTCGATCTTCGGCTGAAACCGCGCTTGCAGCGCCGCTCGCACGAACGAATTCGATCCGTCGGCGCCGACCACGATGTCCGCGCCCGCGAGCTGGTCGAGCGCCCTCACGCCGCGGCCATATTCGATCTTCACACCTGCGTCACGGCACAGCTTCTGCAGGATTTCCTGGAGCGCAAGGCGTCCGATGGCGGAAAAACCGTTGCCGTCGATGTCCACGCGCTCGTCGCGGTGGACGATGCGCTGCATCGTCCAGCGTTCCATCTCGGCCTGCAAGATCCTCGACAGCTGCGGCTCGTCGCGTTCCAGAAACGCCAGCGCACCCTCGGAGAAAACGACCCCGAACCCGTAGGTCGCGCCTTCGGGGTTCTGCTCGGCGACCTCGATCCGCCAGGAAGGATGGCGGCGCTTGGCGAGCAGCGAAAACAGGAGCCCGGCCGCTCCGGCCCCGATTACGGCGACACGCATCTCATGACTGCGTCATATTTCACGGATGGGCCCCCAGTTCAGCCTGCGACCGCGTCATAGTTCACGAAATCCCCCGGGGGGCTTGTTCACCTGCGATTTGGAGCTTATACTGTACGGTAAGAATCGCTCGTAATCTACTGATTATCCAAGAAAGCACAGGTTCGACTTGGACCCTGTAAGCCGAAAGACGCAGAGCATTTTCGGACCCCTATACTACGCCGGGCGGGTGCTCCTCGTCGCCCTGCCGATGCTCGCGCTGACCTACGCGATCTTCAGCGACGCACTGGCCCCTTACCTGCCTTCACTGCCGCTCACGTTCGCGGTCCTGCCTTTCGTGATCTGGACGGCTCTGCGCTTCGGGCAGCGCGAGGTGACCGCGCTCAATGCGCTGGTATGCATCATCGCCGTGTGGCACACGATAGCGGGACACGGGCCATTTGCATCGGCGCCGTTCAGCACGTCGCTCCTGCTGCTGCTCGCGTTCATGGGAACCGTGGTTTCCACGGGACTCGTGCTCAACACCGTCGTCGGCGAGCGCAGCCGCGCCTCCGAGGCGCTCGCGCAGGCCTTGAAGATCCTCAAGGAGGAGGCGATCCGGGATCCCCTGACCGATCTCTACAACCGGCGCTTCCTGCGGGACTACATGGCCCGCGAGCTGCTGCGCGCCGCGCGCGAAGGCATTCGCGTCGCCGTGATCATGATCGACCTGGACCGCTTCAAGCGGGTGAACGACACCGCGGGGCACGCCGCCGGCGATTTCGTGCTCACGGAAATCGCGACACTGCTCAAGCGCCACATCCGGGGCACGGACATCGCCTGCCGCTACGGGGGCGAGGAGTTCATGCTGGTGCTTCCCAACGCCACCCTCCAGAGCGCGCACGTCAGGGCCGAGGCGATTTGCTCGGCGATACGGGAGGAAGGCGTCCAGCTCATGGGTGTCACGGCATCGCTCGGCTTGGCGATCTTCCCCGATCACGCCGCCGAACCCGAGTCCTTGCTCCGCGCGGCCGACAAGGCGCTCTACGACGCGAAGGGCCGGGGGCGCAACCAGGTCCGGATTTTCGCGCGCGCAACCGCCAAGATTTCCTCGCTTCGCTCCAAGACCTACAAGCGCGCGCACGCTTGAGGCGCGATGACCCCGGCGTTCTGGCGCTGAGGGTCGGCTCTACTCGTGGGTGAAATCCAGCCGCGTATCGACGAGCACGCCGAAAAGCTTGATCGGATCGCGGCGCGGGATTTCCAGGGGCGGTAGCTGCTCCGCTTCAATCGCGACCCCCATCTCGGTGGCGAGGTCCATCAGGGTCTCCGAGAGCACGAACTCGCCCGCGCGCGCGCGGTGAAGGAGGCGATTGGCGATGCTCACGCAATCGCCGAACACGAAGAGCTGCTCGGGCGTCGGGCTCTCTTTCGCGAATCCGACCACCGCGTCCCCGCAATGCAGCCCCATCGACACCGCCGCCCGAATGCCGAAGTCGCGCTGCCACGCTTCGGCGAGGGTCGCGAATCCGGCTTGGATCTCCTGCGCCGTCTGGACCGCGTGCTGAGCGTCGTCCTGCCCGGTGAAGGTCGCCATCACGGTGTCGCTGAGAATGTCCACCACGGCGCCCTCGTGCGTCTCGACCGCCTTGGATATCAAGGACACGAATTCGCCCACGCGCGCGAGCACGATTGCCGGATCGAGCATGTCCGACATGCCCGTAAACCCGCGCATCTCGGCGAACAGAATCACCAGCGGAGAGCGTTCGGGCTTGTCCGCTTCGCTAGCCGCCACCTTGTATTCTCCCCTCTCCCAACCGACGCGTTCCCGCCATGCCAGCCAGGGCCGACCGCGCAAAGGTGGGAATTCTACACAGGCCACGCAAAACGGTCGCCGTGCCCGGGACCACGCCTCAGCGCCGCGGGCTCTCCTCGAATCCCGCATAAGGCCCGGCGGCATACACGATTTTTCCCCCGACCATGGTCAGAAGGGACTCGATCCGCCCGATGTCCTCGATCGGCGCTTTCATGTAGTCCTTGGACAAGACCGCGAGATCGGCGAGCTTGCCCACGACCAGCGAACCGCGCTTGTCCTCGTCGCGCGCAAACCACGCGCTGCCCAGCGTGTACATGCGCAGCGCCTCCTCGCGCGTCGGGGCCTCTTCCGGTCCACGCAAGAGCGTGCCGGAGACGGTCTTGCCGTCGAGCATCCAGCGCAGGGCAACGAACGGATTGTAAGAGGCCACGCGGTGCGCGTCGGTGCCCGCCCCGACATTCACGCCGATCCTGAGCGCGGTCCGGAGCGGGGGCGCGCGGCGGGCGGCCTCGGCGCCTTTTTCCTTCTGGAAACGCTCGCCGTCGAAGTACATCGCATCCTGCATGGCCCAGCCCACGCCGAGCGCCTTCATGCGCTCGAGCGTCGCCGCCGATGCGTCGTTGAGATGCGCGACGGCCCAGCGCAGGCCCTTGATCGGCGATTCCCTGTCGACACGCTCGAAGATGTCGAGCAACTGTCCGACGGAGCGGTCGTTGTGCCAATGCATGTTGAGAGACATGCGGCGCTCGGCCGCCCATTTGGCGATCTCGTAGAACTGCGCCTTGTCCGCTTCGGACGGATTGTCGTTGTTGTACATGCCCCAGGCGACGTTCTCGCCGATTCCGTTGAAGCGCAGCATCTCGTCTCCCATGCCCATCGGCAGGAGCTGCGTGAGATTGCGATAGTCTTCGAGCTCGGAGCCGCGTTTCTGCGCGAACACGGTGTAGACGACGCGCACGGTGAGGGCCTTGTCCTGCCACAGCTTGAACAGAGCCTGATAGTCGCGCGGCGCCATTCCGAATCCGCCCGGGTCGACCACGCCGGTGAGCGCGAGGCGGTTGAGCTCCCTGAAGAACGCACGCGTGCCCGCTAGCCTTTGTTCGAAGCTCGGGGACGGAAGCCGCGAGAAGAGCGCGGTGATCGCCGCCGTGTCCCCGCTGATGCCGCCCGTCTTTCTTCCGTCGGCATCCTCGTCGAGCTTGCCGCGCGGGCCTACATCGGCATCGGTCGCGATATTGAGCGCCTTGAACGCCGCGGGCGTCATCAGCGCCCAGGCGTAAAAGAGCTGCACGTACGCGGGGTGTTCCCCCGCAGCTGCTGCCAGTTCGCTCTGCGTCGGCCGCCGCTTCTCCCGGAACTGATCCGGGGTCCAGCCCCCCGCGACGATGATCCAGTCGCCGGGTTTCGCTGTGCGCGCCGCTTCGCGGATCCGGCCGAGCGCCTCCTCGAGGCTGGAGGTACCGATCCAGTTCACCTCAACGCTGTAGGAGAGCGCCGCTCGGATCGCATGGATGTGAGAGTCGATAAGGCCGGGGATCACCGTGCGTCCGCGAAGGTCCACCACGCGCGTCTTGCGCCCGGCAAGCTCCATGATTTCCGTGGACCGGCCGAGCGCCGCGATCCTGCCTTCACTCACCGCCATCGCCTCGCGGATAGAGGAGCGCTCGTCCAGGGTCAGGATCTTGCCGTGAAGGAGGATGAGATCCGCAGTCTGGGCCCTGCCCGGCCCCGCCATGGTGAGGCCCAAGGCGGCGGCTGACGCGGAAAAACCGATGACTCTCGCAATGGGATTCGTCAACTGGGCCCCTTCCGAATATGCATATTATTCGAATGTCATTAGCTCAAGCCGTGGGGCGGAGTATAATTTTTTTATCCCCGTAAGTTCAACGGGAATTGTCAACTCAGGACCGGAAACGCGCGATCGCGGCGAACGGGCGTTTCCGACCCGCTACCAAGACGGAGGCTGAAAATGGCAGTTCGCATAGGCGACGAAGCGCCGGACTTCACGGCGGAAACCACCGAGGGAAAGATCCGTTTCCACGAATGGATCGGGGACAAATGGGCGATCCTGTTCTCGCATCCGAAGGACTTCACTCCCGTGTGCACCACCGAGCTCGGCTACATGGCGAAGTTGAAGCCCGAATTCGACAAGAGGAACACCAAGATCATCGGTCTCTCAATCGACCCGGTGAGCGATCACAACAAGTGGGCCAGCGACATCAAGGAGACTCAGGGCACCGCGGTCAACTATCCGATGATCGGCGACCCCGACCTGCACGTCGCGAAGCTCTACGACATGATCCATCCCAACGCGAGCGGCGGCAAACGCACCGCTGCGGACAACGCCACGATCCGCTCGGTGTTCATCATCGGCCCGGACAAGAAAGTGAAGGCGATGCTCGTCTATCCGATGAGCGCGGGCCGCAATTTCGACGAGGTCCTGCGCCTGCTCGATGCGCTGCAATTGAACGCCAAATACGCGGTGGCGACGCCGGTGAACTGGAAGCCGGGCCAGGACGTGATCATACCGACCTCGGTGTCCGACGAGGAGGCGAAGAAAAAGTACCCGCAGGGCTTCAAAACGCTCAAACCGTATCTGCGGACGGTGTCGCAGCCGAAATAGGTCAAAGCAAGGAAATTCCCCGTCATTCCCGCGGCCTTTAGCACCCGCGAAAGCGGGTGGGGAATCCAGTGCCGTTTGTTGCAAAGTCGCTGGGTCCCCGCTTCCGCGGGGACGACGAACGATTGCCTATAATCGCGCCGTGGACAAGAGCACCCATCCAGCTGCAGCGGCCGGGACGCTGCAGCTCGGCGAGCTCACCGTGCGCCGCATGGGTTTCGGCGCAATGCGCGCGACCACCGACGGCAGCGACATCTGGGGGCCGCCGGCCGATCCGCGTACGGCGAAGCTGCTGCTGCATCGGGCGCTCGATCTCGGCATCAATTTCTTCGACACCGCCGACAGCTACGGACCGCACGCCTCCGAATCCTTCATCGCGGAAACTCTGTATCCCTACCCCGAGGGCCTTGTCATCGGCACCAAAGGCGGGATCGTGCGCCCTAGCAGGCGCCGCTGGGATCCGGACGGCCGCCCCGAGCAGCTGCGCCGGGCGCTGGACGGAAGCCTGAAGCGCTTGAGGCTCGAGCGCATCGACCTCTATCAGCTTCACTCTCCGGATCCCCAGGTACCCTTCGCCGACTCGGTGGGCACGCTGGCGAAGGCCCGGCGCGCCGGGAAGATCCGGCACCTGGGACTCTCCAACGTCGACCTGAAGCAACTGGAAACGGCGCGGCGGATCACTCCCATCGTCTCGGTGCAGAACCAATACAATCTGGAGAACCGGAAATCGGAAGACGTGCTCAAGGCCTGCGAGCGGCTCGGCGTCGCATTCATTCCGTGGTATCCGCTCGGCGACGGAGCGGCGCTCGATTCGCGCCGCGTGAAGCAGGTGGCCAAAGGGCTCGGCGCGCCTCCCGCGCAGGTGGCGCTCGCTTGGCTGCTCGCGCATTCGCCGGTCATGCTCCCGATACCCGGCACGGCCTCGATCGCGCATTTGGAGGAAAATACGGCGGCCGCGACCTTGAAGCTGTCGCCGGAAGATCTTGCCGCGCTCAACTGAAAAAGGACGGAGGAACTCCAATGCAGCGTATCGCGATGTTTCTGGCAATCCTCGGCGTCGGTACGGCGGCCGTTGTGACCGGTGGGTGCAAAAGCCCGCCGACTCAGTCGGAGATGGCCGCCTACGAATACGGCCCGCGCCCGGACAATTACGAGAAGCTCATCCGCGATTACCTTTTCAATAAACTTCTCGATCCCGGCAACGCCATCGTGGAGTTCAAGGCCGGACCCAAGCAGCTCTTCCAGCAGGAAACGGCGCTGCGCCCGCTTCGATACGGCTGGGGAGTGTGCGTATGGATCAACGACAAGAACACGCGCGGCGCCTACGACGGCCCCTATCCGATGGTGTTTTTCATCCGCGACGGGAAAATCGTCGCGGTGAACGGCGGGTCGGACGACAACATCATCGGCTGGCGCTACGCGCGCACCGGGTGCAACGAACTGGGCGCGCCGTTCGTGACGCCCTGATCGATCGGCTCGTGCGCGTCCTGATGAGGATCCTCGCCGCGACCGCGCTGGCGTCGCTCGCCGGCTGCCAATCCCAACCCCTGTCGCGCGAAGAGCTGGCAGCACTCGATTACGGGCCGCGTCCGGAAGGCTACGAAAAGATCGTCCGCGACTACCTGAGAACCCGTCTGACGGAACCCGATTTCGCGCTGATCGAGTTCAAGGCCGGGCCCGCGCCGCTCTACCAGAAGGACACGGTGCTGCGCGAGCGCCAATACGGCTGGGCGGTGTGCGTGATGATCAACGACAAGGATAGACGCGGAACTTATGAAGGCTACCCGATGGTTCTCTACATTCGCGAAGGAAAGGTCGTCGCCGCAAACGGGAACGGACTGGAACGAGCCGCGGGAGTGCGCTATGCGCACTCCCAATGCGGGGAGCTGGGCTACGAGGTGCCGTGACACGAGCATCCGGAAAATGAAAATCGCGCTGAACGCCTGCGCGGCGCTGTTGCTCGCCGCGGCCACCCAGATCCACGCCCAGGACTACCCCAGGGGTCCGGTGACGCTCGTCATTCCGCTCGCGCCAGGGGACGCGACCGACACTTCGGCCCGCGCCATCGCCGACGAGCTGTCGCGCGAGCTCAAGGTGGCGATTATCCCCGTCAACCGGCCCGGTGCGGGCGGCGCGCTCGGCACCGACCTGGTCGTCAAGGCAAAGCCCGACGGCTACACCATCATCCTCACCAACAACGCGTCGCTCGTGTTCCGCTCCATCCTCGATCCGAAAACAGCGAGCTACAATCCGCTCGCCGACCTCACGCCCCTGGGGCTCGCGATGCGCTCGCCGACCATCCTTGCGGTGCGCGGCGACGCGCCCTACAAGACTCTCGGCCAAATGGCGGAACACGCGAAAAAGAACCCGGGGAGCGTGCGCATCGGCACCGCCGGGGCGGGATCGGTGGGCGATTTCTGCGTGCTGACGCTCAATTCGCTTACCGGGGCGGGGCTCACTACGGTGCCGTTCACCGGCGCCTCGCCCGCGGTCACCGCCCTCCTGGGCGGGCACGTCGAAGGCGTCGTCCTCGCGCTCGGCACGATGACCGGCCACCTCAGGAGCGGAACGCTGCGGGGCATCGTCATCTCGAGCAAGTATCCGGATTTTCCCGACATCCCGACGCTGCCGGAGCTCGGCTACTCGGAACAGCTCTTCGGGGTCTGGGTGGGATTTTTCGCGCCGGCAGGCGTGCCGGCCGAAGTCACGCGAACGCTGGTCCCGGCGCTTGAGCGCGCCATCAAGTCCCCGGCCATCGGCGCGAAGTTGAAGCCGCTCGGAATGCTGATGGAATATTCGCCCCCGGAAAAGCTGCTCGCGGAAATCCGCGACGAGCACGCGCGCGTGCAGGGACTTGCCCGCAAGGCCGGTCTCCTCAACTGAAATCCGGTCAGGGCAGCTGGATCTTGCCGCCGGCGCCCAGGGGGCCCTGCGGAACGACGATCGAGGAGCTCGCCTGGCGGCGCAGCTCCTGCAGCTCGCGCACGGTGCGATCGATCGCATCCTTGGCAAGCGACCCGAACTTCTCGGCAGCCTCGCCGAGGGAATCCGCGCCGATCTCGAACGCTATCGGGATCGAGCCGGCGGGGGTCATGATCTGGGTCTCGCCGACGTAGAGGACCGTCCGCGATGCGTCCGGTTTTCCGTCCTTCGCGACGGGGGTCAAGCGGCGGATCGTCCCGATGCGCCGGTCCGTGAAAATTTCCTCGAGGTAGAGCTTGTCCGGCTCGAGCTTCAGCTCGGAGGACTTGAGTTCGGACGTGGCCATGCCTTTCGCTCCGCAAGCCTAAAGTGTGCGAGCTTGGGCCCCGCGTGTGCCGGCGTCAAGAGGCCGGATCAATCGTGTTTCTTCCCGAGCTCCGTGCCGGCGAGTTTCTCCCAGTGCCGCACCACGGCAGTGTGATCCAGCCCCGGGCCCAGTGCCGCCTGCGCCTCGGTCCAGGCTTCGAGGCACGCCTCGGCGAGAGGAGCGGGCGAACCGGTCGAGCGCGCGACCTCGAGCGCGGTCTTCAAGTCCTTCACCATCAGCTCGAGCGAGAAGCCCGAGTCGAACGCGCGCGGCAGGATGAACTGATGAAATTTGTTGAGGGTCGAGTTGTTCATCCCGGTCGACGCGTTGAGGATGTCGACGACGTTTCCCGGGTCGAGCCCGAAGCGCTGGGCGGCAAGCACGCCTTCGGCCGCGGCGACGAGTCCCGCCGCCGACACATAGTTGTTGATGGCCTTCATCGCGTGCCCCGAGCCGAGCGGCCCGGTCAGGAAAATCTGCCTGCCCATCGCTTCGAGGATCGGCCGGCAACACGCGATGCTGTGTGCGTCGCCGCCCACCATGATCGAGAGCGTCGCGTCCGCCGCCTTCCTCACGCCGCCCGATACCGGCGCGTCGAGCATCGCAACGCCGCGCTCGGCGAGCCGCGCGCCGAGCTCGCGCGTGCCGAGCGGAGAAGACGAGCTCATGTCGATCAGCACGCTGCCGCGGGACAGGCCCGCGACCAGACAATCTCCGGTCCCGCCGGAGCCGAACACCACCGCGCGCACGGCATTCCCGTCGGGAAGCATCGTGATCACCGCCTCGCAGCGCTCGGCTGTAGCCTTGAGCGACCCCGGCGCCCCGGCCCCCGTCGCATCGCGTGCACGCCCGAGCGCGTCACGGTCCACGTCGTGTGCGACGATGCCGTAGCCTGCTCGGGCGAGATTGCGCGCCATGGGATTGCCCATTTTTCCCAGCCCGACGAAGCCGACGGGCGCCGGGGGGACGATCGAGGGTGAATTCACCGACGCACTCTGCATCGCGTCATGCTATCCGGGCTGCTCAACGGCTCTCGTCGGCGAACTTGTAGCGGCCCTTCCCGGCGCGCTTGGCCTCGTACATGGCACGGTCGGCTTCTATGAGCAATTCGTCGGCGAGTCGTTCCCGGGCTGAAGCGAGGTCGCTGCAGGCGATGCCGATGCTGGCGCCGACCCGCAGCCCGTGTTCTGCGAACATGTCGATCTCTCCGATCGCCGCCAGGACCGTTTCGGCGACGGCAACTGCATCGGACTTGCCATGGGCCAGTTCCATGAGGATCACGAACTCGTCGCCGCCGACCCTTGCAAAGGTGTCCGCCTGGCGAACCCGGCGTCCCACGCGCTCGGCGATCTCCTGAAGCAAGCGGTCCCCCGCCTCGTGGCCGAGCGTGTCGTTGACCGATTTGAAGCCGTCGATGTCGAAAAGAAGCAGCCCGACCTGGCGTCCGCTCCTTGCCGCAGCGGCAAGCATCTGCGCCAGACGTTCACGGAAGTAAGGCCTGTTGGGGAGCTTGGTCAGCTGGTCCTGCCACGCAAGCCGCGAGACTTCCTCGATTTTCTCCGCCAAAAGGCGGTTCGCTCCCGCAATCCGCCCGAGGAGAATCGAAGCATTGACGGTATTTGCAATCAGACCGAAGATGATCGTGGCACCGAAGAGCGGGTACTCCTTCCAATAGGGGCTTGCGGCGAGATTCCAGACCATGCCGAGAATCGCGATGGCGGCCGCGAGAAACAGGTAGTGACGCCCGAAGCGCAGCCCCCACCCCACCGTCGTAAGGAAAAGGAACCCTACGTAGGCGGCGAAACCGCCCCCGAAGTACGCAATGGTGGTGCCCACGAGGTTGTCCATCAGGAGAGCGAAACCCCGCCTTGCGTGCGTCGGTGCAGGGCGCTTGTAAGCGAGCACCAGATAGGCAAACGCGTACAGAGGGAACACGATCGCCGTGCCGACGATGCCCTCGGGAAGACTGGCGAAGCGTCCCATCACCAGGAAGCCGCCGAGTCCTATGACCGTGCAGATCACGCGCGTCTTCGCCTGGCCCAGCTCGATGCCGCCGGCCGTATCCGAGCCCAGCCAGTGCCCGAGCGGCAAAACCCGGTCCAGAAATCCTTCGCGTCGAGCCGAAACTTCGGCGGAAGCCGCATCCATGTATTCCCTCTATCTACCCGTACGGGTGCGCATTGGGCGCCCGAAGCGCGCCCGCGTCAAGTGCGCGCCGCCGTTCCCACCATGCGCGGCAGCGTTTCTCCTATCGCGCCGCGAAGCACCGCGTCTGCGATGCCGTCGAACGGCGTGGCTTCCGCGTTGACGATCACCACGCGCGCGCCCGCGTTCTTCGCGGCGGGTACCGCGCCCGCGATCGGATAGACCTGCAGGCTCGTTCCGACCGAAATGAGCAGCTCTGCCTCCGCCGCCGCCCGCATCGCGCGCTCGATCACCTCCGCCACGAGCGCCTGACCAAACGAGATGGTATCGCTTTTCAGGATGCCGCCACAGCGCCCGCAGGGCGGATCGGATTCGCCCGAGCGAACGCGCTCGAGGGCCGCGCGCATCGGTCCCTTCCAGCCGCACGAGAGGCACACCACGTCGTGCACGGTGCCGTGCACCTCGATCACGCGCCCGGGCGAGTTGCCCGCCTTCTGGTGGAGTCCGTCGATGTTCTGCGTGATAAGCGCGTGCAATTTGCCGCTCCGCTCGAGTGCGACAATCGCCGCGTGGCCCGCGTTCGGCCGCGCCGTCCACGCCGGATGCGCAAGGCGCGACTGCCAGGATTTCCTTCGGATCTCGGGATCGGCGACGTAGTAATGGATGTTGGAGAGCTTCTCCGCCTGCGGATCCTTCGTCCACACCCCTTGAGGCCCGCGAAAATCCGGAATCCCCGAATCGGTGGATATTCCGGCACCGGTGAGGACGACGACGCGTTTCGCTTCCTCGACCCAGGCCCGGACGGAATCGATCATTCGCTGGATCGACCTTTAGGTGCTCTAGCTTTTCCCGCCGTGTCCCGGTTTTTCCCTGCGGCCGGGCGGCTTGCCTTCGACGACTTCCAGCGCCGGGCGCGCGACACGATACCCGTTGCGGCCGGCTCGCTTGGCCTCGTAGAGAACGGCGTCGGCCTGTTTCATCAGCTCCTCGCCGCTCGTTCCGCCTCGCGTGAAAGCGATGCCGATGCTGGTCGTGGCGCGCAGCGTTTTCGCGTCGACGTGGAATTCCCTGCGCATCGCGTCGATGATCTTTTCGGCGATCGCGCGGGCATCTCCGTCTTCGCGCACGTCTTCGAGCAGGATGACGAACTCGTCGCCGCCCACGCGCGCCACCGTGTCGGTTTCACGCACGCACGCGTTGAGGCGCTCGGCAAATGCCTTGAGCAGCGCGTCTCCGGCCGCATGCCCGAGCGCGTCGTTGATTTCCTTGAAGCGATCGAGATCGAGGTAGAAGAGCGAGATCAATTGCTGATTTCTGCGCGCGCGAGCGAGCGCCTGCTCGAGGCGGTCGCCGAGGAGATTGCGGTTGGGCAGGCCGGTAAGCCCGTCGTTTTGCGCCGCGCGTTCCAGTTGCGCCCGGCTCTCGGCGAGCTCGGCCTCCGCGCGCTTGCGCTCGGTCACGTCGGCGTTCGTGCCGATCAGGCGCACGGCGCGGCCGTCGCGATGGTCGCGCGCAATGACCTGCCCGTGGCTCTGGATCCAGATCCATCTCCCGTCGTTCTTCCTGACACGGTGCTCGACCCGGTAGTAGGGCGTCACCCCCTTGAGCGCATCGCGGATCAGAGGGTCGAGCTGAGCGGTGTCCTCCGGATGCACCAGCTCCGTGAGCGCGGCGAACGTGGTATGAGTGGAGGCGGGTTTCCCGCCCAACATGACCGCCCACTGATCGCTCAGGAAAACTTCGCCGGTCGCGATGTTCCAGTCGAACAACGCGAGCTGCGAGCCTTCCAGCGCGAGGCTCAGTTGCTGTTCGCTTTCGCGCAACATCCGGTCGGAATGCTTGAGCGCGGTTACGTCGCTCGCGAGTATGAAGAATCCCGCGACGCTGCCGTCGCCGCGCACATCCGGAACGTAACGCGTGTGGATGTGCCGCTCCGACCCCGCCAACGCGGGAGGCAGGTCGAAGTCGGCCTTCCTGCCTGCGAGCGCTTCGCGAACGTGCGGCTCCCGCGACGCATAGCCCGTTTCTCCCAGAACTTCGCGCATGGTGCGGCCCAGCATCCTTGCGGGAGTCACGCCAAACCATTCGCCATAGGTGGCATTCGCATAGCGGTAACGCAGCTCCGAGTCCACGTACGAGATCAAGGCAGGAGTGTTGTCGGTGATCATGCGAAGACGATGTTCGCTTTCGCGCGATGCCGCCTCGGCATTCGTCCGCTCCCGCATCAGTGCGTTGAATTCGGCAGCGAGATCGCCGATTTCGTCGCCCTCGCGAACCACAACCTCGGGAACCGCGCCCGGCTCGTTCCGGCTCCGGCGGATGGCCTGGTGCAATGCGACCAGCGGCCTGAGCACCGATCGCACGGCAAGCCAAGTCAGCGGCGCAAGCAGCAAGGCCAGAACCACCATGACCTGAATGATCTGCTTCTGCGTTTCGGCAAACGGCGCATACGCCTCTTCCACCGGAAGCGCGGCCACCAGCACCCACGGAACGCTCTGCAGCGACTTGTAGCTGAACAGCGCGCGCAAGCCGCGGCTTCCAACGCTATCCTCGGTGCCTTCCGCACCGGTTACTGCGTGGTCGAAGAATGGAGAGGCGCCCGGAACCGGGCCTTCCGTCATGATGCGATCCTTGTCGGGGGACATGACGATCAGGCGTTCCTTGGTAAACAACGAAAAGGAGCCGGTCTTGCCGATACGCGTTCGCCCGATGTTGCCGAGAAAATTCGAACGAAACAGATTGAGCGTGCCAGCCAGAACGCCGACGATCTCGCCGCGCGGCCCGAATATGGGCGCTCCCAGAACCACCTGCGGCTCCCCATTGAGGCGGGCGCGGTGCGGCGGCGACACGAGCGGTCGGCCGCCGTCAAGCACACGCCGGATCCAGGGACGGTCGCTCAGGTTTATCGTTTCGCGTCCCTTGTCGTAAGGCACCGCCGCAACGAATTTTCCGTCAGCGGCGATCACCGAGAGCGCGTCGAACTGACTCTGCAGTCCCGGCCGGTTCTCGAGATTCTTCTGCATCGCACCGGGGCGGCGGAGTTCTTCGGCGGGCAGGATCTTCGCCAGGCCGACGAGCGCGTTCAGACGCAGCATCAGGGTTTGGTCTATGTCGTCTGCAACGCGCGATACGAGCGTGAATTGCTGGGATTCCAGCACCTGTCGCAACTCGACCTTGAAGAAGTTCAGCTGGACCGCCGAAACGAGCGCAAGCAACCCCAAGAGCGCTGTCGTGGCGATCAAGGTGACCCTCGATTTGATGCTCAGTGGTTTCACGCCGACTCTGCCGCGCGATTCAGCCCCGCAGCTTGAACCGCTGTATCTTCCCCGTCGCGGTCTTCGGCAACTCGGGGAGAAACTCGATCCAGCGCGGGTACTTGTAGGGCGCGAGCTTGTCCTTGACGTGCTGCTGGAGCGCGGCCTTCAAGGCGTCGGTCCCCGAATTGCCCTGCTTGAGAACGACAAAGGCCTTGGGCTTGATGAGCTTGCTCTCGTCTTCGGCGCCGACCACCGCCGCTTCGAGCACCGCTTCATGGGTGATGAGAGCGGCTTCGACCTCGGCGGGCGAGACGTAGATGCCCGAGACCTTCAGCATGTCGTCCGAACGTCCGCCGTATACATAGTAGCCGTCCCTGTCCAGGCTGTACTTGTCACCGCTCTTCGTCCAGCCTCCCATGAAGGTGCCGCGGCTTTTCTCGTGGTTGTTCCAGTAGCAGGCGGCGCTCGTCGGCCCGCTGATCTGCAGCTCTCCCATTTCGCCCTGCTTTACAGGGTTGCCGTGCTCGTCCACCAGGCGCAACTCGTAGCCCGGCACCGGTTTGCCCGTGGTGCCGTAGCGCAGGTCGCCCGGCCGGTTGGAGAGGAAGATGTGGAGCATCTCGGTCGATCCGATTCCGTCCAGGATCTCCAGCCCGGTCCTCTCCTTCCACCTCTTCGCGATCTGCGGCGGGAGCGCCTCCCCGGCCGAGACGCACAGCCGCAGCGCCATGTTCTCCCTTTTCGGGAAATCGGGGCTCGCAAGCATCGCCGCGTAGAGCGTCGGCACTCCATAGAAGATCGTCGGTTTCTTTTCCGTGAGCCGCTTGAACACGGACGCCGGCGTCGGGCGTTCGGCCATCAGAATCGCAGTCGCGCCGGCCGCGAGCGTAAAGGAGAGCGAGTTGCCGAGGCCGTACGCGAAAAAGAGCTTTGCCGCGGAGAAGACGACATCGCTTTCCTCGTACGCGAGTACGGCCTTTGAGTAGAGCTCCGCCGTGAGGATCACGCTCGAATGGACGTGAACCGTGCCCTTCGGCATGCCGGTCGAGCCCGAGGAATACAGCCAGAAGCAGGCATCGTCGGACGTGGTCGGCGCGGGCGCAAGCCGGGCTTTGCCCTTCGCCAGCACGTCCTTGAACGCGGTGTTGCCCTGGGCGCTCTTTCCGGAGACGATGACGTGTTTGAGGAAAGGGAGCCTTGGAACGAGGGGCGCGAACTGCGGCAACAGCGGCTCCGATACGATGAGCGCCTTTGCGCGGCTGTCGGAGAGCATGTACTCGTAATCTTTCGGGGTGAGCAGGGTATTCACCGCGATAGGAACGATGCCCGCCTTGATCGCGCCGAGAAACGCCGTGGGAAAGTCGATCGTGTCGGTGAGCGCGAGCAGCACGCGATGCTCCATCTCCAGGCCCATCGCCTGCAGCCCCGAGCCGAAGCGGTCGACGCGCTCGGCGAGCTCCCCGAACGTGTATTGGCCCGTGTCATCGACGTAGGCGAGCCTGGCCGCGCGGCCCGCCGCGAGGTTGCGCTCGACGAGGTCGTAGGCGGCGTTGTAGTCGCGCGGAATCCTGACGACGGGCGGGCTGACCGAATGATCGGCGGTGCTGCGCGAGGACACGCGTTCTCCCGATGGATTTGAGAGCGCTTCCCTGGCCTTCAGCGCGGAGGGAGAGCTTTGCGCGGCCATTCTATGCTCAGCGCGGGCGCCGCGCACGCGGCGGAGATTTGGGAGCAGAATATCGGTCCCGAGGACCCGCGCAAGGAGGCCGGCCATGGAACCTGGAACACGAGCGGAGTTGGAAAGACTTGAGGCGGTTGCAGGAAACGGGCTGCTTGGCCGCCGCGCTTTCCTGCGCGGCGGCGCCGCGTTCGCCGCGGCCGCGACGGGCTATACGGTCGCCCGGTCCGCGGGAGCGGCCCCGCTCGCGGACGACCCGTGGAGCCTCGTGCCCGGCGCGATCTCTCCGCCCTACGAACAACGCTCGCGCTTCGAGGCAAAGGTCGCGCGCACGCTCTCCAATCCGAAGGGCGAGACGCGCACCTCGCACGCGCGCACTCCGCATCAGCTGCTCAACGGGACGTTCACGCCGAACGGCCTGCATTTCACGATCGTGCACTCGGGCACCCCGGACATCGACCCGGACAAGCACCGGCTGGTGATCCACGGCCTGGTGAACCGGCCCCTCGCCTTCTCGCTCGAGGCGCTCGCGCGCTACCCGATGGTGTCGCGCATGAGCTTCGTCGAGTGCGGGGGCAACAGCGCGCCGATGTTTTCCAGGGAGCCGATCCAGGCGGGCGTGCAGGCGCTGCACGGCCTCGCGTCTTGCGCCGAATGGACCGGGGTTCCGCTTTCCACCTTGCTCGAGGAGACCGGAATCGATCCCAAGGCGAAGTGGCTCATCGCCGAAGGCGCCGATTCGCTCGCCTTGAGCCGCAGCGTCCCGCTGACCAAGGCCCTGGACGACGCCATGATCGCGCTCTACCAGAACGGCGAGCGGCTTATGCCCGGGAATGGTTATCCCATGCGCCTCTTGCTGCCCGGCTGGGAAGGCAATATGAACGTCAAATTCCTGCGCCGGCTCAAGCTGGTCGAAGCCCCGGCAATGAGTTATTACGAGACCCGGACCTACTCGCAGCTCCTGCCCGGCGGAAAAGCGTACCGGTTCTACTTCGTGCAGGAAGTGAAGTCCTTCATCACCCATCCCTCGCCGGGGCTGGCGCTGAAAGGGCCCGGATACTACGAGATCTCCGGCATCGCCTATTCGGGCAACGGCCGGATTTCCAAGGTGATGGTTTCGGCCGACGGCGGCCAGAGTTGGGCACAGGCGGCGCTGCAGGCGCCGGCGCTCTCCAAGGCCTTTACCCGGTTCCGCATGCCCTGGCGCTGGGACGGCGGCCCTGCCGTATTGCAAAGCCGCGCCTGGGACGAGGGCGGAAACGTGCAGCCGACCCGCGCCCAGTTCGTGGCCCAGCGCGGCGAGACCCAGAAGGTCCCGAACGTGCTGGGGTTCCCGAACCAGCACTACAACAGCCTCACGAGCTGGGCGATCGACGGCAAAGGGGAGGTAAAACATGTCTACGCATAAGCTTCCGGCCATCGCGCTCGCACTCGGTCTCGCCTCGAGCGCTGCCTTCTCCGCAGGACCGAATCTCGGGATTCCGCTTGAGCCGGCCGATATCGCCGCGTGGGACATCAGCATCATGCCCGACGGCACGGGCCTGCCGATCGGCGGCGGCACGCCCGCCCAGGGCGCGAAGATCTTCGCGCAGAAATGCGCCCTGTGCCACGGCGAGGGCGGAAAAGGGGGGGCCTTTGCCGCGCTGGTCGGCGGCGGCCCGCTCACCGCCGGCATCGATACGGTGAAGACGATCGCCAACTTCTGGGGCTATTCCACCACCGTCTTCGATTTCATCCGGCGGGCGATGCCCTATCAGCAACCGCGCTCGCTCACCGACAACGAAGTCTATGCGCTCACCGCCTACATCCTCGCGCAGAACAAGCTGATCGGCGAGGACGACTCGATGAACGCCGAAACGCTGCCCAAGGTGCGCATGCCCAACCGCGACGGATTCATCATCCGTTTTCCGGACAAGATCTAGCAGGCGTTACTCATGTAATTTCAGCGTGTAATGCGAACGCGGCGCCAAGACTTGGATTCACGTAGGCGCCGGTGAAGACGCCCGCGAGGTAGGTGCTGCGGGGCGCATACTTTTGCGGCGCTCGTACTTTGCCGCCATTCTTCGTAGCACCAATCGGAACCACCGAAATTGGTCATTTGGCACTGAAGAAACGATCTCCACAAGGCCAGAATCACACCCGTCCTGGAAAGATTGCCGCTCTACGCGGGCATCGGCGACCCTTTGCGCCTCCGCCAAACGATCGGGCGCAATGAGATTGAGGCACTGCATAGCTTCAAGGTAGCGGGTGGCCATGACATTACACGAGCAAAAACCATGCCCTGCCCCGTGCACTTCGTAGGTCGAATGTCTAAGAGTTGGCGGGTGTCGATCAATAACCGACCGCGGCGCCATCGCTCCTTGGATCGGCACCGCCACAGCGCATGCCGGACACCGGGTCGATGGTGATTCCGTGCGCGTGGCCGGCGAGCTCGCAGAAGTCCGGCCATCGGTTCACGGTATGCCCCCGCCGCTCGAGCTCCTTCACGGTCGCCTCGGGGAAACGCCCCTCGATATTGAGCAGGTCGCGCGAGTCGCCGATATTGAAGCGCCCCGAGAGCCAGCGCGGCATCTCGAGCGCCTGCTGGATGTCGAAACCGAAATCGACCAGGCCCACGTAGCTCTGCAGGTGGATCTGCGGCTGGCCGTCCGCGCCCATGCAGCCGAGCACCTGCCAGGGCCGGCCGT
>Ga0137412_10000537_pt1 | contig 27142 bp, 27 predicted proteins | sample CZODoug2_1_16fun_FD_122160 | JGI IMG/M metagenome (GOLD analysis project Ga0137412, IMG submission 122160) | Vadose zone soil fungal communities from Angelo Coast Range Reserve, California, USA - CZODoug2_1_16fungal (Hybrid Assembly) | ecosystem: Environmental > Terrestrial > Soil > Vadose zone...
ATGACAGTCCCCGCAGGCGGCGACGTTCTGGACCAGGTAGCGGCCGCGCTCCTGCTCGGCGGTGAGCACGAGCGCGTCGCCCGCGGCGTCTGCTGCTCCCCCGTCCCCCGGCCGATCGGCATTTCCGCCCTCGGCGGGCGCATCGACGGCGGCGTCCGCCACCCTCGTGTCCGCCGCCGCCGCGTCGACGGCGGCGGTGTCCCTGGCCACGTCCGTTCCGGTGTCCCTCGCCGCGTCTGCCGTCGTTGAGCTGCTGCCACAGCCCCCGACGAGGGCAGCGCCGCACGTGACGACCAGGATGTGCTTGAGCGCAAGTTTGAACATGTCGTTCCCCCTCATGTGGTCAAGTCCCCCTGACTATTCGAGTTGCCGTCGCTAGATATCACGCAGCGACGGGCTTGTGAAGGGCCCGATCGACGTGGTCACACGGACAGTGTGGGAACGCGAGCCCGGGCTTCCAGTGTCAGTACGTACGACCGCCACCATCCACTGGATCACCGCGCCCGCACCTCGGCCCTCGGCACGACCGTCAACTGGGGGACATACGTCACCAGCCCCAGCGCCACCGCCATCAGCAGGATGAACGGGATGACGGCGCGGTAGAGCTCGGTGATGGGGCGGTTGAAACGGAAGGCGGCTATGAAGAGGTTGAGGCCCGCTGGCGGCAGCAAATAGCCGATCTCCAGGTTGAGGAGAAAGATCACACCCAGGTGGTAAGGGTCAATATGGAACGTGGCCGCCGCCGGCACGATCAGGGGTACCACCACCACGATCGCGGAGAAGATGTCCATCAGGCAGCCGACCAGCAACAGGGCCAGGTTCATGACCAGCAGGAAGCCCGCCTTCGAGTGGACGTACTGGCCCATCCATTCGAACAGCGCCTGGGGCACACCGCTGTCGACGAAATAGGCGGTGAGGATGGTCGCGCCGGCGATCTTCAGGAAGATGGCGCCCACCAGGGTCATCGACTCCCGCGCCGTGCGTACCAGGTCGCGCCGCAGGTCGACGTCCTTGTAGATGAATACCTCCACCACCAGAACGTAGAGCGCGGTCAGCGCCGCGGACTCGGGGATGGTGGCCCAGCCGCGGCTCAGCGACGCGATGATGGCGAACGGGATGGGAACCTCCCACTTGGCTTCCCACAGCGCCCGAAAGAACGCGCGCAGGTCCACGGGCCGGCGCGGAACGCGGGCGCGCCAACCGGCCACGATGCAGTAGCCCACCAGCAGCGCCACCAGCAACAGACCCGGCACGATGCCGGCGAAGAAGAACCGCTCGATGGAGAACTCGGGCAGGGTCTCCGTCCCCTTGGCGTAGTTGCCGTAGGTCAGTCCGAAGACGATGCCGTAGACGATGAGCGGCAGTGAAGGGGGAAACAGCAGGCCCACCGCGCCCGAGCCCGTGACCATCTCGAGGCTGAGCCGCCGCCCGTAGCCCGCCCGCTCGAGCGCGGGCAGAAGCAAGCCGCCCACCGCCACGATCGTGCACGTACCACCGTGATCACCCATTTCGCAGATTGCCGTCGTGTTTCAACGTGCCCACATCTTGGCGCCGGCAGCCTGTGAGAGAGCTGAGAACGTGTGGCGCGCTCTCAGCAACGTCACAGCCGCTATCCCGACGATACGGTGACGGGCAGCGGAAGGGGAGAACGTGCGGGTGCTGGTTGTCGAGGACGAGGTACGCCTGGCCGAGGCGCTGCGGACCGGGTTGGTCGCCGAGGGCTTCGCCGTCGACCTCGCGCATACCGGCACCGACGGACTGCACCTGGCCCGGGAGAACGTCTATGACGCGATCCTGCTCGACATCATGCTGCCCGGCCTGTCCGGCTACCGGATCGCGCAGGCGCTGCGCGCCGAGGAGCGCTGGGTGCCGATCCTGATGCTGACCGCCAAAGACGGCGAGTACGACGAGGCGGACGGTCTGGACGTCGGGGCCGATGACTACCTCACCAAGCCGTTCTCGTTCGTGGTGCTGCTGGCCCGGCTGCGGGCGCTGCTGCGCCGGACCGCGCCGCCGCGGCCGACGATCCTGGCCGCCGGCGACCTGTCCCTGGACCCGGCGACCCGGCGGGTGCTGCGCGGCGCGGACGCGATCGACCTGACGCCGAAGGAGTTCAGCCTGCTGGAGTACCTGCTGCGCCGGGCCGGCGACGTCGTATCCAAGACCGAGATCCTCGAGCACGTCTGGGATGCCTACTACGACGGGGATCCCAACGTGGTCGAGGTTTACGTGGGTTATCTGCGGCGCAAGATCGACGCACCGTACGGCCGGCAGGCAGTGCAGACCGTGCGCGGCGCCGGCTATCGGCTGGCCCTCGACGGCGGGTAGTGCGATGACGACCACCACGGCCTGGCGGGGACGCGGGTTGCGGCTGCGGCTGACCGTGCTCGCGGCGCTGGTCCTGGCCGTGGGCCTCTGCGCCGGCGCGGTGGTGATGGTAGTGCTGCAGCAGCGGTCGCTGACCCAGTCGCTGGACAGCGGCGCCCGCAAGACCGCCACCGAGGTGGTGGGTATGGGGGTACCGCCGCCGGACCCGATCCCGGTCGGTGGCGGCAACATCGTGGTGGTGCAGGTGATCGACACCGACGGCAAGGTGATCGCGGCCGCCGGCGCGACGGCCGATCACCTGGTGCCGCTGCTCAGCTCGGACGAGCTCACCTCGGTACGGGCCGGCACGGTGCTGCGGCTGCCGGGCGAGCGGGCCGGTGTCACCGCGAAACTGCGCGTCCTCGGCACCGTTGGCGGCACCACGCAGCAGCCGGTGACCGTCGTGGTGGCGGTGGATGCCAGCGGCATCGGGGAGAGCAGCCGGATCTTGCAGCGCGAATTCTTCATCACCGTGCCCGTGCTGCTGGTGCTGCTGGCATTGCTGGCCTGGTACGTCGTTGGTCGGGCGCTGCGCCCGGTGGAGGATCTGCGCCGCGGCGCCGAGGAGATCAGCGGTGCGGCGGTGTCGCGCCGGCTGCCGGTGCCCGACGGACGGGACGAGGTACACCGACTGGCCCTCACCCTCAACGACATGCTGTCCCGGCTGGACACTGCCAGCGCCCGGCAGCGGGCGTTCATCGCCGATGCCGCCCATGAGCTGCGCAGCCCGCTGGCCAGCCTGCGTACCCAGCTGGAGGTGGCCCAGCATTTGGGTGGCCGGGCGGACTGGCCGGGGACCGCCGACGGCGCGTTGCTGGATATCGCCCGGCTCTCCCGGCTGATCGACGACCTGCTGTTGCTGGCCCGGCTGGACGAGTCCGGTGGGCTGCGCCGCCGGGCGCCGGTCGACGTGGGCGAGCTCGCCACCGAAATGGCCGAGTCCTGCGCACATGCCCGCGTACCGGTTGGTGTTCGGGTCGATGGTTTGTCCATTGTGGACGGTGATGTCGACGGGCTACGCCGGGTGTTGCGCAATCTGTTGGACAATGCGGTACGGCACGCCGTTTCGCTGGTTACCGTTTCGGTGTCGGGCTCGGCCCGCCGGGTGGTGCTGTCCGTGGCCGATGACGGGATCGGCATACCGGCCGCCGAACGGGAGCGGGTATTCGGCCGGTTCACCCGCCTGGACGACGCCCGCAGCGCCGACGCCGGCGGTAGTGGGTTGGGGCTGGCGATTGTGCGGGACCTGGTCCGGGCGCATGGCGGGTCGGTGGTGCTCGGCGATGCCGCGCCCGGCTTGCGGGTGACCGTACGGCTCCCCAAACCCGGCTCCACCGTTGTTGATCATGCAGAAATCGGGGTTCCGGACGGCGTGTCTCCCACAATCTCCGCATGATCGCCTCCTGACCCGCGGACCATTTCCCCGCCGATCTTGAAGATATGGCCCCTGGATGTCCGAAATGTGGGGCATTATCTTCAAGATCGACGAGGCGCTATTGAGCGCCGGTTTTCAGGTCGTGGTTCGCCACCTTCGCCGCGCTCTTTACCGCCTTGGGCACCGAGGTCGAACCGAGATAGGCCGGCCCGAGCTCGCGGGTCATATCGGTGATTGCCTCGTTGATGCCCGGACTCACCGGCCAATTGACCGTCCGGCCGAGCGCCTCGTCCAGGAACGGCTGCAGATCCAGCCCCTTCTTCTTCCAGGCGTTCAGCATGTAAACATCGAGGTTCTTGATCCCCGGCCAGATATAGCCGCCCTCACCCATGATTTTCTGCGACGTGGCCGAGCCGAGCCATTTCTCCAGTTCCCAGGCCTCTTTCGGATGCGCCGTGTGTTTGTTGATCGCGTCGATGAGCCCGTTGAAAACGCTCGCCCGACCGGTCGGTCCGGTCGGCAGCGGCAGCACCCCGAGTTTGAACGTCACGCCCTGGGTGATCGAGTTGGTATTCCAGTCGCCGGCCTGATACATCGCCATCTCACCTCGGGAAAACACCTGCAGCGCGGTCGAACCGTCGGCGTTCGGCCCGATCTCGGCACCGGGCACCGCCACGTGATACTTGTTGATGAGGTCGGTGACATATTGAAATGTCTCGATGCCCTTGTCGTTGTCGAACGACACTTTGTCGCCGTACGGCTTGGGGAAGATCCCGGAGCTGTTCATCACCAGATAGTTGAGGTATGAGCTCTGCATGTCGTTGGCGCTGTTGATCGCGTAGGTCTTGATGTTGTTCTTGTCGAATTTCGGCGAGTTCGCGTTGTTGCCGTGCGAGTCGATGGTGAGATCCTTCAATAGCTGCATGAACGTGCCGCCGCCATCCGGCGTCCAGGTCAGCTTCGCCGGGATCTGGATATGATGCTTGGCGAAATAGTCCTTGTTGTAATACAGCGCGATCGTGTCCCAGTCCTTCGGTAACCCGTACGTTTTGCCATCATGCTGGTGCAGCTGCACAAGCGCCGGGTAGTACTGCGACATGTCCACATGGTCGGCCTTGATCTTCGGGCCGATGTCCATCATGACCTTGTCCTTGATCCAGGTGCCCAACCACGGCGTGTTGACCCAGAAGAGGTCGGGCCCCTTATGCGAGATGAATTCCGACGTCAGCTTCGGTTGGTAGCTGCCGTACGGGATCTGCTCGATGGTCACGTGAATGTTGGGGTGGATCTTCTCGAACTGGTCGATCGATTTCTGGTAGCCGGCCTGCTGCACGTTGTCCCACAGCGAGTACGTCAGGTTGACCCTGCCGTTGGCCGTATCCGCGGGAAATCCCCAGCCTTCCGCGCAGGCGCTGAGCAGCAGCGTGGAAACGGCCGCCACGATTCCGAGCGCAGTCCTGCGACCTCGTCGAGACACGGCACACCTACCTGTTCACGCCGGTGAGCTGGATGGAGTTGACGATCTGCTTCTGGAATATCGCGAAGACGATGATCATCGGCACCAGCGCGATCAGCGAGCCGGCCACCACCAGGTTCCATTGGGCGGTGAAGTTGGAATTCAGGTTGGAAATGCCGACCGTGGCAACCCGCAGCGAGGTGGAATCGGTGACGATGAGCGGCCAGAGGAAGTTGTTCCAGGCAAAGGTGAATGCGATGACCGAGGCCGTCATCAGGATCGGCTTGGACAGCGGCACCACGACCCGCCACAGAATGCGCTGCTCACCGCACCCGTCGAGCCGGGCCGCCTCGATGATCTCCTCCGGAATCGTCATGAAGTACTGCCGTATCAGGAAGATGGCGTACGGGGTGCCGAGCACGTACGGCAGGAATATCGCCCAGTACGTGTTCAGCAGATGCATTTTGTTCATGATGATGTACAGCGGCACGAGCGTCACGACGTTGGGCACCATGAGCGTCGCCAGGTAGACCCAAAAGAGCGCGTCGCGCCCCGGAAACCGCATCCGGGCAAAGGCGTAGGCACCCATCATCGAGAATACGACCTGCCCGATGGTGAGGATCACCGCGATCATCGCGGTATTGCCGAGGTACTTGAGAAAATGCTGGCTGCGCAGCACGGTGGTGAAATTCGACGTGTCGAAATGGCTCGGCGGCTGCCATGCCTTGTCGTGCACCACACCGCTCAGCGGTTTGAACGAGGCGAAGATCGCGAAGATGTACGGCGCGATGAAGACCGCCGCAACCGCAATCAGCACAAGATAGAAGACGGTGAGCCGCCCGTAGCGACTCCAGCGCAGCAGTCCCACGGCAGCCTCAGTTCATCTCGTAGGTGGTGCGACGGCGGAAGTAGGAGAACTGGGTCATGGTGAACAGCAGGATGATCAGGAACAGGATCACCGACATTGCGCAGGCCTCACCGATATGGAATCCGACGAACGCCGACTGGTAGATCTTGAGGTTCATTACCTCGGTCGCATTGCCGGGCCCACCATTGGTCAACACGTAAACCGTGTCGAACACCTGGAACGAACCGATCACACCGGTCACCAGGACGAAGAGGAATGTCGGATTCAGTAGTGGCAAGGTTATCCGATAGAACTGCTGGAATTTGGTCGCGCCGTCCATACCCGATACTTCGTACAGTTGACGGGGAATCGCCTGCAGTCCGGCCAGGAAGAACAGCATGTTGTAGCCGGTGTACTGCCAGATGTTGGCAAATGCGACGACCGGCATCGCCCACGTCGACGAGCCGAGCCAAGCCGGGCCATGAATACCGACCAGGCTGAGCAGCGAATTGATCACCCCGACCTTGGGGTCGAATACCCAATTCCACACGACGGCCATGGCCACCGGTGTGGCCAGAAACGGCAGCACGTAGAGCACGCGGAAGAAACCCATCGCCGGCAGCTTGCGATTGAGCATCAGCGCCAGGCCGAGCGCGATCACGGTCTGGATCGGGATGTTGAGTACAACGTAGTAAAGCGTGATCAGCAGTGAATGGCCGATCTGGTCGTACTGGAACAGATCGGTGAAATTGGCGAAGCCGACGAACTTCGGTGGGCTCAACAGGTCCCACCGCACGAAGCTCAGCAGAATGACCAGAATGACCGGGAGCACCAGGAACAGCAGCACGCCGACCAGACTCGGGAAGAGGAAAAAGGCGGCCGCGCCAACCTGTTTCCGCCGCGAATGCGCCGGTGGGGCCGTACTGGTCGCCGACGTCGGGCCGACCGCGGCGGTCGGGGCCACCGCCGTCACGACATGACCGAAATCGGCCGGCACGGATATCGCATGGTCAGGGCCATCAAGCCTCCCCAGGCGGCACGCAAGCTCCCCGGGAGTCTGGCACCAAGCGAACGGGAGATCAAGACTCAATAGCGAACGATTTCATACAGGATCAATGATTGACCGGCCGGGCGTTCGACCCGCCGGACACAATAGCGCCGCCGTAGCCCTTTCGTGACAAGGGCCGCCCGTTGAACCGGGCATTCGACGACACGCCGAAGGCCGCGGCGCTTGGGGGCGCCGCGGCCTTCGTATTGCAAATTTGCAAGCCCAACTCGAGCTCGGACCGATTGGCGTGCCTACTTGACCTCACGCCGGGACAGTCGAACCATTCCGACCACCAAGGGCAGGACCAGCCAGACTACGGCCGTTACGGCTACGTGCGCCCAGGTCGTCGAGCTCACGTGCGCGTCGGTCAGCTTGTTGAGATTGCCGGTGAGATCAATCCAGCGAAATGGCTTTTCCAGCGCGTGTACGACGCCGGTCAGCACCTGGATAACGGTCGGAACCAGGAAATACGCGACGATCGCCAGCGGCGAATTCATCAGGAGCAGACCGAACGCGAGCCCGATAACCATTGCCAGCACCTGGCCGACCAGCCCATTTGCGAGCACCGCGAGCGGCAGATGCCAGCTACCGTTCCCACCGGTCGCATTGAATATTCCATTGCCAATCGCCGAGGTCCCCAAGGAGACCACCGTGGTGACCGCCGCAAGCAGGACGACTGCCCCAAGTTTCGCGGCGGCAATGCGTTCCCGATGTGGCACCAGAGTGAATGTGGACAATGCGGTGCGCTGAGACCATTCGCTGGTGGCGGCGAGAATGCCGAGCACCGGTAGCAATGCACCTACGAGGCCGAGGGTATTGCGGAAGAAGTCGGACAGGCCGCCGTCATTGGACTTGGTGGCAAAGGCCAATACGAACATCATGACGATTGCGATGAGTGCGGTGATGCCGAGCAGCGCGATACCGGCTCGCGTGTCGGCCATCTTGCGCAGCTCGATAACCGTGAGCCGGCGCAATGACGCCTTTTTGGTGCGCGGCCGAATGGCGGGGCCGGCGTATGCGGTGGCTGTCATCATGCGGCTACTTTCAGGTCGGATGAGGTCAGGGTGAGGAAGAGCTGTTCCAGGCCACCGCCATCGGCGGGGCGCAGCTCCAGCAGCACGACCTGGGCGGCGGCCGCCGCCCGGCCGACCGACTCGGCGTCGGCGTCCACTATGAACATGCCGTCCCGGGAGCGGGTCGAGGCCAGCCCGGCATTCGCGAGTGCCTTTTGCAGCGCGATGTCGTCCAGGCCGCGCACCGCAATCCCGCTCGAGGCGAGCAGCTCGTCCTTGCTGCCCTGGGCGGCGATCTTGCCGCCGGCAATGACGACCAGCCGATCGGCGACCGCCTCGACCTCGTGCAGCAGGTGCGAGGAGAGCAATACTGTGCCGCCGCGGTCGGCGAAGTCGCGCAGCAGCCCGCGCATCCAGTAAATGCCCTCGGGGTCCAGGCCGTTGGCCGGCTCATCCAGGATCAGCACGCTGGGGTCACCGAGCAGCGCATGCGCGATGCCCAGGCGCTGCCGCATACCTAGTGAATAGTTGCCGACCCGGCGTTTGGCCGCCGCCTCGGGCAGGTCGACCAGCTTGAGTAGATGCTCGACCCGGTCGCTGCCCAGGCCCAGCACCTTGGCCGACAGGGTCAGCGTCTCGCGGCCGGTACGCCCGCTGTGCATGGCGGAGGCATCAAGCAGTACTCCGACGGCGCGCCCCGGGTCGGGTAGATCCCGGTAGTGCACCCCGTTGACCGTGGCGTTGCCCGACGACGGCGGCGTCAGGCCGCAGATCATCCGCATCGTGGTGGACTTCCCGGCGCCGTTCGGGCCCAGGAAGCCGGTGACGGTGCCCGACTCGCACGTAAATGAAACGTCCTTCACAGCGGCGTGCGAACCGTAGCGTTTGCTGAGCTCTTCGACAGTGATCATGGCATTGAGACTGCCGCAACGATCGGCTTTGCGCGTCGGGCCGGAGTCTGGTTCGGCTAGCCAGAGGGCCACACCCGGCGGAACTTTGGTCTAGGTCGGCGCTCGGGAGGCGCCGGGCGAGCGTGGCGACCGTACTGTAAGCACGTGACCACGCAGGGGCCGAGACTCACCGAGTACCACCGGCTGCTGCCCGCGCTCCTGACCGCCGATCCGTACACCGACGATCGGACACCACGGTCCACAAGGGACTGGGTCGTGGACGTGGTCATGTTTCTGATCGCCGCCGGCGGGGTGCCGCTGATGTGGCTGTCGGAGCGCAGCAGCGGCAACGAGCCGTCGCATTACCTACTCATTGCTGATTTCGTGGTCGGGTCGCTGTCGGCCGTCGCGGTGTGGCTGCGCCGGCGGTGGCCGGTGACGATTGCCCTGATCCTCTTGCCGGTCGGTCTGGTATTCCAGATGACCACATTCGCGGCGGGCCTCTTCACCTTTACCGTCGCCGTGCACCGACGCTTCCCCGTGGTCGCCGTCGTCACGGCCCTCACGCTGGTCTTCCTGGCACCCACATATGCGCTGCACCCGGACAAGAATTCGTCGTTCTGGACCACCATGTTGGTGGGCTGCATCTTTGTGCTTGCAATCGTCGCCTGGGGGATGTTCGTACGGGCGCGCCGGCAGTTGCTGGTCTCGCTTCGGGAGCGCGCCGAGCGGGCCGAAACCGCCCAGCAGCTGAAGGTCGAGCAGGCCCAACACCTCGAACGTGAGCGCATTGCCCGGGAAATGCACGACGTCCTGGCGCACCGCATTTCATTGCTGAGCCTGCATGCCGGCGCGCTGGAATTCCGGCCGGACGCACCACCCGAGGAGATCGCCCGTGCCGCCGGCGTAATCCGGGCCAGCGCGCACCAGGCACTGCAGGATCTGCGCGAGGTGATCGGCGTACTGCGGGAAAACCCCGATGGCGGTGAGCCGGAACGTCCACAGCCGACACTCGCCGACCTGCCGGCCCTGATCGAGGAGTCGCGGGCGGCCGGTATGCGGGTCGAGCTCGAAGACCGGGTGGGCAACCTCGCCGGCGTGCCGGCCGGGATCGGGCGGGCGGCGTACCGGATCGTGCAGGAGGGCCTCACCAACGCACGCAAGCACGCGCCCGGTGCGGTGGTGCGGGTCGGCGTGGCCGGGAAGGTGGCCGCCGGACTGAGCATCGAGGTGCGCAACCCATTGCCGGTCGGGCGGTCCTGGCAGCCGAAACTCCCCGGCGCCGGCAGCGGGATCATCGGCCTGACCGAGCGGGCGACGCTGGCCGGCGGAAAGATCGAGCACGGGCCGACGGAGGGAGGCGACTTCCGGCTGTGGGTTTGGATACCGTGGCCGGCATGATTCGGGTGTTGATTGTCGATGACGACGCACTGGTGCGAGCCGGCCTGTCGATGATGCTGTCCGGCACCGACGACATTCAGATCGTCGGCGAGGCCGCTGACGGTGCTGAGGCCCCGAGCGCCGTGCGGCAGAGCACGCCCGATGTGGTGCTGATGGACATTCGCATGCCCAAGGTGGACGGCCTGGCGAGCACCGAACAGCTGCTGCGGCTGCCGAATCCGCCGCAGGTCATCGTGCTCACCACCTTCGACGCGGACGAATATGTGCTGCAGGCGCTGCGGGCCGGTGCCAGCGGCTTTCTGCTCAAGGACACCCCGCCGGCCGATATCGCGGCCGCGATCCGCCGGGTCGCGGCCGGTGAGCCGACCCTGTCGCCGACCGTGATGCGTTCGTTGATCGAGCACGTCGCCGATGGTGGTGTTGATGCCCGCAAGCAGAATGCGCAGGCGCTGCTGGATCAGCTCAGCGATCGGGAGCGCGAGGTCGCGATCGCCGTCGGGCAGGGCAAATCCAATGCCGACATCAGCGCCGAGTTATTCATGAGCATCGCCACGGTCAAGGCGCACATGTCCCGGCTCATGGCCAAGCTGGAGCTGGCCAACCGGGTCCAGGTGGCGCTGCTCGCGCACGACGCCGGCCTCGTCTAGCCGTGCTGTGCCTGCATGTTCGCGCGGTGAGTCCCAGCGCAATTCCTAGTGCCCATGATCGGGATAGGTTTTGTCAACGATTCGCGTACAAAGTCCATCCCGATCTTCTTCACCTGGGCCGATTTTCAAGATCGTGATGGCCAAACCCCCCGGAATCCGACGGTTTACCCATCACGATCAAGGAACCGATGCGTTGGCGCCGAATCGCGGTAGAGCGCACTCCGATCGTCCTTGTGTCATGAGCGGTGCCGGCGAGGTAGCACGAGATATCCCAGGGTCAACGCGATTGCGCAGCCGAGCAGCGTGTCCAGCAGCCGATCGGCCATTGTGGACAGTGTGGCGGACTGGCCGAAATCCAGCTGCAGCACGACCAGCGGGCTCATGATCATGGCGTACAGCGCGTAGTTGCGCACCTTGAGCAGCGGCCGAGCCGCCGCTAGCACGCCGACCGCGACGACCAGGCCCCAGGTCGGCAGCGTGGTCAGCAGCAGCGCACTCCCGAGGACGACGCCGGCCAGCGTGCCGAACCCGCGTTGTGCGGTGCGAACCAGCGCGCCGTCGAGCTGCCGCTGCACCACGATCGCGACGGTCAACGCGATCCAGTACGACTTCGGCTGGTGCCAGAGCTGGCCCACGATCTCCGCGACGGCCAGGCAAAGGGTGATTCGGAGCGGATAGCGCCAGCCGGCGAACTGCCTCAGTGTGCCGGCCCAGCGGCGAAGCAGCGCCCGCGCCGGCCGCCGTCGCTGCTGCTGGGGCTGCGGCTCGGATTCGCCCAATGCGTCCGCGATCGTTGCGGCCAGCAGCGTGCAACATCCGGCCGCGACCGCGCCGGCGGCCACTAGTGGAGCCGCACCGCCCCAGTGCGTTGCGGCGGCCTCGGTCGTTCCACCACCGAGTACGAGCAGCACGATGAGCTGCCCACTCAGCCGGGCCAGCGGCCGGCTGATCCCGCCCACCAGCGCCAGTACGCCGACGAGCGCGATGAGGATGCCGACGCCGGCCCAGCCGCGGCCACCGAGCACCGCTCCGAGCGCGACTCCGAGGGTGCCGGTCAGCGCGGTGGCGGCCATCCGGGCGGCCCGCCGCAGCGGTGGACCGGTGACGTCGGCGGTACTGACCGCCAGCCCACCGATCGAGGCCAGCATCCCGTCGGCCAGGCGGCCGCTGGCCGCACCGACCGCGATCGGGCCGGCCATGCCGACACCCGCGCTCATCAGCTGCCAAAACGCGACCGGGGTGTGTGCCGACCACTGCAGCACCTCACGGCGTAGGGCCAGCAACTCCGCCACGCATCACTCCGACTCGGCCGACAATAAATTAATACGCTTAGCGTACTAATTTATGAGCCGACTGTCCACATCACAGTGATCAAGGAGCCAAATTAATACGAAGATACGTACTAATGAAAGAGGCGGTGGCGCCGTTCATCGGGCACCGAACTCTCGCCTGTGGGCGGGCACGCAGCATCGGCACGGGTCGGGCCGACCGCATGACGCGCCGTAAGGCCCAGTGCGTTGCCGCACTGGGCCCCATTGGCCGTTATGAGACGGCGCGTACCGGCCGTTCGCTCTCGCCGGTCATCCGAGCCAACAGGCCGCGCACTTCGGACTCGGCGAAGCGACGATGCCCACCGGGCGTACGAATGCTGTGAATGCGGCCGGCCGTGGCCCAACGCGTGACTGTCTTGGGATCAACCCGAAAGATCTCTGCGACCTCACCGGGCGTCATCAGACGGTCCTGTGTGTTCATTTCCGATCCCCCAACCAGGTCGGGCGGTCTAACGACGCGGGAATTACCGCGTCGCCCAGATCACGAGTAGATCACCTGTCCGCCCCTCCTGTACGTGGAATCGTTTCTTTGCTCGACTCAGCTTCATCTTTAAGCTCGGTCAGCGGGCGCATTTGTCGTATGCCGTTGCTGAATGTGGCCGCTAGGGCACCGACGGCTAACACCGCTGCACAGCCGATGAATGCCACCCGACCGCCCCACTGCTGGACCATCACACCGCCTGCCACCGGAGCGATTGGCTGAATCCCGCCGGCGAAAAGCGTGAGCGTGCTGACAACCCTGCCCTGCAGGCGATCCGGCGTGGTCGCGAAGAGATAGCCGAAGATGGTCGCATTCGATGCCGGTGCCAGCAGCAATGCAAACGCAAGCGGCACGATCACCGCATAGGTACCGACGAGCCCGGCCATCGCGGCCACTAGTGCGGTCATCGCCCAGCACAGCGTCACTACGAGCGTCCGGTCGCGCAACCGGCGGCGGAAGAACGGGGTGAGCAACGCGCCGGCCAACCCGCCTAATGCGATGGCGGTCTCGGCCGAGCCGATCGCGGCCGATGGCGCGCCCTGGTCGCGCAGTACGACTATTAGGACGAACATTACGCAGCTGATTGCCACATTCAGCGGTGGCGCGATGAAAGCCACCGCGCGCAGGAACGGATCGCGGAACACGACCTTGATGCCCTCGCCGATTTCGGCGGTCAACTTCGTCCGGACCCGGTCGCGGGTCTCCTGTAGCGGCCGGCGAATGAGCGCCACCGCGACGACCGATACCGCGTAGGACAGCGCGTCCACGCCGAACGGCAGCCACCGGGCCGCGCCGAACATCGCCCCGCCCGCCGCCGGACCCGCCAGGTCGGCGGCGTGACTGCGGGCCTCATTCAGCGATACGGCTTGGGGCAGTTGCTCGACAGTCACGATGTGCCGCAGCGCCGCCTGTTCGGCCGAGCCGAAGAGCGATCCCGCCGCGGCGGTTACGGTCGCGGCGATGATGATCATCCACAGTGTTGCGTCGCCGGCCATTATCGCGGCGGCGATCGCGGCCATAGCGGCGAATCGGATCAGCTGGCAGCCAAGCATCAGGCGGCGCCGGTTCCATCGGTCCACCAGGCCACCGCCCGGCAGCTGGCAGCCGACCGCGGCCGCACCAGAAACCGTTCCCACAATGCCGGCATGCACCGCCGATCCGGTCATCGCGAGTACCAACAGCGGGTACGCGAGATTGCTGGCTCCGGAGCCGAAGAGCGACAGCGTCTGACTGACCCACAGCCGGCGGAAGTCGCGGTTGCGGGTCAGCGAGGTACTCATATCGTCTCGGGCGGTAACGGATCGGCCGGGATGCCGGAGGCGACCAGCCGGATCGCCCGCGCGCCTTCGGGCCGGGCGGACGGGTCCCGGGTGCGCTCGTCGTAGCGGTTCATCAGCTCGCCGAGGATGCGATTGAATTCGCCCAGCTCCTCGACGGTGAGCCACACCAGCGTCTGGCCGTCGAATGCGGCCCGGCGCCAGTCCGCCGGCTCGTCCCGCCGCCAGACCGCCCACTCCTTGACCGCCATCGCGGCCTGATCGCGCAGGAACGCAGTAGCCGCGACCCCGGCCGCGGCCAGCTCGCCGCGCTCATCGTCGGCCCCCCAGGTCAGGTTCGCCGCCACGGCCCGCCAGGGCCGCTGCCGGCCCTTGCCACCGCCCGCCTCCTCGACAAAGCCGTACCGGGCCAGCTCGCGCAGATGCCAGGAGCAGTTGGCCGGACTCTCCCCCACCGGCTCGGACAGCTCGGTCGCGGTCAGCGGACCGTCGAGGTAGAGCCGTTCCAGGATCCGCAGCCGGACCGGGCTGGTCAGCGCGCGCAACGCCCGCGGATCCCGGATCTCCCGTGTAGGCAGTGTCTCGTCGTCTCTTGACATGCGTCGAAGGTTATCCTTCGAAGTGTTTACTTTCAAGCCGCTTCCGCGGCCGGCTCAAACTCGTGATCGTGCGGAATGCCAGGTCGCACACGGCGTGTCTCTCAGACCTTGTGCATGATCACGACGTGGCCGGCAAACCCACTCGTCGGAACGGGGGTTGGCAGTTGGCCACGTTCCCCGGGTGAGCGACTGACATTTGTCACACGCAACACGGGACAAACGAGCGATGTGCCGGGCATGCCGGATCTGCCAGAGTGACGGATATGAACAACACCCCCGTCAAGCACGCGGCCGCGCCGTCGGTTGCGGCGCTCGAGCTGCACGATCTGCATAAACGGTTTGGCCGGGTGCGTGCCGTAAATGGCATTGACCTGACCGTCGAGCCGGGCGAGATCGTGGCCTTTCTCGGCCCTAATGGTGCCGGCAAAACCACCACCATCGACATGATGCTCGGCCTTTCGACACCGACGGCAGGGGACGTCACCGTATTCGGCTTCAAGCCGGTGGACGCGGTGGCTCGCGGATTGGTCGCGGCGGTTATGCAAACCGGCGGCTTACTCAAGGATCTCACCGTCGGAGAAACAGTAAAACTTACCTCAACGCTTTTTGTGGACACCCGACCCGTGGACGAGGTGCTGCAACGCGCCGGCATTCTGGATATTGCCGACCGTCGGGTCGGCAAGTGCTCCGGCGGGCAGCAGCAGCGGTTGCGCTTTGCGATGGCGCTGCTCTCCGATCCGGCGCTATTGGTGCTGGATGAGCCGACGACCGGTATGGATGTCGAGGGCCGCCGGGACTTCTGGTCGGCAATTCGGGAGGATACGCAGCGCGGCCGTACCGTCATGTTCGCCACGCACTATCTGGAAGAGGCCGATGCGTACGCCGATCGCATCGTGCTGATCCGGCAGGGCGAAGTCGTCGCCGACGGCACCGCGTCGGAAATCAAGGAGCTGTCCTCGGGACGGACCGTGCGGGCCACCTTGCCCGGTGCCGACCCGGCCCGATTGCTTACCCTGCCGGGCGTCGATGGCGTGGAAATTCGCGGCGACACAATCTTGATCCGCGCATCGGAGTCCGACTCGGTCGCCCGCTATCTGCTCACCGAAACCAACGCCCGCGACCTGGAAATCACCGCGCGCAATCTCGAGGAGGCCTTCATCGCACTTACCAGCAGCGATGCACCCGAAGCCGCCACAAAGCCCGCGCAGCACGCAGAGTCGATAAGGAGTGCCCGATGAGCGCGCAACCCGTGGTCATGCCGGATCTCAACCGCCGGGTGCCGCCGCTGGGCGGATTCAACGTGACGTTCGTACGGCTTGAGATTCGTCGGTTGTTACGCAATCGGCGCACGATGATCTTTACGTTGATCATGCCGGTCGCGTTCTATTTTCTGTTCGGCTATTCGTCGCGCGGCGACACGGTGGGCAGTGCGAATGCCGCTACCTACATTATGGTGAATCTTGCGACCTACGGCGCGATGGTTGCCACCATGGCCGGCGCCGCAATGGTCTCGGTCGAGCGGGCTCAGGGTTGGAGTCGGCAACTCCGGCTGACGCCGTTGCGACCCGCCGCATATATGGCCACCAAAATTGTTACTGCCATGACGCTCGGCGGGATGTCGGTGGCAATCCAGTTCATCGTCGGCGCGGCGACCGGCCGGCATCTCGGCCTGGACAAATGGATTCTTTGCGGGCTGGCCGCCTGGCTCTGCGCATTCGTATTTGCCGCGATGGGGCTGTTCCTCGGATATCTGCTCCCCTCGGAAAACGCGATGCAGGTCATGGGCCCGATCCTCGCCGTGCTGGCGCTGCTCGGCGGATTGTTCGTGCCGCTGAGCGTGTGGGGACACACGTTCCGCGAAATCGCCCGGCTGACCCCGGCATACGGCGTCGGTGAGATCGCCCGCGCCCCGCTACACGCCGAGCATTTCGACTGGGCCGCGGTGCCGAACATTCTGATCTGGGGCGCGCTCTTCAGCCTGGGCGCGGCATTGCTCTTCCGTCGCGACACCAAGCGGGTCTGATTACGTGTGCTGGTGACTCGGCACCGCGCAGCCATCCGGACCGCAGACCAGCGCGTCGGCCGAGTCGGAGATAGCATCCGGCTCGGCCGTGTCCCATGCCGTGTCGAGCGCCAGGAGCAGATCCGCGACCGGACGGGCGCCCGACAGGTCGAGCGCGCCGATGCGATAGAACGGCACGCCGCGAACGCCGAGCGAGTGGGCGACGCGTTCGTCGGCTTCCACCTGTGGCAGATAGCGGTGCTCGGCCAGTGCGGTCGCCACCGCGTCCGGGTCCAGTCCGATCTCGGCCCCGATCAGGCTGAGCGAGTCGATGTCGAACACCGAACGGACCTCGCCGAAATACGCCCGCACCAGCTGGTGCCACGCCCGATCGCCCAAACCCTGATCGGCGGCCAGCGCGATCAGCTCGTGGGCCCAGGTCGTGTTGGCCACCCAGTTGTCCCCGACGATGTAGGGGACGAGGCCATCGGCGGCGGCCAGCTGCTCCACCTGCCCGGTGATTGCCGGCACCTCTGCCGGCGTGATGCCCATTTTTCGGGCGAGCATGTCGGCTACCCGAACGGGTTTGGTGTCAGCGGCCGGATCCAGCCGGAATGCCCGGTGCACGACGGTTACGTCGTCGCGGTGGGCGAACTGGGATAGGGCGGTGTCGAGTCGATGACTGCCGAGCCCACACCATGGGCAGATGATGTCGGACCACACCTGCACCGATACGCGAGTCATGTAGAACCTCCTGTTGCTTACTTGATACCGCCAGCTTACATATAGTAAGTAGACGGTGGTTCGTAAGGCCGGCTACCGTGGACACCATGAGCCATCCCTGCGAGGGCATCGAGGAGCCGCTGAGCCGCGTGATGACGCTGCTCGGCAAACGCTGGTCGGGCATGGTGCTGGGCACGCTCATGCAGGGGCCCGCCTTCTTCGGCGAGCTACGCCGCGCCATTCCGGGCCTCAGCGACCGGGTCCTCACCGAGCGACTGACCGAGCTGGCGGCGTTCGGCCTGGTCAGCCGCACCGTGCTGGAAGGGCCACCGTTGCGCGTGCAATACGCGTTGACATCCGACGGCATGGCCATAGGCCCCGCGCTTGATGAGCTCGCCAAATGGGCGGCAACGCACCTGATGAAGGACAATCAACGCGCCGGAAGCGCGGCCCGCCAAGCGGCGAATTCGGTCGGCTCGGGCGCATCCAAATAGTCTGATATCGAGCGGCCGATCCCGGCGGCCCGCAGAATCCGGTACGCCACAGCCTCTTTGTCGCCCCACGGCAGATACGGCTTGGCGATGAGCAGCGACGCAATACCGTGCGCGGCCGCCCACAAATCGATCGCGACCGGGGTCGGGTCGCCGACCACGAATATCCCGGCCTCCATACACGCCACAACCGTCTGGCTGAAATGCGCGAACGCCGCGGTCTGCAACACGATATCGACATCACCGCTTTCGGTACGCGCGGACGAGGTCGCCAGCCGATAGTGCTCCGGTGACTCCAGAGCAAACCGGATGTATGCCATTCCCTGTTCACAGAGCCGTTCCAGCGGATGCAGGTCGGGTGGGAGATCGGCGTTCATCTTCTCGTCGAGCGCGGTGAACACATCGACCAGTACCGCGTCGAGCAGCGCGTGCTTGTCCGCGAAATGCAGATAGATCGACGGCGACGTCACCCCGACCAACTCGGCCACGGCCCGGATCGACACCGCATCCGCGCTTCCGGTGGCGGCCAGCAGCTTTCTGGCCGCGGCCAGGATCTCACCCCGCAGCTGCTCGCCGCTGCCGCGCGCCGCGCGCCGTCTTGGCACTCCCGAGGTCGTCGTCACATCAGCCAGTCTTGACCACGGATCGGGGCGCCGTCTCGGACTCGCCTACGGTCGCCTCGGTCCAGCCGTGCCGCTCATGCCACCGGGCCAGCGGCCGCGGCGCCCACCAATTGGCCCGCCCGGCCAGTTTCATGAACGCCGGCACCAGCACGCCGCGCACCAGCGTCGCGTCCATCAGCACGGCCAGCGTCAACCCGGTGCCGAACAGCTGCATGAACGACACCTTCCCGGTCGCCAGCGACGCGAACACGATCGCCATCAACAACGCGGCGGCAGTGACCAGCCGGCCGGTACGGCCCAGCCCGAGCGTCACGGCCCGGACATTGTCACTAGGCATACGGCCGGAGCGCAGCCACTCCTCGCGAATTCGGGACAGCAGGAATACCTCATAATCCATCGACATCCCGAACGACAGGCAGAACATCAGAATCGGCATCGTCGGCACCAGCACCCCGGTGACCGTGGATCCGTAAATGCTGATTAGATGGCCGTCCTGGAAAATCCACACCATCGCGCCGAACGCGGTCGACAGCGACAACGTATTGAGTACGAGCGCCTTTATCGGCAGCACAACGCTTCCGGTGAACAGGAACAGTACGCAGAACGTCGCCAGCGCGATCAGCCCGATCGCCAATGGCAGTTTCGCGCCGAGAGCATGCAGGCTGTCGGCATTTTCCGCGGCCGCACCGGTGATCAGCACGTGCCACGGCGCCGGTACCGCCTTGATATCGGCCAACACCTGCTTTCCCGCATGCGACAGCGGATCCGGGCTCGTCCGGACAACGAAGTAGCTGCTCCCGCCGGCGGTCATCGCCGGCCCGGATGGCGCGGCCACCCGGCGGCCGCCGGCATACAGCCCGGACGCAGACGAAACCCCGTCCACGCCACTGATCCGCGACAGCGATCCGGCGTACCGACTAATCGATCCCGGCGCATTCGAAATATCTGGTGCGACCACCGTGATCGTGGCGGCGGTATTAGCGGTGAAATCATCGCGCAGCGCATCGCCGACCTGGTGCGCCGAGGCGGAAGACGGCAGCACCCGGTCGTCGGGATAACCGAATTTGATCCCGAGGAACGGCGAGCCCAGGAAGAGAAGTAGCGCGGTCACCAGCAGCCCGACCGGCAGTGCCCGGCGCATCACCGCGGCCGCGACCCGGCCCCAGAAGGTGCGCTCCGGCGGAATCACCGCCGGCGGCGGGCGACCCAACCAGCGGCGTACCGGCACCCGCAGATCCAACGCGTCCACCCGCGGACCGAGCACGGTCAGCAGCGCCGGCAGAATTACCAGCGCGGCAACCGCGGCCAACACCACCACGGCAATTCCGGCGTACGCGAACGAACGCAGGAAATAGACCGGGAAGACCAGCATTGCGGCCAGCGACAATGCCACCGTCAGCGCCGAGAAAAGCACCGTACGACCGGCGGTTTGCATGGTGATACGGACGGCATCGGGACCCGACCGACCGGCCCGGGTTTCCTCGCGATACCGGCTGACGATGAAAAGGCTGTAATCAATTGCCAGCGCCAAACCCAACGCCGTCGTCAGATTCATCGCGTAAATCGACACATGCGTCAACAGCGCCAGCCCGCGCAGGATCGCCAGCGTACCGACGATCGAGACAATCCCGACGGCCAACGGCAGCAGCGCGGCAACAACGCTGCCGAATACCCAGATGAGCACCAGCATGGTCAGCGGCACCGCGACCGCCTCGGCCAACTCCAGGTCGTGGCTGACCTGATGAGTGACCTGGTGGTACGCGGTGGCGATCCCGCCCGGCCGCACGGTCACTCCGGCGGTCGGCTGGGCCAGAATCCGGGTGGTGATCGCGCCGGCTCGTTTTGGCGCGGAGTCGTCGTCGCCGGCGATCCGGGCCACCACCAGCCCGGAACGGCCGTCCTTGCTCCGGAATCCCGTGGCAAGGTCGCGCGGCGCGGTCCAGTACGAGCCGATCTGGCTCGCGTACTGCTCACGGCCGAGCGCCGCGACCAACCTCTCGCCCTCGGTCCGGGCCGCAGCGGCATTCACTCCACCCGCGGCGCTCACCTGAAACACCAGGTTGGGGTCGCCGGCGCGGAATCGGCTGGCCAGCAGGTCATTGGCCTTGGTCGAGGGCGCGCCCGGGCTGGCGAAGCCGCCGGCGGAGAGGTGTTTGGCGACCGGCGCACCGAACAGGGCGGCGGCCACCACGATCAGCCCGGCCACGATCAGGATGCGGCGCGGGATGCGGATGCCGAGGTTGGCGATTCGAGCAAGCACCGTTGCTCCCGAAGGCGTGGAGACGTATCGGCGATAACTTAACGTCGGTAAGTTATCGCTGTCAACTCGAGTCTGTGCCCTCGATCGGCGCGACCACAGTTCGACCCAACCTGAAACGTCGAGCGCATAGCGTGCCGGACATGACAACAAACCCCGCCGACAACGTGAAAACAGCCGTTGATCGCATTCTCGAGCTCGCCCAAACCTGGATCGTCTGGGACGGCATACCCCGCATGGCCGACGACGGAGTGCGCATTTACACGCCACACAAGGCAATTCGCCGGCACACACATCACCTGATCGACCACTTGGCCGAGATCGAGGCGTTGCTGTCCGAGCAGGACTCCCGCCCCGACGAATGGCTGGGCAGCGGGGTCACCCTGGCCGGCGACCTGGCGCCGTTCACCGAGGCCGACTTCAACGAGGCCCGGCAGTGCCTGCTGCGGTTGGCCGACCTGTATATGTATCGCCTCACCGCGGCCGGACCGGACGAGTGGGACCGCCCACGCGATGGGCACTGGTCGATCCGGGTGATTGCCGAGCACGTGGGTGACGCGTGGTACGCCGACCAGGTCGGAAAGCTCATCTGAGGCGACACGTGATGAACGACATATCGATCTCGCCGGGCTTTCAGCCGGTCCTCAGGCTGTGGTGAGACAGTTGCCACGCAACTGTCACAAACATCACCCTGCCGCACCGGGCCTGCACAGGCATACATTCGGTCAGTAGGGTCTGCGCACGACCCGGTTACCGCCGCAGCGCAACGAAGCTACTGCCGAGAGGGGCCACCCATGCCCGAGACCACCGCAACCACCGCCCCTGGATCACTCCGCGTCACCGAACGCGATGGACTGGAACACGATCTGCCGCTGATCCGGCCGACGGAGGGCGCTCCCGGAGTCAACGTCAGTGGGCTGCTGGCCAAGAGCGGCCTGGTCACCTACGACCCGGGCTTCGTCAACACCGCGGCCTGCTCATCCGCCATCACTTATATCGACGGCGACGCCGGCATTCTGCGCTACCGCGGATATCCGATCGAGCAGCTGGCCGGACAGTCCACATTCGCCGAGGTGAGCTACCTGCTGATTTACGGCGAGCTCCCCGGCGCCGACCAGCTCGATGCCTTCAAGGAGCGCATTCGCCGGCACACGCTGCTCGATGAGGATCTGAAAGCATTCTTCGAGGGATTCCCACGCGACGCACATCCGATGGCAGTGCTGTCCTCCGCTGTATCGGCCCTGTCGACGTTCTATCAGGACTCGCTCAACCCGTTCGATCGTGACCAGGTGGAGCTGTCCACCGTGCGGCTGCTCGCCAAGGTGCCGACCATTGCCGCGTACGCGCACAAGAAATCCGTTGGCCAGCCGCTGCTCTACCCCGACAACTCGCTCGGCATGGTGGAAAACTTCCTGCGCATGACATTCGGCTTCCCGGCCGAGACCTATCAGGTCGACCCGGTTGTCGTACGGGCATTGGATCTGCTGTTTATCCTGCATGCCGATCACGAGCAGAATTGTTCGGCCTCGACCGTACGTCTGGTTGGGTCCGCGCAGGCTAATCTCTTCGCTTCCGTATCCGCCGGGATTCAGGCACTTTCCGGCCCGCTGCATGGTGGTGCCAATCAGGAAGTGCTGGAAATGCTGGAGCAGATCCGGGACAACGGCGGCGATGTCGCGTCGTTCGTACAGAAGGTCAAGAACAAGGAGGCCGGCGTCCGGCTGATGGGCTTCGGACACCGGGTCTACAAGCACTACGATCCGCGTGCGGCGATTGTGAAGAAGACCGCCGACGAAGTGCTTTCGGCTCTTGGAAAGCGCGACGATCTGCTCGATATTGCGGTCGAGCTCGAGGGCGTGGCGCTCTCCGACGACTATTTCATTTCCCGTCGGCTGTACCCGAATGTGGATTTCTACACCGGCCTGCTCTACCGGGCGATGGGCTTCCCCACCGAGATGTTCACCGTGCTGTTCGCGATCGGCCGGCTGCCCGGCTGGATTGCCCAGTGGCACGAGATGATCAACGACCCGGAGACCAAGATCGGCCGCCCCCGGCAGCTCTACACCGGCCCGGCCGAGCGGTCCTACGTGCCGATCACCAGCCGCTGAAATACCTCGTTCGCCAACGCGTCGACGGATTTGCCGGTGTTGCTGAGTACGGCGACGCCGACATCCGTATGCGGCGAAAATGCCAGGTAGCTGCGGTAGCCCGGCAGCGAACCGTTATGCCAGATCCGGTCATCCTCGACCACCCAGCAGAGCCTTTCGCTGACCGCTAACTGCTTTGCCTCGTCCGGCCGCAGATATTGCTGTAGGAACGTCAGCAGGTCTGCGACCGTGCCGTAGAGGCCACCCGATGGCGCGCCGTCCGGATACGTCGGCGTGACGACCGGACCGCCGTTCTCGTCGTGCCCGGGCGCCAGTCGACTCAACTGTTCGGCGTCGAGGACGGTGGTGATATCGGCTAACCCGATCCGTTCTCGGATAACCGTCTCGTAACTTGGGCCGAGCAACGCGCCCAGCGCCGAGACACCGACGTTCGAGTATTGGAAGCGGTCGCTCGGCGTGGCGCTGATCGCCTGCAACAGGGTGGTGTCATCACGCGGCAGGCCCGCTGTGTGGGTGGCGAGATGACGGTAGGTGATCTGACCAATTACTCTGTCGTCCAACCCGATGTCGTTGCTGGTTACGGCGGCGGCCAATGCCGTTGCGGTGAAGACCTTCGAGACGGACGCGAGACGGAATATCGTTCTGTCAGTGGGTCTCGTACCTTTTCGGCCGGTCCATCCGGCCGACACCCATTCCGATGCGCCGCCGGATATCACGCCGATCACGATTCCGACGTGCCCGTCGGCCAGCGCCCGGTCGGCGAATTCCTGCAGCATCAGCTCAGTCCGAATTGCTTGGCGACGATATCGGCGATTTCTTCGGCGTCGTGGCCGCCGTCCACCTCGATCACCGGAATCCCATGTCGTACGGCGGATTTCACCGCGTCTTCACCGACCAACCGGTCGCGCTCGATCCGATTGCGCTGCGCCAGTTCGGGGTCGCTCACCTCGTGGCCGAACGCGGCGGCCCGCGGGAGCGTCCGCAGCTGATGCAGTCGGAATTGGTCAGTCGGCGCCAATACCACCATGCGGTCGGCGAACCCGATGCCGGCAACCGATTCCGGCCGCAAACCCCATCCCTCCGCGACCACGGCGGTTGGCCCCTCCAGCGCGCGCAGATCGTCCAGCGCCCAGTCGAATCGTTCGATGAACTGCGCGATCACCTCATCGGCCATTTGCGCCGGGGTTCGTTGTACGAAGGCCCATTCTGGGTCGAATTCGGTGATCGGCCCGCCGGCCCGCGCCTGGGCAGCGGCGGCCCGGTCGTAGTGCGAGTGCGCGGCCGGATAGTCGTGGCGATAGACGATGAGTCGGTGCCGTTCGGCAAGCAAGCGCGCGACCGTTGTCTTGCCGGCCCATTGCCCGCCGCCGATCCAGAATGCCTTGCCGATTGTGCCTAACGGATCCCAAACCATGGCCGTAACTGTGCGCAATAGATTGACCAAGATCAAGTCTTGTATTTGGCCGGCGCGGCCGGTTAATTTAGGTTATGGGCCATGCGAGCCACTGAGCCTGAACTCGGCGCCGACGAACGGGCCCTCCTACTGGGTTGGTTGGCCTTCCACAGGGGTGCCCTGGAAACCAAATGCGCCGGGCTGTCCGGCGAGCAGCTCGTCACCCACTCCGCGCCCCCGTCCGATCTGACGCTGCTCGGGCTCGCCCGGCACCTCACCGAGATGGAGCGCGTCTATCTCCACCAGCCGCTGACCGGCCAGCCGACGTCGCTGCTGTACTGCACCGACGACGACCCGGACGGCGACATTGCCTCGCTGGATCCGGCGCACGCCGAGGCCGATCTGGCGCGCTGGCGGGAGGAATGTGCGGCCAGCGACGCGGCGCTGGCCGGCCTTGCGTTGGACGACCGGGTCGGCAGTCGAACGACCGTACGTTGGTTGGTACAGAAGGTGATCGGCGAGTATGCCCGGCACAACGGGCACGCCGACCTGATCCGCGAGGCGATCGACGGCCAGACCGGCGAATAGCTCCACCGGGCAGGGCGCACTGTGCCCCCATCAGACCCCATCCCAACCGGGCAGGGCGCACTCTGCCCCCATCAGACCCCACCCCAACCGGGCAGGGCGCACGCTGCCCCCGATAGCGCGGGCAGGCTATGCCGGCGTTGGTACGGGCTCGGCGCCCAGAATGCCGGCCAGCATGCCGAGCAGCTCCGGCTTGACCCAGTAATAGACCCAGGTGCCGCGACGCTCGCAGTCAATCAGTCCGGCGGTGCGCAGCGTCTTGAGGTGATGGGAGATCGTCGGGCCGGACAACTCGAACGCACTGCTCAGATCGCAGACGCACATCTCGTTGCCGGACGATGCGATCAGCGAGAGCAGCCGCAGTCGCACCGGATCACTCAGCGCCTTGAACGCGCCGGCGATCCTGGTCGCGTCCTGTTGCGACAGCGGCGCACGAGACAGCGGCGGACAGCAGTTCTCGACGAGCGGAAGCTCTTTCGGCATACGACTATCTTGACAGCCATCGAAACAGCTGGCAACCTCTTGATTCGACAGTCATCTATCCAAGCGAGGGGTTCGGATATGAGCGTTGAGACCACGTCCGAGGAACTGCGCGATCGGGTTCGCGCCCGATATGCCGCGGCCGCCAACGCGGTCACCGGCAGCGGCGACACTGCGGCCACCGAAGCGACCACCGGCGGCTGCAGCGCGCCCCGAGCCGATGCCGAGAGCTGCTGCCAGGGCACCCCGACAATTGATGACACCTTCGGCGCCGGGCTCTATAGCGGCGCGGAACAGGCCGAGCTGCCCGCCGAGGCGGTGCTCGCCAGCCTGGGTTGTGGAAATCCGCTCGCTGTCGCCGATCTGCGGCCGGGTGAGCGGGTGCTGGATCTCGGCTCCGGCGGCGGCATCGACGTGCTGCTGTCGGCCCGCCGGGTCGGTCCAGAGGGACGCGCGTTTGGCCTCGACATGACCGACGAAATGCTCGCGTTGGCTCGAGCGAATACCGCGAAGGCCGAAGTGTCCAATGTGGAATTTCTCAAGGGCACGATCGAGTCGATCCCGTTGCCCGCGGACTCAATCGACGTCATTATCTCGAATTGCGTAATCAACCTGTCGATCGACAAACCGGCAGTATTGGCCGAAATGCAGCGCGTATTGGCGCCCGGCGGGCGGATCGGGATCTCCGACGTCGTCGCCGAAGACCACCTGAGTCCGGCCGAGCGGGCCGAACGCGGATCCTACGTGGGTTGCATCGCCGGCGCGCTCACCCGCGCCGAATACCTCGACGGCCTGGCCGCGGTCGGTTTTGTCGACGCGTCGGTCGAGTTCACCCACCAGGCCGCCGAGGGCATGCACGCGGCGATCGTGCGGGCTACGAAGCCCTGATACCTGCTGCGGCCAGCCGTTCAGGCAACGTACGCAATGCATCGACCGGCTCGGCGCTGAAGACAAACCGAATATGCCGCGCGGCCACCTCTGCCCCCCAGCCGGTCATCGGGGTGGCCGCGACCGCGCCCTCTCGAAGCAGCGCCTGAGATGCGGCGGCCGGGTCGAGACCTAGCGCGGCAACGTCAAGCAGCAGCGACCACCCGCCCGCCGGACGTACTACCGGCAGCCCGTCGAGCACCTCCAGAATGACGTCCCGCCGCCGCTGCAGCTCGAGCACGCAGTCGGCAACGTGCCGGTGATCGCCGCGCAGCACCGCGGTCGCGCCGGCGCGCGCGATGCCGACCGGGGTGGTGGTGTTGTAGACGTGCACCCAGCCGACATGCCGCATCAATTCGGCCGGACCGGCGGCCCAGCCGACCCGCCAGCCGATCATCCGGAATTCCTTGGACAGCGAGCCGATAATCAGCGTGCGCTCGGCCATTCCGGGCTGCCGGACGGGATGCAGTAGCGGCCGGTCATCAAACAGCAAACGCTCCATCGCGCCGTCGTAAATGAGCAGCAGATCGCGTTCGATGCAGAGATCGCAGATAGCGCGCCATTCCGCCTCATTGAGTACGGCGCCGGCGGGCATTGCGGCATTCACGATCAACAATGCCTTGGTACGTGGGCTCACCAGCGCCGGCAATGCTTCGCAATCCAGCCGCCATTCGCCACCGTCCACTCGATACGGTACGAACCGCGGCACGCCGCCGGCCAGCCGCACCCGGTTGACCAGCCCGGCGTACGTCGGATCGGTGAGGATCACCTCATCACCGGGATCCACCATGGCCAGCAGGCAGTCCAGCGCCGCCTCCGTC
>Ga0137412_10000538_pt1 | contig 27130 bp, 21 predicted proteins | sample CZODoug2_1_16fun_FD_122160 | JGI IMG/M metagenome (GOLD analysis project Ga0137412, IMG submission 122160) | Vadose zone soil fungal communities from Angelo Coast Range Reserve, California, USA - CZODoug2_1_16fungal (Hybrid Assembly) | ecosystem: Environmental > Terrestrial > Soil > Vadose zone...
CGTTCCGGTTCGAGCTGTTCGACGTAGTACTGGACTCCAGCGAGGTCGGCGTGCGCAAGCCGGATCCGCGGATCTACACAACGTTGTGCGAGCGGCTGGACCGCAAGCCGGACGAGGTCGCCTTCGTCGATGACCTGGCCCGCAACACCGACGCGGCGGCGGCGCTCGGGTTGCACCCGATCCTGTTCACCGACCGCGCGTCCTGTCGGGCCGAGTTGGTGCGCCTCGGTGTGCTCAGCTGATCTCGTCGACCAGACCCCAGGCCAACGCGGTCTTCGCGTCGAGGTCGATCCCGGTCAGTGCCAGGTACAGGGTGCGGGGCACCCCGATGCGCCGCGGCAGGCTGACCGTGCCGCCGGCGCCGGGGATCAGCCCCATGCCCACCTCGGGCAGCCGGAACGTGGTGCCGGGGGCGGCGATCACTCGACCGGTGAAGGCGGCCAGTTCGATGCCGGCGCCGACGCACGGCCCGTGCAACCGGACCTCGGTACGCGCGGCCAACGCATGCAATGGGCGGGCGGCGCCATGCCGGGTGCGGATCAGGTGTCCCGTCTCCGGGTCGGGTGTGGTGCCGAACTCCGCGAGGTCACCACCGGCGCAGAAGCACGCGCCGTTGCCGTCCAGCAACACGCGGACATCGGGGTCGTGCAGCGCCACGTCGAGCGCGGCGACCAGGGCGTCGCGCAGCTGGGCGCCGTAGGCATTGCGCCGCTCCGGCCGGTTGAGCGTGATGTGCAGGAGGTCCCCGTCGCGGCTGAGCAGTACCGGGTCGTCGACGATCGGCGGCAATGCGCGGGGGCCGCGTTTGTCCAACCAGCGGGCGAATTCCGGGCCGGCCAGCAGCTCGGAGTAGGCCCCGGATTCGAGCTCGAGCGCCGCCTCGACGTTGAGGGACAAGGTCTGGCTCAGCCCCTCCACGAGGGCCGCGACGGCCTGCGGATGGACGCGGTTCACCTCGGCGAGGTGTCGATCGACGTGCCGCAGGTGCGAGACGCCGATCTCGTCGTGCGAGCTCTCCTCGCCGAGCGGCACAAACGCCATCGCGAGCTTGCCCATCATCACGGCCATCCGAGCGCTCACGACTCCCGAGTGTATGGTCGCGCCGTGCCGACCGAAGACCGTGTGGCGGACTGGGCGGCCAGTGGTGCCGCAGCTCTGACGGGGCATCAGGAGGGGCCTGCACTGATCCCGCCGGGCCGCGCTGCGAGCCGGGCCCGCCAGCTCGCCGAGTACCTCGGGCTCGACATCGACGGCCCGGCGTTGTTGGCCGAACGCGCCGCGTTCACCGGTGGGCGACGCAACGGTCCCGTCTCCGTCGGCGGCAGTTGCCGGTTGCTGCCGACGGCGGACGGCTGGGCGGCGGTGTCGTGCGCCCGTCCGGGCGACCCGGCCCTGTTGGGCGCGCTGGTCGGCGCGGACGTCGGCGCGGATCCCTGGCCCGGCGTGAGGGCCTGGCTGGCCGTGCACAGCGGTGCGGAGTTGGCCGAACGCGCGGCTCTCCTTGGCCTCGCCGCCGCCCCGGCCCCTTTCCCCCTCGTTGCGTCCGACGAAGGGTGGGCTATAGGCCACACTTCGTCGGACGCAACGGGGGTGGCGGGGCTGTTGGTGGTGGACTTCAGCGCGCTGTGGGCCGGGCCACTGTGTGCGCACCTGCTCGGCCTGGCGGGCGCTCGGGTGATCAAGGTGGAGACACCCGATCGTCCCGATGGGGCGCGGCGCGGCAACGCGGAGTTCTATCGGCTGCTGCACGCGGGGCACCGGTCGGTCGTGGCCGACCCGGCCGAGCCGGAGGGCCGGCGGCTGCTGCACGCGCTGGTCGCGGCGGCGGACATCGTCATCGAGGCATCCCGGCCGCGGGCGCTGGCGAACTGGGGGCTGCACCCGCAGAACACCGACGCCACCTGGGTTTCCATCACCGCGGCCGGGCGGGCGAGCAACCGGATCGGGTTCGGCGATGACGTCGCGGCCGGGGCCGGGCTGGTCGCGGTGGACCGGGCCGCGCCGGTGTTCGTCGGCGATGCCATCGCCGACCCGCTGGCCGGGCTGACCGCCGCCGCCCGCGCCGTGGCGGCAGCACCCGGCACCCTGGTCGAGGTGTCCATGCACGACGTCGTCGCGGCCACGCTGACCGGCGAACCGACCGAGGTCGCCGACCCGGGCAGCGTGATCGCACCACGCGCGCGGGTGCCGATCGGCGATGCCCCGGTGGCCGGCGCGGACACTGCCGCCCTCCGACGGGAACTCGGATGCTGATCCGCAACGCCACGCTCGACGGCCGCACCATGGATCTGCGGCTGGCCGGCGACCGCATCGCCGAGATCGGTTGCGGCCTCCGCGGCGAGGAACTGCTCGATGCCGCCGGCGCAACCGCGCTGCCCGGCCTGGTTGACCATCACCTGCACCTGCACGCCATCGCCGCGGCACTGGACTCGGTATCGGTAGCAGGCCCGGACCCGGCCGCTGCATTGCGCGCGGCGCCCAGCGGCGCCGACGGTTGGGTGCGCGCGGTGGGCAGCGCCGGCTCACTCGACGCCGCCGACCTCGACGCGCTGCACGCCGAGCGTCCGGTCCGCGTGCAGCATCGCAGCGGCGCGTTGTGGACGGTGAACTCACTCGGCGCCGGCCTGCTCGGTCTGGCCACCGCGGACCATCCCGGCATCGAACGGGACGCGCACCACGCCCCGACCGGACGGCTCTGGCGGGCCGATGCCTGGCTGCGCACCCTGCTGCCCGCGACGCCCCCGGATCTGACGCCGGTCGGCGCGCTGCTCGCCGGATACGGGATCACCGCGGTCACCGATGCCACGCCGGATCTCGAGTGCCTCGACGCGGCCGCGCTCCCCCAGCGGGTCATGGCCCTCGGCGTGGGCCTGGAGTGCACCCCGCCGCATGGCGTCGCGGTCGGCCCGCACAAGATCGTGCTCGCTGATTCCGACCCGCCCGACTTCGACGACCTCGTCGCCCGTATTGCCGCCGCACACGGCACCGGCCGTGCGGTCGCGGTGCACTGCGTCAGCCGTACCGCGCTTGCGCTGCTGCTCGCCGCGTTCGACGTGGTCGGCACTCGCCCGGGCGATCGCCTGGAACACGCCGCGGTGGTGCCCGCCGAGGCGATCCCCGCACTGGCTGCCCACGGTCTACGGGTGGTCACCCAACCCGGCTTCCTCGCCGACCGCGGCGACGACTACCGCCACGAGGTGCCCGCGGCCGAGCACACCGACCTGTACCGGTGCGCGTCGCTGCGCGCCGCCGGGATCCCGGTCGCGCTGTCCAGCGACGCCCCGCACGGCCCGCTGGACCCGTGGGCGGTCATCGACGCCGCGGTCACCCGGCGCACCCCGGCCGGCACGGTGCTCGGCGCCGCCGAGAGAATCGACCGCCGCGATGCTGTGGCCGGCTACCTGGCCGCGCCGGAGGACCCGGGCGGGCCGCCCCGGCAACTGAGCGCCGGTTGCCCGGCCGACCTGGTGCTGCGCACCGAGGACGGGCAGACGTTGGCGACGTTCATCGCGGGCCGGCGCGTGGCCTGAACCGCTTTCCCACCGCAGCGACCTGGAAGATCGTCAGTTCCGCTGCCGATTACCCGCCGCCACGCGGGAATCTCGCCCTCCCGACGCCTAAAAATCAGGTATCGAATTCCTTGACACGGGGGATCTTTCGGACGCTGAATAGCTCTGTGACCCAGATCTCGGGGCGCCGTGTGCCCGGACGCGCGCGGTCCCGGTCGGCAGCGTTGGTGCTGTCCACCGGTGCGCTGGCGTTCGCCGTGATCGGTCCGGGAAGCTCGCCGGCCCGGGCCGACTCCAGCTACAGCGGGTTGGCCGACGCCCGACTGATCGCGGTCAACTTCACGGCGGAACCCGCGGTGGTATTCGGCCAGCTGATCGACGGCGGGGCGTCGGTGGTGCAGGCCGAACTGAGCTCGCTGGGCACCTCCACCGCGTTCGCCTCCGACCCGTACCCCAGCCAGTCCGCGGTGCTCGCCCCCGGCCTGATCGCCGGCCTGTCCAACGGCCAGACCTCGCAGGTCATCCCCGCCTATCCGCTGATCGCGTCGAGCAGCAACCCGGCCAAGCCCGAACAGCGGGTGGAGGCCGGGTCGGTGGTGCTGGAGGCGAACTCCGCGGAGACGTCCAGCCGGGGGCGGACCACCAACGGCGACAACACCGGCCTGGCCGACGTGAGCTATGAACCGTCCTCCGGGGAACTCATCGCGCGGGCCGAGGGCGTCGCCACCAACATCGCCATCTCCGACCAACTGGTGCTCAACGGTGTGCGCAGCGCGGCCGCCGCCACCCGCGCCCCGTCCGGCGCCCTGCAACTCACCTCGAACTTCTCCATCGCCTCGCTGATGATCGCCGGCACCCCGGTCCCGCTGGCGCAGGCGCTGACCGGCCCCACCGGCGCGCTCACCGCCGCCACGGCCGCCGGGGAAGCGATGCTCAAGGCGCTGGAATCCTCCGGGACGACGATCACCTACCTGCCGGAGACGCGCACCGCGGACGGCATCACCAGTGCGGGCCTGCGCATCCGCAGCATCCAGCACCCGCCGCCGCAGTTGGCCTCCGGCGTGGAACAGGTGGTCGCCGAAGTGACGATCGGTCAGACCGCAGCCAGCGTGGAGAACCGGGCGCTGCCGCAGCCGACCGGCGGCCTGTCGAGCACCCTGCCGGGCAGCGTCGACACCGCGGCCCCGCCGATCGGGGCGGTCCCCGCTCCCGGCGCACTGCCGAGCGCTGCGGGCGGCCTACCGGCCGCCGGGTCCGGTGCGACATCGGCCTCCCCGGCGCAGCTGCCCACCGTGGTCATTGCCCCGGTGGCCTCGCCCAACGCGTTGGTCACCGGTCTGGATCTCACCCGGTTCTACGTGCTGCTGCCCATTGCCGCAGCGGCGATGGTCGTCTGGATCCGTGTGGTGCGGAAGCTGGGGGTGCGGGCGCGATGAACCTGCTGCGCTGGATCCGGGTGCAGTGGGACCGGGTCGCCGCCTGGACCTGCGTGGTGGCGGGCGCGGTGGCGCTGATCCTCGGCTGGCACGGGGTGGCCAAGGAGAAGCTGACCGCGCAGCAACTGCCCTACCTCGTCTCCGGTGGCATCGGCGGGCTGTTCCTGCTCGGCCTGGGCGGCATCCTCTGGTTGACCGCCGAACTACGCGACGAGTGGCGCAAGCTCGATGACCTCGACGCCGAGACGCCCGTGGTCGAACGACCGGCCGCGACGCCGGCGACGCACCCCGTTGCCCCGCCGGCCGACCGGACGGGGGCGAGAACCGGGTGAACTCGACCCGGATGCCGTGGTCCGCGGCGCAGCGGAGGTTCGGGGTCCTCGCCGCCGGTCTCGGCGCGGTGCTGTTCGCCATGGCCTGGATCGGCGTGGCGAACACCGCCAACGTGCACACCCAACTCGGCTGGCTCGGAGTTGCCGTCGTCTCGATGTTCCTGCCGGTCGCGGCCGGCGGCGCGCTGGTGCTGTGGGGCCACCGAGCCGTCGCGCTGCGCCGCCGCCGGGTGTTGCGGTCCCGCCGAACCGCCTTGCCGCGAGTGTCCTCGACCGGGCCGGCGGACACCGCTTGGTACGCGGTGCGCAACACGTTGCGCGCCCACCACCGCGGTTGCCAACTGATCCTCGGCAAGGACGTCGAACGATTGCCCGCCACCCCGGAGCATGCCGGTCGCGTGCCCTGCGAGCTCTGCGCATGAGCGACTTACTGCCGTTCGTCGTCATCGGGCTGGTGGCCGGCTCGCTCTACGGGCTGGCCGCGGCGGGTCTGGTGCTCACCTACAAGACCTCGGGCATCTTCAACTTCGCTCACGGTGCCGTCGGGGCGGCCACCGCCTACATCTTCTACGACCTGCGCGACCGGCAGGGCCTGCCGGCGTGGCTGGCCGTGTTCCTCGCGATCGGGGTCGCAGCTCCCCTGGGTGGGCTGGTGCTGGCGTTCATCGCCTCGCGGCTGACCGAGGCGAGCACCGCGCGCCGGGTGGTGGCGACCATCGGCGTGGTGCTCGCGATCCAGGGCGGATTGCAACTGCGGTACGGGATCGCGCCGTTCCCGTTGGACACCCCGCTGCCCACCAAGACGTTCACCGTGGCCGACGTGCGGGTGGGCTACGACCAGGCGATCACGTTCGCGATTGCGGTCCTCGCCGTGCTCGGGCTCGCCCTTCTGTTCCGGGTCAGCGTGCTCGGCCTGCACATGCGCTCGGTGGTGGACAACGGAGAACTGCTCGAGATGGCCGGCACCGATCAGGCCGGTGTCCGGGTGAAGTCGTGGGCCATCGGTTCGGCGTTCGCCGGCCTGTCCGGGTTGCTGATCGCCCCGGCCATCGGGTTGGACGCGCTGCTGCTGACCCTCGTCGTGGTGCAGGCCTTCGGCGCCGCCGCGGTGGGCCGGTTCACCCACCTGGGCCGCACCTTCCTCGGTGGTCTGGCGATCGGTGTCGCCGCCGCACTGCTACACGCGCCGAAGATCACTCGCAACGTCGGTTTCCTCAAGGACCTGCCCAACCTGGACACCAGCCTGCCGTTCCTGGTGCTGTTCTGCGTATTGGTGTTCACCCGCAGCGGGTCGTTCACCGAACGCTCGGTGCGCCGGGAGGTGCGCGAACCGGTCCGCTTGCCGCGGGCGGTCAACCTCGCGTTGCTCGCCGCGGCCGCGGCCGGCGCGATCGTGATCCCGCACGCGTTCGACACCCGGGTGCTGGTCTACACGCAGGGCGCGGTGTTCATCGTCATCTACGCCTCGTTGTACCTGCTCGTCGAACTGTCCAACCAGGTGTCGCTGTGTCAGGTCGCGTTCGTCGCGATCGGCGCCACCACGTTCAGCCATGTCACTCACGGCTGGGGTCTGCCGTGGGGCTTCGGTGTACTCGCCGCGGCGGCGGTGGCCGTGCCGATCGGCGCGTTCGTGGCGATCCCGGCGATCCGGCTGTCCGGACTGTTCCTGGCACTGGCCACGCTCGGCTTCGGAATCCTGGTCGAGCAACTGGTCTACAACCGCGACGTCATGTTCGGCCGCTATGGCCAGCGCGAAGGGGTTCGGCCGAACCTGTTCCACCTGAACTCCGACACCGGGTATTTCTATCTCTGCCTGGGTTTCGGGGCCGCTGCGATCGGCCTCGTGGTGTTGATCCGGCGCTCCCGGCTGGGTCGGCTGCTCAATGCGTTGGCCGACTCCCCGGTGGCGCTGGCCACCCACGGCGCCTCGGTCAACATCACCCGGGTCGGGGTCTTCTGCATCTCCGCGGCGCTGGCCGGGGTCGGCGGGGCGCTGTTGGTCGGGGTCACCGGTTCCGTCTCGAGCTCGGGTACCAGCGCGGCGGCCCTGGTGTCGTTCAACAGCCTGCTCTGGCTCGCGGTGCTTTCCTTCGTCGGCCGTAGTCCGGTGGTCGCTCCGGTGCTCGCCGCGTTCGTGCTGGTCGTGCTGCCCAGCTACTTCACCGACCCGGACACCGTGCAGTGGCAGACCATCAGCTTCGGTGTGCTCGCCGTGTTCGCCTCCACTTTCGGTCCGGCGGTGTCCCGCTGGTTGGCCGCGGATGCGCCACGGCATGCGGATCGGATCCAGCGAGGTCCGATGCGCGCCCGCATGCTGACGGGGGCTCGGATATGAGCCTGGTGCTGCGCGACGTGCACGCCGGCTACGGCGGCACCCCGGTATTGCGCGGGGTCGACCTCACGGTGCCGGCCGGCCGGGTGGTCGCGCTGCTCGGGCCCAATGGCGCCGGGAAGACCACCCTGTTGCGCACCTGCTCCGGACTGCTGCACCCGACGGCCGGGACGATCAGCCTCGGCGGACGCGACGTCACCCACGCCCGCCCGCATGCGCTGGCCGGCCGCGGGCTGTGCCACATCCCGGAGAACCGCGCGGTGTTCCCCGGCCTGACCGTGCGGGACAACCTGCGGGTGATGGTCGGCGGAAGGCTCCGCCCGAACACCCTCGACCTGGCCACCGACGCCTTCCCCATCCTGGGCCGCCGGCTTGACCAACTCGCCGGGACCATGAGCGGCGGCGAGCAGCAGATGCTCGCGCTCACCCGCGCCTACCTCACCGGCCCGCGCTACGTGCTGCTCGACGAGGTGTCGATGGGCCTGGCGCCGATCGTCGTCGACCAGATCTTCGACTTCCTGCACCGGTTGGCCGCGCGGGGTGCCGCGTTGCTGTTGGTCGAGCAATACGTGACCAAGGCGCTCGCCCTCGCCGACATGGTCTACCTGCTGAACAAGGGCGTCGTGGACTTCGCCGGGGAACCCGGCGAACTCGACGCCGATGCCCTCGCCGCCCGTTACCTCGGGGCCGCCTGATGTCCCGTACCGCCAAGGGAGCACCGATGCGACGTCCTGTCGCCCTGATCGCCGGTCTGGCCGGCGTGCTCGCGTTGTCCGCATGCGCCGGGCAGTTCACCGATGACGAGGTGCGTGCCGCCAACGGCATCACCCGGACCCAACCGGTGGCCGCCCCGGGCACCACGGCCATCGACACCGGGGCCCCGGCCGATCAGCCGGTCGCCGCGGCTGACCCCGTCGCACCGGTCGTGCCGGGCGCACCCGCGATCACGCAGGCACCCGGGGTCGGCAAACCCACCGCGGCGAAACCGGGCAAGAAAGCCACGGATTCGGCGGCGCCGGCAGGCAAGCCGGCGACCACCACCACCGTGTCCACCCCCGGCCAGACCGGCCCGATTGTGCTCGGCTCGGTCGGCAACTACAGCGGCCCGGCCGGGGCGGCGCAAGCCGGCATCCCGCGTGGGGTGCAAACCTGGGCGGCGGCAACCAACGCCACCGGCGGCCTGTTCGGCCGCAAACTGCAGGTGATCGTGGTGGACGACGGTGGCGACCCCGCCCGCTACGCCTCGGCCGTGCGCGACCTGGTGGAGAACCGCGGCGCGATCGCGTTTGTCGGTAACGGGGCGTCACTGTCCATGAAGGGCGGCATTTCTTACCTGAACAGCAAGGGCGTGCCGGTGATCGGCACCGACTGTTCGGTGCCCCAATGGTTCGACAACCCCGGTTTCTTCCCGCAGTGCCCGGCCTTCGAGACCCAGGTGGTCAACGTCATCCGGGCCGGCGTGGAGGTCAGCGGCAAGAAGCGGTTCGGCTACCTCACCTGCCGTGAGGCGAACGCCTGCACCAGCCAGTTGCCGTTGCTGACCGCGGACAACGTGCGCTCCGTCGGCGCCGACCTGGTCTACTCGGCCACGATTTCGCTGACCCAGGTGGATTTCACCGCGGAGTGCCGCAACGCGCAGGAGGCCAAGGTCGACCTGTTCTACGTCGCGGCTGACCCGAACACGCTGGCCCGGGTGGCACGTTCGTGTTCCCGGCAGGGCTACACCCCGCAGTACACCCAGCTGTCCATCACCACCAGCGTGGACACCGCGACGGTGCCGGGGTTGGGCAATCTGATCGTGTCCAACACCGCGTTCCCGTTCCAGGGCGCCACCAGTCCGGCGATCGACGAGTACACCAAGGACTTCGCGACCTACGTGGGTGCGCGTCCGGGTGCCGCCGAGGGACTCGGGTGGGCCGCGGCCAAGCTGTTCCAGAAGATCGCCACCAATGCCGCGCTGGCGGAGCACCAACTCAGCGCGGCAACGCTGATGAAGGCGGCGCGTCAGATCAACGGTGAGAACCTCGGCGGTCTGACCACCAAGCTCGACTTCACCAAGGGCAGCGCCAACCCGGCGAACTGCTACTTCGTCGTGCAGATCAAGAATGCGGCCTGGTCGGCACCCAAGGGTCCGGCCGCGCAGTGCGTGAAGACCGGGGCTGCCGCGCCCGCCGCGGGAGTGACGGCCCCTCAGCACGATCTGGCTATCGGGCTTTCCACACCGGGGCGCGTTTCTCGGCGAAGGCGGTCGGCCCCTCCCGGGCGTCCTCGGACTTGAGCACCGCCCGGATCTCGGTGTTGTTCAGCTCCCAGAACGCGCGTTCGTCGGCCCGCCCGGCCGCGGCAGCGCCGTAGGCCAACCGCTTCGAGCCCTGCACCGCGAGCGGGGCGTTGGCCACGATTTCCTCGGCCAACTCCAACGCTGCCGACAGGGCCTGACCCGGCGGCACCACGCGGTTGATCAGACCCCAGCGCAACGCCTCGGGCGCGGGCAGCGGGCGGCCGGTGAGCAGCAGCTCCATGGCAAGTTTCGTGGGCAACTGGTGCCCGAGGCGGAACGCGCCGCCCGCACCCGCGATCAGGCCACGCCTCACCTCGGGCAGCCCGAAGGACGCCGTTTCCACGGCCACCACCAGGTCAGCGGCCAGCACGAGTTCGGTGCCGCCACCCAACGCGTTGCCGTTCACCGCCGCGATCGTCGGCTTGGACGTGAAGTGATTGGCGAACCCGGCGAAGCTCCAGTGCTCCTTGCCCTCGGGCAGGATGCGCTCACCGCGGGCCATGGCTTTGAGATCCGCGCCGGCGCAGAACGCCTGATCACCGGCGCCGGTGAGGATCAGCGCGCGGATGTTCGGGTCGGCCTCCGCCTGCTCGACCGCGTCGCCGATGCCGACGCACACGTCACGGTCCACCGCGTTGCGGGCCTCGGGACGGTTGATGGTGACCACGAGGACATGGCCTCGCTGTTCGGTGATGACCTTGTCCACCTGACGGAGCCTACGATGCCTCGTGGACTACGTGCGCTATGAGTTGGACGATCACGTCGCGACCATCACCTACGACCGCCCGGAGCGACGCAACGCGATCGACGGGGCGATGCGACGCGACATCAACGCGGCCTTCGACCGGTTCCGCTACGACGAGGACGCCTGGGTCGGCATCGTCACCGGCACCGATCCGGCGTTCTGCGCGGGTGCGGATCTGCGCTCGGAGACCGGTGACCCGGTCGGGGATTTCTCCGGGTCGTTCTGGGAGCGGCCCACCGTCAATTCGCTGGAGAGCGGCTGGGAGATCTTCAAGCCGTTGATCGCCGCGGTCAACGGGCCGTGCATCGGCTACGGGCTCACGTTGGTCACCTGGTGCGACTTCGTGGTGGCCTCCGAGCGCGCCAGCTTCGCTTATCCCGAGGTGACCGTGGGTATCCCGACCATCGTCGGCGCCCTGCGCCTGCCCGCCCGGATCGGGTGGCAGCACGCGATGGAACTGCTGCTGACGGGTGATCGCATCGACGCGGCGCGGGCGAAGGAGATCGGCCTGGCCGGGTGGGTGGTGCCGCACGAGGAACTCCTGCCGACCGCGCACACGTTGGCCCGGCGGCTGTGCCGGGCCGCACCGCTGGCCGCACGGGCCACCAAGGAGATGGCCGTGCGCGCGCCGGACCTGCCCATGGTCGACGCGATCCGATTCGGCGAGACCATGCGCAAGGTCGCGCGGACCACCGAGGACGCCGCCGAGGGTGTGGCCGCGTTCGCCGAACGACGCGATCCGGTCTGGCGCGGACGATGACCCGCGGTGTTGGCAGCTAACATTCACCGTGCCCCAGCAACAGACCTTCGTCATCGTCGGCGCGTCCCTGGCCGGCGCCAAAGCCGCCGAGTCCCTGCGGGAAGCGGGCTTCGAGGGCCAGGTCGTGCTCATCGGCCAGGAGATCCACCGCCCCTACGAGCGCCTGCCCCTGTCGAAGGGTTACCTGAAGGGCACCGACGCGCCGGACGCCTTCTACATTCACGCCGAGGACTGGTACGTCACGCACAACGTCGAACTACGGCTCGGCACGATCGTTGCCGCCATCCACCGTGACGCCCACGAGGTGGAGTTGGCCGACGGCTCTCGGCAACGCTACGACAAGCTGCTGCTCGCCACCGGATCGATCGCGCGCCGCATCCCGAACACTGACCACGACGGCGTGTTCTATCTGCGTCGAGTCGAAGACTTCGACCGGTTGCGGGAGGCGTTCTCCCGGCAGGCCCGCGTCGTTCTGGTCGGTGGCGGTTGGATCGGGTTGGAGGTCGCTGCCGCTGCCCGACATCACGGCTGCCCGGTCACCATGGTCGAACCGTCGAAGGCTCCGCTCGGTCGAAGGTTCGGGCCGGGGGTCGGCGCCATGTTCGCCGAGTTGCATCGCGACCACGGTGTCGATGTCCGCCTCGGCGTGAACGTCAACGAGGTCCGACCCGGACCGGTCGTGGTGACCAGCACCGGGGAGGAGATCGCCGCGGATGTGGTGGTCATCGGTGTCGGACACCGCCCGGCGACCGAACTCGCCGAGGCCGCCGGGCTGGAGGTGGACGACGGCATCCGGGTCACCTCCGAGCTACAGACCACCCGCGACCCCGACATCTATGCGGCGGGCGCGTGCGTGCGGGCCGACCATCCGCTTTATGTTCGGCCGATCCGGGTCGAGCATTGGGACACGGCACTGACCGGCGGGGTGGCCGCGGCGCGGTCGATGCTCGGCAAGGGCGAACCCTATGACCGGGTGCCGTACTTCTACTCCGTCCAGTACGACCTGCGCTTGGAGTGCTCCGGGTGGGTAGACCCCGGCAGCTTCGCGGAGGTGGTGTTTCGCGGCGATCGCGATCGGCGCGAGTTCGTCGCCTTCTGGCTCGACGGGGAAAGCCGAGTGCTGGCGGGCATGAACGTCAACGGCCCCGACGTCACCAACCCCATCGATGCCATCGAGAAGATGGTGCGTTCCCGCCGGCCGATCGACCCCACGCGGTTGGTCGATACGACCGTGCCGCTGGAGGAGCTCATCCCGAACGGATAAGCGGTTCTGACGTCGCGTCAGCGAATGGGCGAGGCGAACCACAGGGTCCGCCTGGTCCACACCCCCGGGCCGAGCCGCCGGCCGGAACAGACCGCGAGGGCGAGCTGGGGCCGGCCCTCACTGGCGTAGTACCGCTTCGTCTCGTTGGCCGGGACCTCGACCCGGTCGGTCACCTTGTAACACATCCGACCGGTCTTCCCGTGCACCACGATGCGGGCGCCCTCATGCAGCTCGGCCAGGAACCGGTTGCCCAGCGCGCTGCCGTCCGGCCAGGTGTGCGCGTTGAACAGGGAGTTGCCCGCCCGGTCGCCGGGCCGGATGCCGCTGTCCAGGTCGAAGGCCATCTCCGCCTTGCCCGCCCGGGTCAACGGCGGGACGCCCGGGTGTCCGTTGCCGTCCCGGCGCATGGCGAGCACCGCAATCCCCTCGGCGACGCCCGGGATGTCGACCTCGTTGGGCACGAAGGGCTGGCGGGCGTTGCTGCACCCCGGCTGCGGCTGTTGCGGTTCCGGTGGGGAGAAGATCGGCGGGATCGGGATGGGCGGGATGGGGACCGGGCCGATCGAACCGCTCGGCGCGGGCGGTGGGTCATCCGCGCGGGCAACCGGCACCGCGACGGCCAGGCACAGCCCGAGGACCGAGCCGCCCACCAGCGCGATGGCTCGCAGCCGGCTGCGCATGCCGCCCGTTCGACGCACGTGTTGGCCCACCCCGTCATTGTGTCCACGACTGCTCCCCAGCGCCGTGTTTTTTCCGTTCCGTGGCGATTTTCCCACGCCGGACCCGGCGAACACCGCAATCCCGGGGCCGGCGCGGCGCGGTCAGTACGAGCGCGGCAGGCCGAGGTCGTGCTGGGCCACGAAGTTGAGGATCATCTCCCGGCTGACCGGGGCGATCCGCAGCAACCGCGCCAGGCCCCAGTAGGGCAGCAGGCCGTATTCGGTGGCCAGGCCGTTGCCGCCGTGGGTCTGGATCGCCGCGTCCACCGCGGCCAGTGCCGCCTCGGCCGCCGCGTACTTGGCCATGTTGGATTCTGAGCCGGCCGGCAGGCCCTGGTCGTGCAACCAGGCCGCCTTGTAGGTCATCAGCGCGGCGAGTTCGGTCTCGATGTAGGCCTTGGCCAACGGGTGCGCGACCGCCTGGTGCGTGGCGATCGGCACGTCCCAGACCTCCCGGGTCTTCGCGTATTCGGCGGCCTGCGCCAGCACGTGGCGGGCCACCCCGACACACAGTGCGGCGCCGGTGATCCGCTCCGGGTTCAACCCGTGGAACACCTGCTGGAAGCCGCGTCCCACGTCCCCCACCACGGCGGAGGCGGGCACCCGCACGTCATCGAAGAACAACGTGAACTGCTTCTCCGGCAACTTCGCGGACACCGGCAACGGGGTCATGCTCAGGCCCGGCGCATCGGTGGGGACGAGGAACAGAGTGAGCTCCCCGCGACCGGTCTGCTCGTTGCGGCCGGTGGCGGTGACCACCAGGATCGCCTCGGCGCCGTCCACCCCGGAGATGTAGTACTTGGTGCCGTTGATCAGGTAGTCGTCGCCGTCGCGTCGCGCGGTGGTCGACAGGCGATGGCTGTTGGATCCGGCGTCGGGTTCGGTGATCGCGAAGACGATCTTGCTGCGCCCGCTCGCGATGCGCGGCAACCAGTAGGCACGCTGGTCGTCCGAGCCGAACTCGGCGATGACCTCTCCGGAGATGGCCACGGCAACCAGCAGCAGCAACAACGGGCAGCCGGCGGCCGCGGACTCCTCGAGCACCATGGCGAGTTCGACCATGCCGGCGCCGCCCCCGCCGTACTCCTCCGGCAGGTTCACGCCCAGGAAGCCGGCGTCGCCGACGGCCGTCCAGTGTTCCTCGCACGGCAGGCCCGCCTCGGCGTTGGCCACGTAGTACTGCGACCCGAACTTGGCAGTGATGGCACGCACCGCGTCGCGCAGCGCGCGGTGCTCGTCGGTCTCCTGGAACTCCATCGCCCGCGCTCCTTGTCAGTGCCGGGTGGCCAGGGCGCCCGCGGCGGTCTCATGCGGGATCCCAGCGGCAGCGTAGGCGGCCACCTCATCGAGCGTCTCCTGCTCGACGAGAGTACGGGCCAGGCGGTCGAGCTGGTCACGGTGCTTGCGCAGGGTGGCCACGGCCTCGGCGTAGCACTCCTCGATGATCCGCCGGACCTCGCTGTCCACGAGTTCCTTGGTGGCCGGCGCGACCCCGTCCAGACCGAACGGGTTCTCCTCCCCCGGTCCGGGCAGCACCGAGACCGGGCCGATCGCCTCGGACATGCCCCAGCGCCCGACCATCTGCCGGGCGATGCCGGTGGCCTGTTCCAGGTCGCTCTCGGCGCCGGTGCTGACGTCGGAGTAGACGACCTCTTCGGCGGCCCGCCCGCCCAGCGCCCCGGTAATACGGCCGCGCAGGTAGGCGACGGAGTAGCCGTAGCGGTCGGCCGTCGGGCTCTGGAAGGTGACCCCCAACGCGTGCCCGCGCGGGATGATCGACACCTTGCGGACCGGGTCGGCGCCCGGCGTCAGCATGCCGAGCAGGGCGTGGCCGGATTCGTGGAATGCGGTGCGTTCCTTCTCCTCGACGGAGAGCATGATCCCCCGCGCCGTGCCCAGCAGCACCTTCTCCAGGGCGTCGCCGAAATCGGCGGCCGCCACTGCCTCCCGGTTGCGCCGCGCGGCCAACAGCGCGGCCTCGTTGATCAGGTTCTTCAGGTCGGCCCCGACCATGCCCGGAGTGGAGGCCGCGATCGCGTCCAGGTCGACGTCCGGGCCCAGCGGCACGCTGCGTGCGTGCACCTCCAGGATCGCGCGGCGGCCGGTCTGGTCCGGCGGGCTGACGATGACCCGGCGGTCGAAGCGGCCCGGCCGCAGCAACGCCGCGTCGAGGATCTCGGCCCGGTTGGTCGCGGCCAGCACCACCACACCCTCGTTACCGGTGAACCCGTCCATCTCGGTAAGGATCTGATTGAGGGTCTGCTCGCGCTCGTCGTGGCCGCCGATCGCGCCCGCTCCGCCGCGGGCCCGGCCGATCGCATCGAGTTCGTCGATGAAGATGATCGCCGGCGCCACCTTCTTGGCCTGGTCGAAAAGATCGCGGACCCGACTCGCGCCGACCCCGACGATCATCTCGATGAATTCCGAGGCAGAGATGGAAAAGAACGGCACCTCCGCCTCGCCGGCCACCGCCCGGGCGAGCAGCGTCTTGCCGGTACCGGGCGGCCCGGACAGCAGCACGCCGCGCGGGATCTGCGCGCCCAACCGCCGGTAGCGGTCCGGGTCGCGCAGGAAGTCCACGATCTCCGCGACCTCGTTCTCCACCTCATCGATGCCGGCCACGTCGGCGAAGGTCGTCCGGGGGCCGGTGGTGGGCTCGTAGCGCACTGCCCGGGACTTACCGATCCCACCGAGTCCGCCGCCGCCGGCAGCCATCCGCCGGAAGAACCAGATGCCCAGGCCGAGGAAGAGCAGCGTGGGCCCGAGGCCGAGCACGATGCGCTCGATCAGCGATGGCTTCTGGTCGGGGTTGTTGGCGTTGACGACCACGTTGTGGGTCTGCAGTTCGCTGAGCAGCGAGTCGTTGGCGAAGGACGGCCGCTGGGTGGTGAACCGGGTGACCTGCACCTGCTTCGCCCCGGGCGCGTCCGGCGGGTAGGCGACCTTGCTCGTGAACCCACCCTGGATCGTCTCGCCGGTGGAGGTGACGTCCTTGACGTTGCCGGCCTGCACCTGCTGGATGAAGAAGGTGTAGGACACCTTGGTCCGGTCGGCCGGGCCCAGCAGCAGCGAGGACACGATCCAGTTCGCCACGAGGAACACCGCGAGGAGCACCCACAACCGTGGCTGCTTGTGCGGCTGGCCGGGGGCGGCGGGTTTGGGCACGCCCTCCACCCGCCACGGCTGCGGGGGCGGGGGCTCCTGCCCGTCCTGCGCGCGCCGGCGACCGCGCCCGGTACCCGTGGTGCCCGTGTCGCTCGGCCGCGTCCCGTCGGAATCGCTCACGAGCACATTGAAGTCCAGCTAGATCGCGGTGGACGCACCGGGCCGCGCAGGGGCAGCATCGGGCCGTGACCATCACTGCCGGAGCGCCCTATCCCCTCGGCGCCACCCCGACGCCGGAGGGGACCAACATCGCGATCAGCTCCGAGATCGCCGACGCCGTGGAGATCTGTCTGTTCGACCCCGACGGGACCGAACGCCGGGTCGAGCTCCCCGAGCGCACCGCCCACGTCTTCCACGGCCTCCTGCCGGACGTCGGGCCGGGGCAGCTCTACGGGCTGCGGGTGCACGGCCCGTGGGACCCGGCCGCCGGGCTGCGCTGCAATCCGGCCAAGCTGCTGCTGGACCCGCACGCCACCGCCGTGCACGGCGAGGTGCAGTGGGGAGAGTCCGTCTTCGGGCACCGCTTCGACGATCCATCGGCCCTGAACTCCGAGGACTCCGCAGCAGCGATGCCGAAGTGCGTCCTCGCCGACCGCAGCTTCGACTGGGGCGCCGACGCGGCACCGCGGGTTCCGCTCGACTGTTCGGTTATTTACGAGACCCATGTGAAGGGCATCTCCACCCGGCACCCAGACGTGCCCAAGGAGATCGCCGGGACCTACGCCGGCCTCGCCCACCCGGCGATCACCGGCCACCTCACCGACCTGGGCGTGACCGCCGTGGAATTGCTGCCGGTGCATCAGTTTGTCCAGGACAGCCACCTGCTGGAGCAGGGGTTGCGCAACTACTGGGGCTACAACAGCATCGCCTTCCTGGCCCCGCACGAGGGGTACAGCTCGGCGGGCACGGCCGGCGCGCAGGTGGCCGAGTTCAAGACGATGGTGAAGGCGTTGCACGCCGCGGGCCTCGAGGTGATCCTCGACGTGGTCTACAACCACACCGCGGAGGGCAACCACCTGGGCCCGACCCTGTCCCTGAAGGGCATCGACAACCCGTCGTATTACCGCCTGGTGGACGGCGACCGCGGACACTACTTCGACACCACGGGCACCGGGAACAGCGTCAACGTGGGCCACCCAGTGGCGCTGCGGCTGATCATGGACTCGTTGCGCTACTGGGTCACCGAGATGCACATCGACGGTTTCCGCTTTGATCTGGCCACCGCGTTGACCCGACAGACCGGCCAGCAGGACATCCACTCGGCCTTCCTGGACCTGGTGGCGCAGGACCCGGTGCTCGCGCCGGTGAAGATGATCGCCGAGCCGTGGGACACCGCGGGCTATCAGGTCGGCGGGTTCCCGGCCCGCTGGTCGGAGTGGAACGGCAAGTACCGGGACTCCGTGCGCGACTTCTGGCGCGGCGCCGAGGGCGAGCTCGGCGAGTTCGGACTGCGCCTGACCGGCAGTGGCGACATCTACTCCAGCGACCGGCGCACGCCGACCGCCAGCGTGAACTTCATCACCGCTCACGACGGCTTCACCCTCGCCGACCTGACCGCCTACGACGGCAAGCACAACGACGCCAACGGCGAGGGCAACAAGGACGGCGAGTCCGACAACCGCTCCTGGAACTGCGGCGCGGAGGGACCCACCGAGGACGCGGGCATCCTCGAACTGCGTGCGCGGATGCGGCGCAACCTGCTCGGGACCCTGTTGCTCTCCGCAGGCGTGCCGATGATCCTCGGTGGCGACGAACTGGGCCGCACCCAGCAGGGCAACAACAACGCCTACTGCCAGGACAACGAGCTGTCCTGGTACGACTGGGACAACGTCGACGACGACCTGCTGGCTTTCGTCCGGACGGCCATCGCCCTACGTCGCGAGCACCCGGCCCTGCGCCCGCGCGAGTACTTGCGCGGCCCCGAGGGCGGCCCCGCCCAGATGGTGCTCTACCGACCCGACGGCGCGCGGATGGCGGCGGCGGACTGGTCCAACCCCATCGCCAAGACGCTCGCCGTGGCCCTCGACGGCCGCCAGATCGAGGACGCGGAAGGAGACACCAGCGGCGAACGTCTCCTGCTGCTCGTCAACGCCTACTGGGAGCCAGTTGACTTCACGGTGCCGGCCGGTCGCGGCAGCTGGACGGTGGTGCTGACCACCCACAGTCCCGACCCCATTGCCCCGCTCGCGGCGGGCGACGTCGTTGCGGTGCGGGATCGGTCTTTATTGCTGCTACAGAACTCGGGCTGAGGCGCGCCCGGTGGCGCGTCGCCCGAATGGCGCTGCCGGTACGGGGAAGAACAAGAGCTGTGGGGGCCCATCTCTGAGCGGAGCGCAATCGTGAGCGTCAGCAGCGGCCTGGACATCTACCTGAAGGATCACCTGGCGGGCGCGACGGGAGGCAGCGAACTTGCCGCGAAACTGAGCGCCGACTACGCCGACGGACCGCTGGGCGCGTTCCTCGCGGACCTCTCCCGGCAGATCGACCACGACAAGGAAACCCTGGAGGGTCTGATGGACACCCTGGGTGTGCAGCCGGATCCGCTCAAGCAGGCCGGTGCCTGGGTGGCCGAGAAGGCAAGTCGCATCAAGCTGACCGACACGTTCCACGGCAACGCCGACCTCAAGCGCCTGCTCCAGTTCGAGATGCTGGCCCTCGGGATCGTGGGCAAGGGCGAGATGTGGCGCGCCCTGATCACCGCCACTAAGGCTGGGCTGGAGATCGACCTCGACCTCGAAGCCCTCGTCCGCCGGGCCGACGACCAACGCGCAGGCCTGGAACAGCACCGGCTCGACGCCGCGCGGACAGCCCTGGTCTGAGGCCGGATCAGGCCCTCAGGCCTTGCTGCGCAGATAGATGACCACCCCGACGACGATCACCACGATGACGAGAACCCTCATGCTCGAACTCTACGCTGCGCCGCGACCAAGGCTCTGAGAGTTCGTCAGCTTCGCGGCTGCATGCCGGCTGTCGACCGGGGAAGACCACAGGGACAAGCAGCACCAACCCGAGGAGAACCCCGGTGCGCACCGCCCAGTGCCACATGCCGCAACGGCAGGTGGTGCTGCCCAACGAACCGACGTCGGCCCGGGCCGCGCGTCAATTCCTGCAGCAGGCCTCCTGCCCCGAGCACATGGCCAGGGTGCTGGACGACGCGCAGCTCTTGGTGTCCGAATTGGTGGGCAACGCCATTCGCTACGGGTTGCCGCCCATCGAGGTGGCGGTGCGCTGTGTCGGGGAGGCATGCCTGGAGGTGCGGGTGCGGGACACCGGTGTCGACCCGCCCGTGGCGGTGCGGCAGGCCGCGCCCGACGCCGAGGGCGGTCGTGGGCTCCAGCTGGTCGATCTGCTCAGCAGCGCCTGGGGGACGGAGGCAGACTCCTTCGGTAAAACCGTCTGGTTCCGTCTGGACATGTGATGAGCGCGCGGGTGCTGGTCGTCGATGGCGTCGACGCGCACCGCGAGATCATCGGCAGCTGGCTGCGCCGGGCCGGTTACCAGGTGGTGGAGGCGGCCACCGGCGAGGAAGCGCTCGCGAAGGTCGACCCGGACCTGGACGTCATCGTGCTCGATGTCGACCTGCCGGACATGACGGGGTTCGACGTCTGCGCGTCGGTGAAGGCCGACCCGGCGACGGCGGGCATCTCGGTCATGCACGTCTCGGCGACGGCGATCGACCCGCACTCGCGCGCGCAGGGGCTGGATATGGGCGCGGACGCCTACCTCACCGAACCGCTGGACCCGGAGGAGTTGGTGGCCACTGTCCGCGCGCTGGCACGCGGACGGGCCGAACGTCGCGCGGGCGAGCGCTTGGTGCAGCAGCTCAGCCGGCTCGCCGCGGCCACGCTGCCGTTGAACGCCGCGGATTCGCTCAGCCGGCTGCTCGAGGCCGTGGTCACCGGCGCCGCGGAGATCTTCGAGGAGCCCACCCTGGCCGCCGCCGAGCTCGGCGACGGCCGCGCCATCCGCACGATCTGCCCCGCACCGGGCTCGCGTGCGATCACCGAGCCGCCCGGCGCGCCGCTCGTCACCGCTTGGGGCCACGGGGTCACCATCCTCGCGGAGGAGGACCAGCCCGAGTCGTGGCGTGCCCTGCTGGACCGCGCCGACGTGCACCCGCGGCGGTGGTGCGTGGTGCCGATCTCGGATGCGCAGCACAGCGTCCGCGGCGGCATCTGCATCGGGCTGCCCGAGACCGTGGATCAGCCTTCGGAAACCCAGACCGGCCTGATGCTGCAGTTCGGCGAGGCCATGCGGATCGCCCTGGAGAACCTGCGGGCCTACACCGAGGAGCACCGGATCGCGCTGACGTTGCAGCGCGCGCTGCTCCCGCCGGAACTGCCGATCGTGGCGGGTCTCACCTTTGAGGCGCGCTACTCCGCCGCCGGCGAGCGGGTCAGCGTCGGTGGTGACTTCTACGACGCCTACGAACTGACGTCGGGTCAGGTTGTCGCCACGGTGGGTGATGTGCAGGGGCGCTCTCTGTACGCGGCGACTGTGATGGCCGAGTTGCGGTTCTCGTTGCGGGCCTACCTCGGCGAACTGCACCGCCCGCACGAGGCCCTCGACCTGCTCGACACGCTGATGGTGCGCAACCACCCCGACCAGACGGCGACAGTGGCGCTGCTGGTGTTCGACGAGGACCGCACCGCGCTCGAGTTGGCCAACGCCGGACACCTGCCACCGCTACTGGTGACCACGACCGGGGCGACGTTCCTGACCGACAGCGGCTCTCTGCTCGGGCTGGGCATGGTGCCCGCGCACAGCACGCGGGTGGAACTGCCCGAGCCGTGCGCCCTGGTTCTGGTGACCGACGGCCTGATCGAACGCCGCGGCACCTCGATCGACGACTCCCTCGCCGCGATGCGGGACGCGGTGCTGGCCACCCGGTCGCTGGATCCGGCCACCCTCGCCGACGCACTGCTGGACCACGGGGGAAGCTCTCATGCGGACGACGACATCGCGGTGCTCGTGGTCGGGGTAGAGCCGATTGGCCCATCCGGGGCCCCCGGCTAGCGGCCGGCCGGCGCCACGCCACAAGAGCACGTTTGAGCCGGGGCCGGACGGGGAACATGGGGCCCACTCGGGTCGCCACGCCCGGGCTGCCGGTCCTGTGACCACGCGTCGCCACGGGTGAGTCACGGGACGTCCCATCTGAGCCGGGCCCACCACCCGGCACGGAGGTCTCCATGTCATTGGACATGCCCGTCAAGCGCTCAACCCGCAAGAACGACTCCGGCGACGTCGCCGACCTGCTCCGGGCGCTGGACGCCCTGTGCGCCGGTGATTTCTCGATCCGCCTGGAACCGCACGACGGGCCACTGTCCCCGGTCATGCACCGACTCAACGACCTCGCGGTGCTGCACGAACGACGCACCCGTGAACTGGTCAGGGCCAGCCGCGTCATCGGCCGCGAGGGCCGGATGACCGAGCGTCTCGACGAGGTCGGCGCCGATGGGGACTGGGTCCTTGGCGCCGAGGCGATCAACTCCCTGATCGATGACCTGGTCCGCCCCACCACCGAGGTCGCCCGGGTCATCGCGGCCGTCGCCGAGGGCGACCTGTCCCAGCAGATGGCACTGGAGATCGCCGGTCAACCGGTCAAGGGTGAGTTCCTGCGCATCGGCACCACGGTGAACACGATGGTGGATCAGCTCTCCTCCTTCGCCGACGAGGTCACCCGCGTCGCCCGCGAGGTCGGCACCGAGGGCAAGCTCGGTGGCCAGGCCCAGGTCCGCGGGGTTTCGGGCGTGTGGCGTGACCTGACCGAGTCGGTGAACTCGATGGCGGGCAACCTGACCAGCCAGGTCCGCAATATCGCCCAGGTGACCACCGCGGTGGCCCAGGGCGACCTTTCGCAGAAGATCACCGTCGACGCCCAGGGCGAGATCCTGGAGCTGAAGAACACCGTTAATACGATGGTCGACCAGCTGTCCTCCTTCGCCGACGAGGTCACCCGCGTCGCCCGTGAGGTCGGCACCGAGGGTCGCCTCGGTGGTCAGGCCCAGGTGCGGGGCGTGGCCGGCACCTGGCGTGACCTGACCGACTCGGTGAACTCGATGGCGGCCAACCTGACCGGTCAGGTCCGCAACATCGCCCAGGTGGCCACCGCGGTGGCCCGCGGCGACCTGTCGCAGAAGATCACCGTCGACGCCAAGGGCGAGGTCGCCGCCCTGGCCGCGACGCTGAACACGATGGTCGACCAGCTGTCCTCCTTCGCCGACGAGGTCACCCGCGTCGCCCGTGAGGTCGGCACCGAGGGCAAGCTCGGTGGGCAGGCCCAGGTGCAGGGCGTTTCCGGCACCTGGAAGGACCTCACCGAGTCGGTGAACTTCATGGCCGGCAACCTGACCGGCCAGGTCCGCAACATCGCCCAGGTCACCACCGCGGTCGCCAAGGGCGACCTGTCGCAGAAGATCACCGTCGACGCGCAGGGCGAGACCCTGGAACTGAAGTCAACGATCAACACGATGGTGGACCAGCTGTCCTCGTTTGCCGATGAGGTCACCCGGGTCGCCCGTGAGGTCGGCACCGAGGGCAAGCTCGGTGGGCAGGCCCAGGTGAAGGGTGTCTCGGGTACCTGGAAGGACCTCACCGAGTCGGTGAACTCGATGGCCGGCAACCTGACCGGCCAGGTCCGCAACATCGCCCAGGTGACCACCGCGGTGGCCCAGGGCGACCTGTCGCAGAAGATCACCGTCGACGCCAAGGGCGAGGTCGCCGCGCTCGCGCAGACGATCAACACGATGGTCGACCAGCTGTCCTCGTTCGCCGACGAGGTCACCCGGGTCGCCCGTGAGGTCGGCACCGAAGGACGTCTCGGTGGGCAGGCGCAGGTGAAGGGCGTCTCCGGTACCTGGCGCGACCTGACCGACAACGTCAACTACATGGCCGCCAACCTGACCGGCCAGGTCCGCAACATCGCCCAGGTCGCCACCGCGGTGGCCCGCGGTGACCTGTCGCAGAAGATCACCGTCGACGCCCAGGGCGAGATCCTGGAGCTCAAGTCGACGGTGAACACGATGGTGGACCAGCTGTCCTCCTTCGCCGACGAGGTCACCCGGGTCGCCCGTGAGGTCGGCACCGAGGGCCGTCTCGGTGGGCAGGCGCAGGTGAAGGGCGTCTCCGGTACCTGGCGCGACCTGACCGACAACGTCAACTCGATGGCCTCGAACCTGACCAGCCAGGTCCGCAACATCGCCCTGGTGACCACGGCGGTGGCCCGGGGTGACCTGTCGCAGAAGATTACCGTCGACGCGCAGGGCGAGATCCTGGAGCTGAAGGACACCGTCAACACCATGGTGGACCAGCTGTCCTCCTTCGCCGACGAGGTCACCCGGATGGCCAAGGAGGTCGGCACCGAGGGCAAGCTCGGTGGGCAGGCCGAGGTGGCCGGGGTGTCCGGGACCTGGCGTCACCTGACCGAGAACGTGAATCAGCTGGCGGGCAACCTGACCACCCAGGTGCGCGCCATCGCCGAGGTATCCACCGCGGTGACCCGCGGTGACCTCACCCGCTCGATCACCGTCGAGGCGCAGGGCGAGGTCGCCGAGCTCAAGGACAACATCAACCAGATGATCGCCAACCTGCGCGAGACCACCGAGATCAACGCGCAGCAGGACTGGCTCAAGTCCAACCTGGCGCGCATCGGTGGGCGCATGCAGGGCCAGCGGGACCTGCAGGCCGTCACCCAGATGATCATGAGTGAACTGACCCCGGTGGTCGAGGCCGTGTTCGGTGCGTTCTACCTGGTGGAGTACGGCATCGAAGCGACCAGCCTCCGGCTGGCCGCCGGGTACGGCATCCCCTCCGGGGAGCGAACCTTCGTCCTCGGCGAGGGTCTGGCCGGGCAGGCGGCCGCGGACAAACGGTCCCGCCGGGTACGTGAGGTTCCGTCAGATTACTTGCCAGTTCGCGGTGGACTCGGAGAGGCAGCCCCCGCGGACGTGGTGGTGCTGCCGGTGCTGTTCGAGGAGCAGGTGCTCGGGGTGATCGAGCTGGCCAGCTTCTCCTCCTTCAGCGACGTGCACACCGACTTCCTGGAGCAACTCGTCGAGTCCATCGGCGTCGTGCTGAACACGATCATCGCCAACGCCCGCACCGAGGCGCTGCTGGAACAGTCCCAGGGCCTGGCCCAGGAACTGCAAGCACAGTCGGTCACGCTGCAGAGCACCAACGCCGAGTTGGAGGAGAAGGCCGAGCAGTTGGAGTCGGCCAGCAAGTACAAGTCCGAGTTCCTGGCGAACATGTCGCACGAACTGCGCACCCCGCTGAACTCGCTGCTGATCCTGGCTCAGTTGTTGATCGATAACCCGTCCTCGACGTTGACCGAGAAGGAGGTCGAGTTCGCCCGCACGATCTACAGCGCCGGCTCCGACCTGCTTGACCTGATCAACGACATCCTGGACCTGTCCAAGGTCGAGGCCGGGAAGATGGAGCTCAACCCCGCTCCCATCCACCTGCGCGGCCTGGGGTCCTTCGTGGAGAGCTCGTTCCGGCCGTTGGCGGCGCAGAAGGGCCTGGACTTCGTGGTGGAGATCGCGCCGGGCCTGCCTGCCGCGATCGTCAGCGACGAGCAGCGTCTGCAGCAGGTGGTGAAGAACCTGCTGTCCAACGCGATCAAGTTCACCGAGTCCGGGCGGGTGCAGCTGTCGATGTATGCCGCGCCAAAAGACCTGCGCCACGGCGTGCCGACGCTTGACGAGGCCGACACCGTGTTGGCGCTCTCGGTGGTGGACACCGGGGTCGGGGTGCCGGCCGAGAAGCTCGGCCTGATCTTCGAGGAGTTCCAGCAGGGCGACGGGACCACCAGTCGCAAGTACGGCGGCACCGGCCTGGGCCTGTCGATCTCGCGGAACATCATCCGTCTGCTGGGCGGTGCGATCGCGGTGGAGAGCGCCGAGGGGGTGGGCAGCACGTTCACCATCTACGTGCCGGCTCAATTCCCCTATGAGACCAAGGAAGCCGAGCCGGTGACCTTGATCCCGGCCCCGGCGCGCCTGCCCCGGGTACCGATGCTCAGCCGGGCCGAACGAGCCCCCATCGAACTAGCCGGCAATGACCCGCTGCGCGGGTCGACGGTACTGATCGTCGATGACGACGTACGCAACGTGTTCGCGTTGACCTCGGCCCTGGAAATGCACGGGATGTCTGTGCTGTACGCCGACAACGGCCGGGAGGGGATCGACCTGCTGCGCGAACACGGTGCCGCGGTCGACCTGGTGTTGATGGACGTGATGATGCCGGACATGGACGGCAACGAGACCACAACGCAGATCCGCTCGACGCCGGGCTTCGACAGTCTGCCGATCCTGTTCCTCACTGCGAAGGCAATGCCCGGCGACCGGGAGAAGAGCCTGCGGTCGGGGGCGAGTGACTACATCACCAAACCCGTCGACCTGGACCGACTGCTCACCGTGATGCGCTCCTGGCTGGTCCCGGCCCGCGCGGCGAACACCGACGGGGCCGGCGCGTGAGTTCACCGGGGCACTCTGGCGCCGCCATCCTGCTGGTCGACGACCTGCCGGAGAATCTCCTTGCCCTGGAGGCAATCCTGTCCGGCTTGGGCCACGAGTTGGTCCGCGCCGGATCGGGCCCGGAGGCGTTGAAGGAACTGCTGCGCCGCGACATCGCGCTGATCCTGCTGGACGTTCAGATGCCCGGCATGGATGGCTTCGAGACCGCCGCACAGATCAAGGCCAGGGAGCGCACCCAGGACGTGCCGATCGTGTTCCTCACCGCGATCGACGGCGAACGGCACCAGGCCTTCCGGGGCTACGCCGCCGGCGCGGTCGATTTCTTGTTCAAACCGTTCGACCCGTGGGTGCTGCGGGCCAAGGTCGAGGTGTTCCTCGAGCTGTTCCGCCAGCGCAGAGAACTGGCCACCCGGACAGACGAACTGGCCGCGGCCCGAGCGGCGCTGTCCCGTGACGATCTGCCCGCTCGCGCGCACGCGGCGCTGCAGGCCGCCCGGGCCGCCTGCGAGGCCGCGGAGGCGGGCGAGGACAGCAAGATTCTCGCCGCCGCCCTCGAGACCCTGCAGGAGGTCGAGGCGTTGACCGAGGCCCTCGGTGTCCGGAGGCCGGGATGAGTGTCACCGAACTGGTTCTGGCCCCGCGGGAGCACTCCCCGGCCGCCGCGCGGGAGACGGTACGGGCGGCGGTGCACGGTGCCGGCCTGGACCATCTCCTCGACGAGGCGTTGTTGCTGACCACCGAACTGGTCACCAACGCCCTGGTGCACGGCGGCACCGAGGTGGAGTTGCGCATCGAGTCGGAAGCACAGGTGTTGCGCGTCGAGGTGTCCGACCGCGGACGCGGCCGGGTCAGCGTGCCGCAGGCGGTCGGACCCGAGCAGGAGAGCGGCCGCGGGATGTTCCTGGTCGACATGCTCTCGGCGGCCTGGGGCACGCGTCATCACGCCACCGGCAAGACCGTGTGGTTCGAACTCGGCGGCTCGCCGGCCCCGGCGGCGCCCGGTCCGGTCTCGTCGGTGGTCGGCCCGGCACCGCGGGACCTGGCCTTCCTGCTCGGGCTCAACGTTGACGTCGAACGTCAGTTGGCACCGCAACAGCTCGTCGCCGAACTG
>Ga0137412_10000539_pt1 | contig 27122 bp, 23 predicted proteins | sample CZODoug2_1_16fun_FD_122160 | JGI IMG/M metagenome (GOLD analysis project Ga0137412, IMG submission 122160) | Vadose zone soil fungal communities from Angelo Coast Range Reserve, California, USA - CZODoug2_1_16fungal (Hybrid Assembly) | ecosystem: Environmental > Terrestrial > Soil > Vadose zone...
CCGCAGGCCACGCCGTCGGGCACCACCGGCAGGTGGCCGAACTCCGCGGCCACCCCGAACCCGCCGCGGACCAGCTGCCCGTCCAGCACCATCCCGCCGCCGACCCCGGTCCCGACGGTCACGCACACCACGTCGCGGTGCCCAACGCCCGCGCCGAACCGCGCCTCGGCCCAGGCGGCCGCGTTCGCGTCGTTCTCCACCACCACCGAGCGATCCAGTCGCGCGGCCAACGTGGCGCCGAGGGGTTCGGCCCGCCAGGGCAGGTTCGGCGCGAACAGCACGGTGGACCGGTCGAGATCCACGAACCCGGCGGCACCCACCCCGACCGGGGCCCCCGCGGCATCCGGGCCGAGATCGCCGACCGTCCCGGCGATCGCCTCGAACAACGCCTCGCGGTCGTGCGGGGAGTCCCGCCGGACCCGGTGCAGCACCCGCCCGTCGCCGTTCACCAGACCGGCGGCAATCTTGGTGCCGCCCACGTCGATGCCCACCGCGAGGCCCACGTCACCCATATCCGGCTGCAACCTGATCGCGCGTCAGTTAATGACGATGGTCTCGAAATCGCCTGTGCGGCGATCGCCGCCCGAGCTCGCCCCGAGATGGTCCCCGACCAGCCGCAGCGCCGAGCTCACCGAGCTCAGCGCATCGTCCAGGTGCCCCGCCAACTCCGGGCTGGTCTCCCGGGCCAACGCGATAAGCCGACACAGCGGGCACAACCGGCACTCCGCGGACCCGGTGGCGATGTGCTCCGACCAGCCCGGCGAGTCCGCGGTGCGCGCGCCCAACCACTGGCCCAACGCGTCCAACAGTCGCGCTGCCTCCTGGCCTGCGTTGCCCAACGGATCGGTGGACGCCGACGTCATGGCAGGTCCCGGGCAAAACCGATGTCCAACCGGTCCCCGACCAGGTTCGCACCGATGATCGCCCGGCGGGCCAGCAGCGCGGGCAGGGCCAACTGCCGGCGGTGCCCGGCCACGGTGAGCACCAACTCGTCGCCCTTGCGGCGCAGGTCCATCTCACGCTTGTCGGCCAGCGGCAGGGCCAGGGACAGCACGTAGGAGTCCTCAGTGTGACGGACCGTCATGGGTTCCGCGCCGGCCAGCACTGCGCAGGGGTCGGGGGTGTCGGCGGGCAATCCCGAGTAGAGCTCGTCGGCGAACGCACCGAGTTGCGCCGGGCCCACCGGTTCGCACGCACGGTAGGGCGAACAGAGCACCGGCAGCGGGGCGAAGGAGGCCTCGACCTCGGCCAGCACCGCGGCCTGCGCGGCCACCCAGCCACGGCGCCACTCGTCCGCCCCGGCCTGCGGGAACACCCGATTGGCGATCACCGCATCGGTCCGGTACCCGTACAACGCCAGCGAGGTCAGCGTGCGCCGGGCCTCGGCGACCACCACGGCCTCCGGGGTGAGCACCAGGCGCACCGAAGCACCCGGGTCGGTGAGCACCAGGCGCACCGCGGCCAGTTCCGCGTGCAGCCGTTCCACCGCGTCGAACACCTTGTCCCGGGGCATCGGCACCCCGGCCACCTTGCCCAGCACCGGGCGCAGCGCGCGCACCAGGCGCCGCTCCGCCGGGAAGACCCGGTCCATGTACCAGTTCAGTGCCTCGGGCAGCGCCAGCAACCGCAGCGTCTCGGCGGTCGGCGCGCAGTCCACCACGACTACGTCCCAGCGCCCGGAGCGCACCTGGTCGCGCACCTCGAGCAGGGCCAGCACTTCCTCGGCGCCGGGCAGCACGGTGAGTTCCTCGGCCTCGATCGGGTCGACCCCGACCGAGTCCAGCACGCTGAGCAGGTAGCTGCGGATCTCCACCCAGGTCCGCTCGAACGTGCGCTGGGTGTCCACCTGCTGCACGTACAGGTTCGGACCGACCTCGGTGGGGTCACCCCCCGCCTCTTGCGCGAAGGCGTCGGCCAACGAGTGCGCGGCGTCGGTGGACAGCACGAGCGTCTTGTACCCACGGGCGGCGGCCGCGGTCGCGGTGCCGGCCGCGGCGGTGGTCTTGCCCACGCCGCCCTTGCCGGTGAACAACAGCACTCGAGCAGTCAGGGCTAGCCCTCCACGCGCTTCTTGAGCTCCTTGAGGGCCTGATCGATGATGACCTTCTCGGCCTTGCGCTTGATCATGCCCAGCAGCGGGATCTTGACGTCCAGGGCCAGGTGGTACGTCACCTCGGTCTGCCCCTCGCCGGTGTCCACCAGCGCATAGGAGCCGACCAGCATCTTCAACATCTGGCCCTCGACGAGCTTCCACCGCAGCACGTCCGGGACCTCGGACCAGTCATACCCGAGGGTGTACTCGTCCTTGATCGGCCCGGCGTCGAGTTGGTAGTGGACCAGTTCGGCGCGCCCGTCGGGCAGCCGGCCGAGGATCTCCGCCTTCTTCACCGCGCCCGCCCATTGCGGGTACTCCTCGAAGTCGGCGATCACGTCGAGGACGGCCTGCGGCGCCGCGGCGATGGTGATGCTCGCCGTGGTCTGATCGGCCATTGCCCGTCCTCCGGTTGCCGGTAGGAGCCCCCTGCGTCCCGCCGCAGGCTATCGCGGGAGCCGAGGGGCCCAATGTTTCGCGTCTCTCACCACGTCAGCACGTAGGGGGTGGCGGTGCCCCGGAAGTGGCCCACATTGACGCACTCGGTTCGCCCGATCCGGGTCCGGCCGGCCAGCGGTTGGTGCACGTGGCCGAACAGGGAAAGCGCCGGCTGGTGCTCCCGAATGGCCTCCAGGACGGCCTCGCTGCCCCGCTCGAAGCGACGAGCCACAACGTCATACGTGAGATCGGGCACAGCGGGCGGAATGTGCGTGCAGAGCACGTCCACCCGACGACCGGCCGCCTCCGCGGCGGAGAACACCGCGGCCACCTTCGCCGCGTAGACGTCCTCGGGCACCTCGAACGGGGTGCGGTACGGGGTGGGCAACCCGCCCCCCACGAAGCCGAACACTCGTCCCCCGATGGTGGTGATCTGGCCGTCCAACACGGTGTGCGCCGGGCCGAGGAACTCCGGCCACAATGCGGGCAGATCGACGTTGCCGTAGGTCAGGTACGTCGGATCGGGCATCGCCGCGAACAGCCCGGCGTACTGGGTGCGCACCTGCTCGGTGATCACGTCCCAGGGGTCACCATCGATTCCGGCCCACAAACCGCGCGAAAAGGACCGGGCCTCATCGAAGCGCCCGGCGGTACGCAACGCGATCCATTCGGTGGTCTTCTCGACCCCGAAGATCTCCCCGAAGATCCCGCCGGAGGAGTCCTCGTAGTCGACGAACAGCACCAGATCGCCCAGACATATCAGGACATCGGCACCCGTCCCCGCCGCCGCCAGAGCCTGCGTCGACCCGTGCACGTCACTGACCACGTGGATGCGCATGGTGAGCCGACCCTAGACGACCACCCCGCAGAGCCCGCCGCGCGGCGAAATCGCAGGTCTGAAGAACGCAACAGTTCGGTCGAAGCCCCGGCGACATGATCCGTTCCCGCCGTATCGTCTACCCAGACCCACCCTGCGCGGTTTGGAGGCCACGCTGCGCGACGTGCTCGTCATCTCCCGCAATGCAGCGATCACTGCTGCACTGTCCGCGGATGACCTCAACGTGATCCCGGTCGACCCTGCCGAAACTCCTGGCTGGGTCGACTGGGCCTCTGCCGCGCACCTGCTGATGCTCGACCTGGGCGACGCGGACCGCGCGGTGGACGTAGTGGGCGAATTGCGCAACCGGTCGGTGGATGTGCCGGTGCTGATCGTCGCGGAGTCCGTTTCGGACAGCCCGCGGCTGGTCGCCCTGCGGCTGTCCGACCGCAACGTGAAGACGTTGTCCATGCCGCTGACCCGGGACCGGTTGCTGCGCGCGGTCGGCCGCACCATGGCCGCGGTGGACCTGGCCGCAGCGCGCGAGGAAGAGGCGCACCAGGAGGCGTACGCCGCGTGGGATGCCGGCGACGAGGTCAGCTCGGCAGTCGGCGACGAGGTCAGCTCGGCTGTCGGCGACGAGGTCAGTTCGACTGCCGGCGACGAGGTCACCTCGGCGCTGGACGGGCTGGACCTGCCCGCGACGGACATGCCGAGCGCCTCCAGCGTGGAGTGGCCCTCCTTCGACAAGGAGTCGTTCACCCAGTCCGCGGGCCTGGACTGGCGCACCGCCTTCACCCCGGAGGCGCTGGAGGCCGTCGACCTCTCGGAACCGGCGCCGGCGCCTCCTCCCGCGCCCGAGTGGAGCACCCCGGCCGCGAGCGCAGATTGGTCGACCCCGGCCCCGGCCGCGAGCGCAGATCGGTCGAGCACGATCCCGGCCGCCGCCCCCGTCGCCCCGGCGACACCGGCCGAGGAGCGGCCGGAGTGGATGAAGTACCTGCCGCAGACCGCGGCGCCGAGCAGCACGGAGTGGACCACTGCTCCGGCGCCGGCCATCCCCGCCGTCGAGCCCACCCCGGCCGTCGAGCCCGCGCCCGCGGCGAGCGCGCAGACCGAGTGGCCGTCCATCGACGACCTGCTGCCGAAGCTGCCGACCTGGTCCGAGCCCGCACCGAGCAGCACGGACTGGACCACCCCGGCACCCGCTGCCCCGGCACCCGCTGCCCCGGCACCCGCCCCGGCCGACGAGCCGGAGTGGATGAAGTACCTGCCGCCCACGCCGACGCCGCCGGTCACCTCCACGCCCGCGTGGGAGCCGTCGGCGCCTGCTGCCGATCCCGGCGAGACCACCGGCGAGTCGGACTGGATGCGGTTCCTGCCGCCCCCGGCCCCGATGACGCCCGCCGCACCGCCCGCGCCCGTCTACGACGAGTTCGACCTGCCCCCGGCGCCGGACACGGAGAGCCTCAAGCACCGACTGGCCCCGTGGGCCCGGCCCCGTCCGCGGCAGGGCGACGCGCCGCTGCCCCTGCCGCCGCTGCACCCCACCGCTCCTCCCGACGCGTATCGCGCGCCGGAGAGCTACGCCGCGCCGGAGAGCTACCCCCCGCCGGAGAGCTACGCCGCGCCGGAGACCTACCCCGCGCCGGAGAGCTACGCCCCGCCGCAGGCCTACGCGGGCCCGCCCACCCCGATGCCCCTCGAGCCGGGGGTCGGGCTGGACCCGCGCGAGGAACGGGCCCGGGCCAAGAACGCCGCGAAGGCTGCCCGGGCGGCGGAGAAGGAGGCGGCCAAGGCCCGCCTGCACGCCGAGAAGGAGGCCGCCCGGTTGGCCCGGGCGCGTGCCGAGTTCGGTCCCGCACAGCCGCCGGCACCCCCGCAGTCCCCGGTGCCCATGCAGCCCACCGACTTCCACCCGATCCCGGCCGCCCGCCCGGATGCCCGGGCCCGGATGGCCGAGGAGGCCGCCCGCCCGGATGCCCGGGCCCGGATGGCCGAGGAGGCCGCCCGGCTGGAGCAGGCCCGGTACACCGCGGAGGCCAAGGCTGCGGCTCGCGCCGCCTCCGATGCGGTGCGCGCCGAGCAGGCCCGAGCCGACGCCGAGGTCAGGGCCGCCGAACGCGCCGCGGCCGAGTCCGCGAAGGCGGAGAAGGCCCGCGCGGATGCCGACACCCGCGCGGCGGTAGAGGCCGCCAAGGCTGCCGAGATCGAGGCGAAGCACCGCGCCCGCGCGGATGCCGAGGCGCACCGGGCCGCCGAGCGTGCCGCCGCGGTGGCCGCCAGGGCTGCCCAGCAAATGGCCGAGGCGGACCAGAAGGCCACCGCTGAGGCGTCCCGGGCGATCGAGAAGGCCCGCGCCGAGGCGGCGCGACTGGCCGACGCCCAGGCCCGCGCCGACGAGAAGTCGGCCCGCGCCCGGGCGGTGGCTCAGGCCAAGGCCGCGGAAGAGGCCCAGAAGCAGTCCGAGCGGATGGCCGTCGAGGTCGCCCGCGCCGAGGAACGCGCCCGGGTGGTCGCCGAGCGTGCCGCGCACGCCCAGGCCAAGGTCGACTCCCGGCTGGCCGGGGAGGCCGCCAAGGCCGCCCGACTGCAGGCGGAGATGGAGGCCCACCAGGCCGCGATCAAGGCCCGGGAGGACGCCGAGCGGCAGCGGATCGCCGCGAAGCTGGCCGCCGAGGTCTCCCGCGTGGAGACCATTGAGCGGGTCGAGGGCCTGATCCGGCAGACGAAGATCCGGGCCGAGGCAGACAAGATCGTCGACGAGGCCGTGCGCAACGCCGAGGAAGAGGCCGAGGCACGCATGCTGGCCAACCGGCCGGTGTACTACGGGCCGGAGTTGGAGCCGCCGGGCCTGGGTTTCGTGCACCAGCTGATGGCCATGACCGACACGCTGGCCGCGCCCGCACAGGTGTGCGAGGAGCTGGCCTTCGTCGCGATGGAACACCTGGAGTGCGAGGCCGTCGCGATCATCATCCCGGACGGGGATGCCTGGGCCACCGCGTCGGGCATCGGCATCGGCGCGCGTGACCTGCGCTATCGGCTGTCCGAAGAGCACTGGTTCATCCGCGAGGTGCTCGGCCGCGAGCGGCCGAAGATCACCGCCGACCCGGAGGGCCTGCACGACGAATTGGCCGGGGTGCCGTTGGCAAGCTGGCCGCACCTGGTTGGCATCCCGCTGCTCGCGGCCAACTCGATCCTGGTCGCCGCCCGCGCCGAGAAGCCGTTCGAGCAGGACGTCAGCGAGGTCTTCGTTGAGTACATCGAGGACTACGTCGCCGAGCTGGCCGAGACGCTGGAGACCCGCGACGTGGCGCGTCAGATCCACGACCAGAGCACCCGTCGTCGCCGCTGAGGCTGCCGCCGGTCGCCCCGCAGCCACGATCCGCCCGGGTAACCGTCCGCTGTGAAAGTCTGACGGCGTGCCCGGCCGGATCGCTGCGTTACTGACCCGCTACCCCGGCCTGCCCGCAGTGGCGCTGCGGGTGCTGCTGCTGGCCGGCTGCGCGGTGCTCGCGCTGCTCGGCGACAAGCCCGGTCAGGACTTCAGCTGGATCGGCGCGATGGGTGTGGTCGGCGGCGCAGTGTCGGTGCTGGAACGAACCCCGATGGCCGGGCTGCTCGGCCGCACCGGCGAGGTTGCGGTGTGGGCCATCGCGGTGCACTCCACCGGGCACGAGCTGTCCCCCCTGCTGCCCTACCTGCTGGCCCCGGTGTTCGCGGGCGGGCTGTTGGCCCAGGCGGCCGGGGCCACCATGGCGGCGGGCGCGGCGGCCACCGCGCTGCTGATCGGGCTGGCCGTGCCCGGCCAGCAGGACCTGCACGTCAAGGACTACAGCGTGGCCGCCGCCCAGTGGACGGTGATCGCGCTGATGGGCGGGTTGGTGGCGGCCTGGGCGCGGCGACTGCAGGACGACGTGAGCGAGACCGCGACCAACGTCTACGCCGAGGCGCACGATCTGCTTTCCCAGTTGTACACGGTGACCCGTCAGCTGCCGGGGTCGCTGGACCCGGTGACCACCGCGGACACGCTGATCGAGGACCTCAGCCGGATCGCCCAATTCTCCACCGCCGCGGTGATCATGCGCAGCGACGGGGACCGGCTGACCACCCTGGCCCGCCGGGGCGAGGACCGGCTGGAGTGGGAGATGGAACTCGGCGGGGCCAATCCGTTCGCCGAGGCCTGGGCCACCGAGCGGCCACAGCAGCGTGACCACCGCTTCGTGCGCGACGCCGGGTCGTTACGTCCGCCGGCGGACGGCAGCTCGCTGGTCGTGCCGATCCGCATCGGGGAACGGGTCAGCGGCCTGTTGGCCTGCGAGACCGAACAGCCCTATGCCTACCCGGTCAGCGTGGTCGAGGCGATCGTCAGCCTCGGCGAGGACGTCGCCCTGCGGCTGGACACCGGCGTGCTGTTCGACCAGATCCGCGAGCTGGCCACCACCGAGGAACGCCGCCGGTTGGCCCGGGAGATCCACGACGGCATCGCCCAGGAACTGGCCTCGCTGGGCTACATGGTCGACGAGATCTCCTCGGTGGCCGCGGACGCCGGCCAGCCGGACATCGTCGAGGACCTCAGCGGGCTGCGCCAGGAGATGACCCGCGTCGTGCGCGAGTTGCGGCTGTCCATTTTCGAGCTGCGCTCCGACGTGGACCGGCACGGCGGGCTGGGCGCCGCGCTGACCGAGTACCTGCGGATGATCGGCACCACCGCCGGGTTCACCGTGCACATGACGCTGGACGAGTCCAACCGTCGGCTGCCCGCAGAAACCGAGGCCGAATTGCTGCGCATCGCCCAGGAGGCGATCAACAACGCGCGCAAGCACGCTGCCGCGGACAACCTGTGGGTGACCTGCCGGGTGCACCCGCCGGACGCCGAACTGGTGGTCGAGGACGACGGCCAGGGGTTGGGCAAGGGCCGGGAGGACAGTTACGGGCTGGAAGTCATGCGGGAACGCGCGGCGCGCTCCCGCGCGACCCTGGAGATCAGGGCCCGTCAGCCCCGTGGGACGTATGTTGCAGTTCGGGTAGGACTCGCCGCGACGGCGCACGACGCGGAGGCCGAAGAGTACGAGAAGCTAATGGCCGGGCCGAAGGGTGGCCGGAAGACCGAGGAGAAGGCGCGATGACGACGACAGTCCTTTTGGTCGACGACCACGAGCTGATCCGCCACGGCTTGCGTCGGGCGTTCGAGCGCGACCCGGACTTCGAGGTGGTCGGCGAGGCCGGCTCGGTCGCCGAGGCGTTGGCGGTGATCCGGGCGATGTCGCCGGAGGTCGTGATCATGGACGTGCGGCTGCCGGACGGCAACGGCCTGGACGCGGTGAAGAAGCTGCGCGCGGCCGGGGAGAACATGGGCATCGTCGTGCTGACCATGTACGCCGGGGACGACCAACTGTTCGCCGCGCTGGAGGCGGGCGCGTCCAGCTTCGTCAACAAGGACTCCCCCGCCGAGGAGGTCCTGGCCGCCGCCCGGCACGCCGCGGCCTCGCCCGGATCGTTCTCCGCCGCCGACCTCGCCGACGCGATGCGCCGCAAGATGGCCCCCTCCGGGCCGGCGCTGTCCCCGCGCGAGAAGGAGGTGCTCAAGCTGCTGGCCGACGGGCTGGCGGTGTCCGGCATCGCCAAGACGCTGTTCATCAGCGAGTCGACCACCAAGACCCACATCTCGAAGGTCTACGAGAAGCTCGGCGCGGGCAACCGCGCGCAGGCCCTGATGACCGCGCTGCGCATGGGGCTGATCACCTCCGAGAAGGACCCTCACCGCTAACCGATCAACAGCTCCCTGAGGCGCTGGGTCTGTAGGTCCCAGCCCCACTCGGACAGTGTCCAGGCACGACCGGCATCACCAAGCCGGCGTGCCATCTGACGGTCGGTCAGCATGGCGGCCAACACATGCGCGGCGGCACCGGCGGACTCCCCGTCGATGACCCGGCCGGTGAGGCCGTCCAGCACGGCGTCCGGGGCGCCGCCGGAGTCGCCGGCCAGCACGGGCAGGCCGCAGGCGGATGCCTCCAGGTAGACCATGCCCAGACCCTCCACGTCCAGGCCGCGGCGGCGGGTGCGACAGGGCATCGCGAATACGTCGCCCGCGCCGTACCAACCGGGCAGGTCAGCATCCGGCACGGCTCCCGCGAACACCACGTCAGAGACCACCCGCACTTCGCGGACCAAGGCCTGCAGATAGCCGCGGTCCGGCCCGTCGCCGACCAAGAGCAACGCGGTGCCCTCCACCCGCCGTCGGATCGCGGGCAGCGCCCGGATCAACGTGTCCTGCCCCTTGCGCCGCACCAGCCGGGACACGCACACGATCACCGGGCGACCGGTCAACCCGACCTCGGCCCGACGCGCCGCGCCGCCGGCGCCGGGTGCGAACCGAGTGGCGTCCACGCCGGGGTGCAGGCGGACAAGTTTGGCCCGGTCGGCCGGGCGCAGCGAATCGCCGATCATGCGGCGGGTGTAGTCGCCCAGATACGTCATCGCGTCCAAACCGGCGGCGATCCGCCGCAACCCGGCCCGGCCGCCGGGCAGCAGTGCCCAGCCCGCCTCGTGCCCGTGCGTGATACCCACCGCGCGACGCACGCCGGCCGCCCGCAGCAACGGGGCCAGCACACCCAGCGGCGCCGCCGCGCCGAACAGCACCGAGTCGCAGCTGTGTCGGCGGGCCAGGTCCCGCGCCCGCCGCGCCACCGAGGGCACCGGCAGCATCAGCGACCCCGGATGGCGCACTACCGGATAGGAGGCCGCCGCGTCGAAGGCCGCCGCCCCGGCCCAGGCCGGCGCGTAGACCACCACTTCCTCGGCCGGCAGCCGTTCCACCAGGGCCCCGACAAACGACTGAATGCCTCCGGTCCGGGGCGGAAAGTCGTTGGTGACCACCAACGTGCGACCCATCAGTGACCCTGGCCCACGCTGGGCGGGGGCACCGGCAGGCCGTTGAGTTTCGCCCAGGTGCGCGCCGCCGCGATGCGCTGCGGCCCGGTGGGGTGGGTGGCGTAGAACCAGACCTCCGGCCACGGGGGGTCCAGGTCGGCCAGGTTGGTCTCCGCGATCTGACGCTGCATCGCGATCAGTGTGCCCGGATCGTGAGTCAGCGTCAGCGAATGCACGTCGGCGCGTGCCTCGATGCGTCGGGAAACCAGCAACGAAACCGGCGTGGTCACCGCGCCGAGCAACGCCACCAGGGCCAACAGCAGGGCCAGCGCACTGGGATCGCGCACGTCGGGGACATCGGCTCGCCGCCGTAGCCACGGGGACTGCACCAGCACGAACAGCAGGCACACCGCGGCCCCCGCGCCCAGCGCCCCCTCCACGGTGCCGTGCAGCACGTCGTTGCGCTTCACGTGCCCCAACTCGTGGGCGATGATCGCCCGGGTCTCGTTCTCCGGCAGCTTGCTCAGCGTGGTGTCGTACACCACGATGCGCCGGCTGGAGCCGATGCCGGACACGTAGGCGTTGAGCCGGGTGGAGCGCTTGGACTCATCCGCGATCAGCACGTCGGAGACGTGCACGTGATCGTCCGCGGCCAACTGCAACAGCGAGCTGCGTACCGGGCCGTCCGGCATGCGGTGGAAGTCATTGAACGCGGGCTCCACCACGAGCGGGTACACGAAGGAGGTGGCGATCACCAGCAGCGCGGCGATCACCACACCCGGCACCCACCAATGACGCACCCAGCGCACCAGAGCGAAGAAGACCGACGCCGCGATCAGCGTGGCCACCAACGAGATCCCGTAGCCGATCAGCACGTCGCTACCGAACCCGGACCAGCTCTGCACCACGATGCCCGCGTCGCGCTGCAGGTGCTGACGCCAGATGTCGAAGGGCAAGCTCGCGATCCGAACCAGCGCGGTGATCAGCACGCTGCTCGCCAGCAGCCGGGCCCACCAACCACCGCCCAACGGCCGTGCCACCGCCCGGACCAAGCGAGCACCGGCCGGGGTCAGCCCGAGCAGCAACGCGACGAGCAGGGTGGCCGCCACCCCGCCGAGCACGGCAGGCCACAACTGATGGTGGTAGGCGTTTTCCCGGTGGAGGTACGTCGGGTCGAAATCGGCGGACACGTCGACCGGCACCCGACCGCCGACCGGTCGCCCCACCGGGTGCCAGGGCGTGGTGAGCGCGACCACCAGCACCAAGGCCACCGTGAGCACCGCGAACGCGATCGCCGGCAGACGCCGGTCGCCCCCCTGAGGCACCGTCAGTCCAGCTCGCTGCGAACGTAATCGCGCCAGCGCCGGGTGAAATCGGCCTGGGTGGTGTCCAGCACGTCACGGAACGCTTTGGTCAGTTCGGTGCCGCCACCGGAACTGCCCACCGCGCGGTAGAAGGCGACCAGGGTGTCCGGGCCGTAGCGCTCGGCGATCAACCGACAGGCCAGCCAGGACATCTCGTAGCTCTGCGCCAATGCGGTGTTGGTGGCGGCGAAGTCGGTGTCGGTGGGCAACGCGTCGGGCTGATAGCCGCTGCGCACATCCGCGGCCAGCTCCTGCGCGATCACCCGCACGGACAGGCCGCTCTCCCGGTAGCCGATGTAGTCCGCGAAGCCCTCGGCCAACCATCGTGGCGTCCACGGTTGGGTACGTTCGCGGGCCGCGACATGGGTGATCTCGTGGCCCATGATGACCTGGCGACCGACATCGGACAGTTCCCGATAGGCCTTGGGATTGACGATGATCCGCTCGGCCGCGGACGAGCCCTCCTCGGTGCCCAATTCGCCCCGGGTGACCGCAGCCAGCTGCCGGTACGCGCTCGGCGCGCCGCCGAGGATCGCGGACATCTCATCCTCGGTGCGGGTCACCTCGACCAGCACCTGACGCGACCATCCGGTCCCCCACACCTCATCCACCCGGGGCACCGCGCGGTCCACCGCGTCGGCGTAGGTGCGCAACGACCAGGACGCGTCCAGCCCGAGGATCAACCCGTGCTGGGCGGGCAGCACGTGCACCTTGCCCACGTCCCAGAGCTCCCGGTGCACCGGGGAATCCGCCGGGTCATACGCCCCGGTGACGTACCAGCGACCGGCTCGCGGGGTCAGCGTGTACACCCGGTCGTAGCGCTGGTCGGCGTTGTCATAGCCGGCGATCCGGTACGCGGTATCGATCTCGGCGGCAAAGCTGCCACCGGCCAACCGGTTCGCCAGCTCACGCGCGGCCTGCGGCACCACCGCGGTGGCGCGGGAGCCCAGGGTCAGCGACCAAGCCGAAAACGGCACGGCGGAGAGGTTGTCGAACCAGGTGGCCTGGGCGGAGCGGAACCTCGGGTCGGAATCGTCCACGGTGTCCAGGAACGCCGCCCGGTCCCGGCTGCGCAACGCCTCAGCCCGCCGGTTCAGCATCGCGGCGACGGTGTCCTCGCGGTTGTTCCCGCGGGTCACCGTGGCCTGGTCCACGACGCCGGGGGCGTGCCCGGCCACGCCGGGCCCGGTTTGCCGTTGCGCGGTCACCACCAGCGCGCCGGCCGCGAGCACCGCCACCGCGCTCAGGGCCACCGCGGTGCGTCGCGCGTGCCGGCGCGCCCGGAACCGGCGCACGTCGGGAGACATCCCGGGCATCGTACGTCGCGCTTCGGGTGCAACGCCGCAGATCGGACACTGTGCCGGCGTCGGACTGGCGGCCCGGCTTACGGGCGCACAGCCCCCGCGTAGGGCATCTCGTCGATGTTCTGGATCTCCACCCGGCGGCTGGGGTTGGGCGCGTGCACCATGCGGCCGTTGCCCAGGTACATACCGACGTGGCTGATCGGGCTGTAGAAGAACACCAGGTCGCCCGGCTGCAGATCCGCCCGCGAGATCTTGTGGCCCTGCGCGTACTGCTCGGCCGAGGAGTGCGGCAGCGAGATGCCCGCAGCCCGCCACGCGGCCATGGTCAGACCGGAGCAGTCCCAGCTGTCCGGGCCGTCACCGGACCACACGTAGCGGTCACCGAGCTGCCCGAGGGCGAACTGCACGGCCTTGGCGGCCTGCCCGTTGGTCGGCAGCGGCAGACCCTTGAGCAGGTCACGCGGATCGCCGTCCCGCGAGGCACGGTCGAACTTGGCCCGGTCGGAGGCCTGCAACCGGCTGAGCACCGCCCGAGCGGCGCGCAGCGCCTGCTGGATGTTTTGCTTCTCGGTGGCCAACGCCTTGCGCTGCGCCTCGAGCACCGCCAGCTGCTGCCCGGCGGCGACCTGGCTTGCCTTGAGCTCGCGGCGGGCCTCGATCACCTTGCGCAGGGCGTCCGCCTGTCGGCTGGACAACGCGTCCAGCGAGGCGGCCCGGTCGATGAACGCCGACGGGTCGTCGGAGAACACCAGCTGCAGGGTCCGGTCGATGCCCTCGTTGCGGTAGGCGTCAGCGGCGAAGGCGCCGACGGTCTTCTGCAGGGCGCTGACCTTGGTCTGCTGGCCGGCGGCCTTGCGCTGCGCCTGGGCCAGCCCACGCTCCGCGTCGCGCATGGCGGTGCGGGCCACGTCGTAACGCTCGGTGGCCTGCTCGGCCTGGTGGTAGAGGGCGTTGACCTGCCGCTGGGCCTGGTCGAGATCCAGGCGCGGGGCTGCGTTTCCGGTGCCGGGTGCGATGACCATCGCCAGCGCCAACGTCGCCGTGAGGACGGCGGCGGTGCGGGCGTGTCGTCGGGTCGGGCGGGGAACGACCACGAGCGGGGCAACTCCTCTTCCGTGCTCCGCCTACCGGGTTAGCTGACGGGTTCGGGCTGGAAGTTGCCCTACGGCGCACGGCCTATGCCTGCTGTGTGCCGACTCACCCCAACTGAGGTGGGTCCCCGGCTTCCGACAGCGGGTGCGGTGGGGGCACCCGATTGTCCGAACTCGGCGGGAGCGAGCGGCGACCGCACCGGGGGTGGAGCGGCTGTGACGCCGTCGCTCTTCGGCCACCATAGTTGGGACCTGAGGGCCCTTCAATTCAGACCGAACCGATTTCCCGTGTCCTTGACCCGAGTTTGGCCCGGTCGTACGACCGCGCACGCGGCATGACGCTCAGTCGACGCTTTTCCTTACCACACAGCGTTTCCGCCCAGTTACGCAGCGTCAGGCAGTGCGACGCGCCCGACTCGGATCCGTCCTCGGTTCCACCAGCGTGAGTCGCAATGGCGGGACCAATCCGGAATCAGCCAACACCCCCAACGCGGCCTCCTCGTCCGGGTCGAAACCCGGCCGCGCGGCGCCGGGCGGGCCGAGCAACACCGTCACCACACAATCCGCGCAAGCGATGTCCCGCATCGTGCACCGGTCACAGTCGATCAGCATCGGGTCCTCCTTCACCTCGGGCATTCACTGCGTCCGCGACGTTAGGACCGGGCACCGACAAAATGCCCGAGCCGCGCAACGTGGGCCCCACTCGCCCCGCCGGCCCCGGGTCCGGACGCTGCGCCGCGCGGCATCCGGAATGTGTCGGTGCCCCGCCCTACCGTCCGGGGCATGAAGATCGGCGCCGGTATCGCGTGGGCGCCGCCCGTGGCGGGCTCGACCTTGCCGGCCACCCACGGGGTGCAGACCAGCTTCGACGAACTCGGCGTCCCGCTGCGCGAGGTCACCTTCGTGGTGGTCGACCTGGAAACCACCGGCAGCAGCGCCGCCGATGGCATCACCGAGATCGGCGCGGTCAAGGTGCGCGGCGGGGAACGGCTCGGCGAGTTCGGCACCCTGGTCAATCCCGGCGCCCCGATCCCGGCGTTCATCTCCGTACTCACCGGCATCACCGACACGATGGTGGCCGGCGCCCCGCGCATCGATGCGGCGCTGGCCTCGTTCCTGGAGTTCGCCGCCGGCAGCGTGCTGGTAGCGCACAACGCCCCGTTCGACGTCGGATTCCTCAAGGCCGCCTGTGCCCGTAGCGGCCGGGAGTGGCCCGGCTTCACCGTGGTGGACACGGTCAGATTGGCCCGGCACGTGGTCACCCGCGACGAGGCGCCGAACTGCAAGCTGGCCACCCTGGCCCGGCTGTTCCGCTCGGCCACCACGCCCAATCACCGCGCGTTGGACGACGCCCGGGCCACCGTCGATGTGTTGCACGGGTTGTTGGAACGGCTCGGCGCGCTCGGCGTGCAGTCCCTGGAGGAGTTGACCCGGTTCTCCTCCCGGGTGCGCGCCGCGCAGCGCCGCAAGCGTTATCTGGCCGAAGGTCTGCCCTGCGCGCCGGGCGTGTACCGGTTCGAGGACGCCCGCGGCGAGGTGCTCTACGTGGGCACCTCGACCAACATCCGGGACCGGGTGCGCTCGTATTTCACCGCCTCGGAATCGCGGGCCCGGATGGGCGAGATGGTGGCCATCGCCGAACGGGTGGTGCCGATCGTGTGCGCCACCCGGCTGGAGGCGCAGGTCCGGGAGCTGCGGCTGATCGCCGAGCACAAGCCGAAGTACAACCGGCGCTCCCGCTTCCCGGAGCGCGCCGTCTGGCTCAAGCTCACCGACGAGGCCTTCCCCCGGCTGTCCCTGGTGCGCCAGGTACGCGCGGACGCGGCCACCTACCTCGGCCCGTTCTCCTCCAGCCGGCAAGCCGAGCAGGCGATGACCGCCGCGCACGACGCCTTCCCGCTGCGCCAGTGCCGCCGACCAATGTCGCCGCGCAAGCAGACCCCGGCCTGCGCACTGGCCGAGATGGGCCGTTGCAACGCCCCCTGCGAGGGCCGCGAGTCGGTGGCCGAGTACGCCACCCACGTGGCCGCCGCCCGGGCGGCCATGCAGTGCGACGCACGCGAGATCGTCGCCCGACTGCACGCGCGCATCCAGCGGCTGGCCGAGGACGGCCGTTATGAGGACGCCGCCACCCATCGGGACCGGCTGGCCGCGTTCACCCGGGCCGCGGCCCGGTTGCAGCGGCTGCAGGGGCTCACCGGCTGTTCGGAACTGGTCGCCGCGCGAGCCCTGCCCACCGGCGGCTGGGAGATCGCCGTGGTCCGCCACGGGCGGCTGGCCGGCGCCGCGGTGGCCGAACACACGCACACCGTGCGCGCCGAGGTGGACCTGACGCTGGCCACCGCGGCCACCGTGTTGCCCGGCGTCGGGCCACTGCCCGCGGCGCTCGCGGAGGAGACCGAGTGCATCTTGCGTTGGCTCGAGCAGCCCGGCACTCGGCTGGTGTCGCTGGAGGGCACCTGGAGCTCCCCCACGCACGGCGCCGGGCGCTGGCGGGAGTGGCTGGACGGGACCACCCGGGCTTTGCATCAGCCATGAGCAGGTGCCTCGGCGCGTAGGTCGGCGGGTACCCGGGCAATGATGCCCTCGTGGTGATCCCGATTCACGACCTCAATCCGGGTCGTCGACTCCCGTTGGTCACCTGGACGCTGATCCTGCTGAACTTCTTCGTGTTCTTCTTCGGCGCCTCGCTGTCCAAGAACGGGCTGCCGGATGGCGCCCCGGCGGCCTGCCAACAGGACGCCTTCATCCAGCATTATGCGGCCATCCCGAAGGAACTGACGGAGAATCAGCCGCTGCCGTTGACCCGCACCCGGGTCTACGACGGGGAGAACTCGGTGCGCTGCCCGGCGCCGACCTTCCACAAGAACCCGGCGCTGTCCGCGCTCACCTCGATGTTCCTGCACGGCGGCATCGTCCACCTGTTGGGCAACATGCTGTTCCTGTTCATCTTCGGCAACAACGTCGAGGACCGGATGGGCAGGTTCGGCTATCTGCTCTTCTACTTGTTATGCGGCTACGCCGCCGCCTACGGCTTCGCCTTCACCGACCCGAGTTCCACCGCGCCGCTGATCGGCGCGTCCGGGGCGATCGCAGGTGTGCTCGGGTCCTATCTATGGCTGTATCCGCGGGCCAAAGTGGTCTCGCTGGTGCCGTTCTTGTTCTTCCTGCCGCTGCCGCTGCCCGCCTGGATCGTGTTGGGCAGCTGGTTCCTGTTGCAGGCCGTGTACGCGCACGGCGCCGGAGTGGGAGACGGCTCCGTGGCCTACATGGCGCACGTGGTGGGATTCACCGTCGGCTTGCTGTTGACCATGCTGTACATCGGAGACCGGCGCGAGAAGCCACCCCTGAGACGTGAAACGAGGCCGATGTGATCACCGCAATCGTGTTGATCAAGTGCGACGTCGGCCGGGTGCCGGAGGTGGGCGAAGCGATCGCCCAGCTGGACGGGGTCAGCGAGGTCTACTCGGTGACCGGCGAGCACGACCTGGTGGCCATGGTCCGGGTGCGTGAGCACGACCACCTCGCCGAGGTGATCCCCGGTCTGGTCAACCGCACGCCGGGCGTCACATCCACCGAGACGCACATCGCCTTCCGCACCTATTCCAAGCATGACCTGGAAGCAGCGTTCTCCATCGGGCTGGAGGGCTGAGGCGACGACGTGGCGGACACCTACGACGCCGTGGAGTTCGGGCGCCTGCAGCGCCGACTACACGACATGTGGCCGGCGCTGGGCCTGCGCTCGGAAGAGCGGCGAGTACTCGTGGTCGTCAGCTCGATTTCCTTCGACGTTCCGGGCCATGTTTATCCGGTGATCCCGGCGTACGAGGAGCGGTACCTATTCCTCGTACTCTTGGCCGCCCGGGCGCCGGCCTCGCAGGTGATTTACGTGACGTCGCAGCCGATCGCCGAGCGAGTGTTCGACTACTACCTGCGGCTGATTCCGGGTATCGACGTCGCAGAGTTCCGCAGGCGGATCACCCTCGTCGCGGTCAGCGATTGGTCACCGCGACCGCTTGTGCACAAGATCCTTGAGCGTCCCAGGCTTCTGGAGCGGCTGCGCAAACTGATCGGCGATCCGCAACGCGCCGTTCTGATTCCCTTCATGGCGACGCCGGGCGAGGCACGCCTTGCGGTGTCCCTCGGCATTCCCATGTATGCCCCCGATCCGGCCCTGCGCAGGCTGGGCACCAAGAGCGGCGGCCGGGAGGTGTTCGCAGCCGCCGGTGTTCCGTTGCCCCGCGGCGTGGCGGGCATCCGCGGGCGCGGTGATCTGGTGGCGGCGCTCGTGGACCTGCAGCGCAGCCGTCCGATGGATGCGGTGATCGTGAAGACCGAGGCACTGGGAAGTGGCTTGGGGAACGCGAGTGTCCGGCTCGCCGGCGCTACCGACCCGGCGGAGATCGCTCGGTGCGTGGACGGTCTGGAGCCGGAGGACCGGCAGCACACCGCCGAGTCCTATCTCGATCTGCTCGCCGGCGGCGGTGTGGTCGAGGAACGCCTGGTGGGCAGCGATCTGCGTAGCCCGAGCGTGCAGTTGAGGGCGAGTCCGGCAGCAGAGGTGGAAATCCTCTCCACCCATGACCAGATGCTCGGCGGCCACAGCGGTCAGACGTTCATCGGCTGCACCTTCCCGGCCGACGCCGCCTATCGCGGGCTCATCAGTTCCTACGCGGAGGCGATCGGGCGGGAGCTGGCTGGTCGAGGGGTGATCGGCCGGTTCGGGATCGACTTCGTTGTCCGGAAGATCGACCCGGGCTGGGACGCGCATGCCATCGAGGTGAACCTACGCAACGGCGGCACCACCCATCCTGCGCTCACCCTGCTGGCGATGACCGCCGGCCGGTACGACCCGGCGAACGGGGAGTTCCTCGCGGGCGGGGTGGCCAAGCACTACATCGCCAGCGACCACCTGGAGCATCCCGCCTACCGCTCCCTGACGCCCGACGATGCCCTGGACGTCCTGGCAGCGCCCGCGCTGGCCTGGGACCCCGAGCGGCTGGTCGGGCCTGTTTTCCACATGACGAGCGCGGTAGCAGTTGCCGGCAGCCTCGGCGTCACGGCGATTGGAGATTCCCCGGCCGAAGCCCGTGAGGTTTACGCCGCGACTCAGTCCGCGCTCGACGAAGCCGCTGAGATCCCTCCCGAACAGCGCTGCCCCCACCCTTGGCGGCCGCGCGCGGCCTGACGCGGCGCCGATCCTGCCTGCCTCAGGCCTTCCCGCCCAGCCGGCGGCTGACCGCGATCCAGCGATCCAGCGTCGCCGCGGCCGCCCCGGAGTCGATGACCGCAGCGGCTCGGGTCAGGCCCTCGGCGATCCGCTCGGTCAGCGGGACGGACCGAGAGTCCAATACGGCCAGGGCGGCAGCGGCGTTCAGCACCACCGTGTCGCGGATCGGGCCCTGCTTGCCGGCCACCAACGCACGCACTACCGCGGCGTTGTGCGCGGCGTCCCCGCCGCGCAGCGCGTCCCGCTCCGAGGCGGGCACGCCGAGGTCGGCCGGGTCCAGGCTGCCCTCCGTGACGGTGCCACCGCGCACCTCCCAGTAGGTGGAGGTGGCCGCGGTGCTCAACTCGTCCAGGCCATCGTCGCCACGGAACACCAGCGCCTGCACGCCGCGGGCGGCCAGCACCCCGGCCATGATCGGGGCCATGCGCTTGTCGGCCACCCCGACGGCCTGGAAACCGGGCCTGGCCGGGTTGGCCAGCGGACCGAGGAAGTTGAACAGGGTGGGCACACCGAGTTCGCGCCGGGGCACCGCGGCGTGGCGCAATGCGGGATGGAACATCGGCGCGAAGCAGAACGTCACCCCGGCCTCGATGGCCACCGCGGCCACCGCGTCGGGCGGCAGGTCGAGCACCACCCCGAGTTCCTCGAGCACGTCCGCGGTGCCGCACAACGAGGACGCGGCGCGGTTGCCGTGCTTGACCACCCGCGCGCCGGTGGCGGCCACCACGACGGTGGCCATGGTGGAGATATTGACGGTGTGCGCCTGATCCCCGCCGGTGCCGACGATGTCCACGATCGGGCCGGGCACGGAGATGGGCACCGCGCGAGCCAGCATGGTGCGCACCAAACCCTCGAACTCGACCACCGTCTCGCCCTTGGCGCGCAGCGCCACCGCGAACCCGGCGATCTGCGCCGGGCTGGCGTCCCCGGCCATGATCTGGTCCATCGCCCAGGCGGTGTCGTCCGCGCTGAGGTCCTCCCGGCGCAACAACGCCCCGATCAGGGCCGGCCAGCCCCGGGCGGTCATTGCGTGGGCAACAACCGGCGGCGCATGAGTGAGGCCACCGCGTCGGCCACCGCGATCGGGTCCAGCGGGTGGGACACCACGGCATCCGCCCGCGACCAGGTGGCCAGCCACCCATCCTGCGGGCGCCCGATCAGCACCAGCACCGGCGGGCAGCGGTAGATCTCATCCTTGAGCTGGCGGCAGATCCCCATGCCGCCCGCCGGCACTGCCTCGCCGTCCAGCACGGCCACGTCGATGCCGCCCGCGTCCATCGCGGCGATCACCGCGGGCTCGGTGGCCACCTCGAAGATCTCCACCCGGGGCAGCTCGGGGGCGGGCCGGCGGCCCAACGCGAGGCGCACGGCCGCGCGGGTGTTCACGTCGTCGCTGTAGACCAGGACCTTCATCGTGGTCTCGACGGGTGTCTCGGTACCCGACACTGCCTGCTCCTCGTCCCCTACTGCGCGTCGGCAGATGGTATCGGCGGCGCCTCGCGGGCGGCCGCCCTGGCCAACGCGGCGTTCAACGCCGCCCGCTTGGCCTCCTCGGCGTCGCGCCGATCGAGGTGGCGGTCCACCCGGACGGCTTCGCGTTCGCTCTCCCGCATCCACTGCACGAACAGCGCGGCGAACACGATCAGCCCGATCAGGTCCCCGCTGACCCAGAGGATGCCGCCGGCGGTGCGTTGGTCGGACAGCGGCGTCGAACCCCAGGAGCGCTGCTGCGCGATGTACCAGTCCCCTGCGATCAGCGTGTTCATCGACATGATCGCCACGCCCAGCCAGGCGTGGAACGGCAGTGTCAGGAACGCCGAGATCACCCGGATCAGGTACGGCGCGCGGCGACCCACCGGGTCGATCCCGATCAGCGGCACGAACCAGAGGCAGCCGACCACCACGAAGTGCAGGTGGTTGAGGTCGTGCAGCCAGGGATGGCGCAGCGTCTGCTCGTAGAGGCCGCTGAAGTAGAGGATGAACGGGTTGGCGATGAAAATCGCCCCGGCGACCACCGGAAAGGTCAGGGTCGCCACCACCCGTGAGTGCAGCACCGTCAACAGCCCACGGCGCGGGCTGCCGGGCAGCGTGCGCAGGGCCAGCGTGACCGGAGCGCCCAGCGCCAGGAAGATCGGCGCGATCATCGCCAGGATCATGTGCTGGACCATGTGGACGGAGAGCAACACCTCGTCGTAGGTGGCCAGCGGGGAGGTCGTGGCGACCAGAATCGAGCCCATCCCCCCGACGCAGAACGCGACGGTCCGGCCGATCGGCCAGGCGTTGCCGGCCACCCTCATCCGGTGCACGCCGTAGAGGTAAATAGTGGCGCTGATCACCACCGCGAGCAGCGGCAACGGCTCCAGCGACCAGGCCGTCAACCACCGACTCCCGGACAGCGGCGCGCTGGGCAGGTCAGGGCCGGAATGGCTCGGCAACAGCGCAGAAAACACGTGTCGAGAGTAACCCCGGGACACGCACCGCCCCGGGGTCAAGGTGGGTCGAGGGGACCGCCATAATGCTGCGCGTGGCGACCGCAACAGCAAGTGAGCACTCGACACCGCACGGGGCGGTCAATCGACCGAACATGGTCGCCGTTGGCACCATCGTCTGGCTGTCCTCGGAGCTGATGTTCTTCGCGGCGCTGTTCGCGATGTACTTCACGATCCGCTCGGTGTCCGGTGGCATTCACCACTGGCCGCCGCCCGAGGTGCACCTGAACCTGCCGTTCGCCTCGCTCAACACCTTCGTGCTGGTGTCCAGCTCCTTCACCTGCCAGGCGGGCGTGTTCGCCGCCGAGCGCGGGGACGTGGAAAAGCTGCGCATGTGGTTCATCATCACGTTCCTGATGGGCGCGTTCTTCGTCGCCGGGCAGGCCACCGAGTACACCGAACTGACCAATGAGGGCACCACGATGTCCTCCTCGGCCTTCGGCTCGATCTTCTTCCTGGCCACCGGATTCCACGGCCTGCACGTGAGTCTCGGTCTGATCGCGTTCCTGTTCGTATTGGGGAGGACCTACGCGGCGCGTCGGTTCACCCATGAGCAGGCGACCAGCGCGATCGTCGTCTCGTACTACTGGCACTTCGTCGACGTGGTGTGGATCGGGCTGTTCGGCGCGATCTACCTGCTGCAGTAGTCCCCGCCCGCGCCGAAAGATCGGACCGACCTCAGTGAAACGCCTCACCAGCCGACGACGACACCCGCTTGCGGCGTTCGTCGTCCTGCTGCTCGCCCTCGGGGCGGTCGGCGGCATCTACGCGATGCTCGCCCCCTCCGGGTCCGCGGAGGCCGCGGCCGGCCCCAGCTCGGTCCAGGTCGACGAGGGCAAGAGCCTGTTCCTGACCAGTTGCTCCACCTGCCACGGGCTGAACGCCGAAGGCAGCAGCGACGGCCCGTCGCTGATCGGTGTGGGGGCCGCCGCGGTGGACTTCCAGGTCGGCACCGGGCGGATGCCGCTGAAGCAGAAAGACGCCCAGGCCCCGCGCAAGAAAATCCAGTTCAACCAGAAGGAAACCGCCGCGATTGCGGCCTACGTGGCCTCCCTGGGTAATGGGCCGGCCATTCCGACCGAGGACCAGTACGCGAGCGACGGGGACATGCAGGAGGGCGGCGAGATCTTCCGCACCAACTGCGCCGCCTGCCACAACTTCGCCGGGCACGGCGGTGCGCTGAGCCGGGGCAAGTACGGGCCCTCACTGACCTCGTCGACCGGCAAGCACATGTACGAGGCGATGCTCACCGGACCGCAATCCATGCCGGTGTTCAACGACGGCGCGCTGTCCCCCACGCAGAAGAAGGACGTCATTACCTACCTGCAGCACATGCAGAACCAGCCCGATCCCGGCGGCAACGGGCTGGGTCGAATCGGCCCGGTCTCCGAGGGCCTGCTGCTCTGGACGATCGTGCTCGGGGCGTTGATCGGGGCCGCCGTCTGGTTGGGGGCGAAAGCATCATGAGCGACGAGACCAACGACGGGCGCGGCCCGCACTCCGACGCCGCGCACCCGAACGGGGCGTCCCACGAGCTCGCAATGCCCACCGCGGACCCGTTCGCCGATCCCGGCCTGCCGCACCACGTCCCGCGGCGCACCGACGTCGACGAACGGGCCGCCAAGCGGGCCGAGCGCCAGGTGTCCGCACTGTTCACCCTCAGCACGTTGTGCACGATCGGCTTCGTCGTCGCGTACGTGAGCATCGACAAGGACGAGATCATCCGGGTGCAGACCTTGGGTCGGGTCAACGCGCTCAACTTCACTCTGGGCCTGACCCTGGGCGGCGCGCTGCTGTTCATCGGCATCGGCGCCATCCACTGGGCGCGCAAGTTGATGAACTCCGAGGAGATCGTCGACTACCGGCACCCGATGAAGTCCTCGGCGCAGGACACCGCCGACGTCCTGGTGATGGCCAAGGCGGGTGCCGCGGACTCCGCGCTGCCGCGACGCAAGATGATCTGGATGTCGTTGGCCGGCGCCATGGCCGCGTTCCCGATCACCCTGCTGGTGCCGCTGCGCGACCTCGGTCCGCTGCCGCACCGCAAGCTGCGCGAGACGCTGTGGAAGGACCCGGCCCGGCGCGAGATCGTGCACGCCAACGGCGGCGCCCGGCTGCGACCGGACGACCTGCAGGTCGGCTCGCAGATCTCGGCCAGGCCCACCGGCAACGTCTCGCTGGACGACCTGGCCAAGGCCGCGATCCTGCTGGTGCGCCTGCATCCCGACGAGGTGCAGAGCAAGACTCAGCTGGACAAGGGCTACCAGGGCATCATGGCGTTCTCCAAGATCTGCTCGCACGCCGGCTGCCCGCTGGGCCTGTACGAACACACCACCCACCACATGCTCTGCCCCTGCCATCAGTCGACCTTCGACCTGTCCCGGGGCGGCAAGGTCATCTTCGGCCCGGCCGCGCGCGACCTGCCGCAACTGGCCATCACGGTGAACTCCGAGGGCTACCTGGTGGCCCGTGGTGATTTCGATGAACCCGTCGGTCCGAGTTTCTGGGAGCGCGGATGAGCGCGGCGGCCAAGGTCGGCGGCGGGATCGCCACCTACCTCGATGAGCGCGTCGGCAGCAACGCCGGGGCGAAGAAAAACCTGCGCAAGGTGTTCCCCGAGCACTGGTCGTTCATGCTCGGCGAGATCGCGCTGTACAGCTTCATCATTCTGCTGCTGTCCGGCACGTATCTAACGCTGTTCTTCAAGCCCAGCATGACCGAGGTCCCCTACCACGGCTCGTACGTGCCGCTGCAGGGCGTTCAGATGTCCGAGGCTTACGAGTCGACGATGAATCTGAGCTTCGACGTGCGCGGCGGCCTGTTGATGCGTCAGATTCACCACTGGTCAGCGCTGATCTTCGTCGCGGCCATCGTCATCCACCTGATGCGCATCTTCTTCACCGGCGCGTTCCGCAAACCGCGTGAGCTGAACTGGCTGATCGGCAACGGCCTGCTGACCCTGGCCCTGATAGAGGGCTTCTGCGGTTACTCGCTGCCCGACGACCTGCTCTCCGGTACCGGTCTACGCATCGCCGACGGCGTGCTGCTGTCCATCCCGGTGGTCGGCACCTACGTCCAGTTCTTCTTATTCGGCGGGGAGTTCCCCGGCGAAGCGGTCATCCCCCGCATGTTCACCCTCCATGTGCTGCTGATCCCGGGCATCATGCTGGCGCTGATCACCATGCACCTGATGCTGGTGGTCGTGCAGAAGCACACCCAGTTCCCCGGCCCGGGGCGGACCAACGAGAACGTGGTCGGCTTCCCGCTGATGCCGGTGTACATGGCCAAGGCCGGCGGCTTCTTCTTCATCGTCTTCGGCGTCTGCGCGGTGCTCTCCGCGGTCGCCCAGATCAACCCGATCTGGGTGTACGGGCCCTACATACCCGACCAGATAACGGCCGGCTCCCAACCGGACTTCTACATCGGATTCCTGGAGGGATCGCTACGCGCGACACCCAACTGGGAGACCAACCTGTGGGGCCACACGATCAGCTGGAACGTCCTGATCCCCGGCCTGATCCTGCCCGGTCTGATGATGACGGCGATGGCGCTCTACCCGTTCATCGAGGCGTTCGTCACCGGTGACAGGCGGGAGCACCATTTGCTGGACCGCCCGCGGGACGCGCCGGTCCGCACCGCGCTGGGTGCCATGTCGCTGGCGTTCTACCTGCTGCTGTTCATCAACGGCGGGAACGACATCATCGGCTACACCTTCCATATCCAGATCAACACCATCACCCGCCTCACACAAGTGGCGTTGGTCGTGGCGCCCCCGATCGTGTTCATGATCACCAAACGGGCCTGTCTGGGGTTGCAACGCAAGGACCTGGCCCGGGTGCTGCACGGTCGGGAGACCGGCATCATCAAGCGCTTGCCCAACGGCGAGTTCATCGAGGTGCACGAACCGATCTCGGCCGAGCTGCGCTACAAGCTCATGGCGCGCAACGCCCCGTTGCCGCTGGAGGCCGGGCCGGCCACCGACGCGGACGGCATTCCGGCACCGGCTCAGGGGCTGAACAAGGTACGGGCGCGGATGTCCCGCTTCTGGTACGCCGACGACCTACCCAAGCCCACGCCGGAGGAGTACGAGGAGCTCACCAGCGGGCACGGTCACCACTAGCTCGCCAGGCACCGCAAATTTCACCCGAGTGTGTAGTTGTGCAGCTTGATTAGGCCCCAGTGCCTGCACAACTACACACTCGGGTGAGTTAAGCCGGGAGGTCGCCGGGTCAGTCCCGGTGAACCGCGGCCGGCGCCGTGCGGTGCGCGGCGGTGTCCCCGGACAGCGGGGTGCCCTGCCCGGGCTGCGGAGGCCCGTCATCGGTGGTGGTCTGACCCAGTTCGGCGGAGCCGGCGTCCATGGACGGCTGCGGCAGCGCGCTCCCGGCCAGCCACTTGTCCCAGGGCACGTTCCAGTCGCCGTAGCCGTTGCGTAGTTCCATCTTCTTCGGTGAGCCCGACACGTCCACCACGTCGCCGACCATGGTGTGGTCGAAGAACCAGCGTCCGTCGGCGGTGCTCATCCCGACGCAGCCGTGCGAGACGTTGGCCCGGCCCTGGTTGCGCCCCTGCCAGGGCGCGGCGTGCAGGAACTCCCCGCTCCAGGTGACCCGCACCGCGTACTCCACCTTGAGGTCGAAGTAGTCAGGGCTGGACTTGGCGATTCCGATGGACTCACCCTTCATCTCCTTCTCGCGGGTCAGGCCGAGGACGACCTTCTTGCCGCCGCGGGTGATGAAGCCGGGCTTGCCTGTGCTCACCTTCATGGTCCTGACCAGCTTGCCGTCCCGGAAGACCTGCATCTGGTGGGCCTTCACGTCCACGTAGCTGATTTGCTCGCGGCCCACGGTGAACGGAATCGTCCGGTCGGCGTCCCCGACCTGCCCGCCGCCCAGCGCGATGTCCTTCAGGTTGGTGTGCAGCACCACGTTGGTGTTCGCGGGCCAGTAGTTCTGCGGCCGCCAGTGCACCACGTCGTCGCTGATCCAGTGCCAGGCCCCGTACACCTGCGGGGTGGTGTCCACCACCAGCTGCCGCTCCACCGCGGCGCGATCGGCCACCGGATGGGAGAAGCTGACCGCGATCGGCTGCCCGACGCCCACGGTCATCCCGGCCAGCGGGCTCACGTAGGCCTTGATGATCTTGTCCGCGTCCACCGTGGAGAACGTGGTGGTGTTGCGGAACGGGTGCCCTTCGGCGTCCGTGCCCGCGGATTCCAGTTGGTAGGTGCGGCCGGGTTTGAGCGCGTCGGCGGCGGCCCGCCAGGAGCTCCGGCCGGCGGCCGACGAACCGGAGACGGTGCGGCCCGTGGAGTCGAGGAGGCTGACCCGATCGAAGGTGCCGCCGGCCACGGTGACGGCCGGCCGGGTGTCGGTCAGCACGTTCTGGGCGCCGGGCGCGGGGGTGACGGTCAGCTTGACGTTC
>Ga0137412_10000540_pt1 | contig 27110 bp, 25 predicted proteins | sample CZODoug2_1_16fun_FD_122160 | JGI IMG/M metagenome (GOLD analysis project Ga0137412, IMG submission 122160) | Vadose zone soil fungal communities from Angelo Coast Range Reserve, California, USA - CZODoug2_1_16fungal (Hybrid Assembly) | ecosystem: Environmental > Terrestrial > Soil > Vadose zone...
TGCACATGGAGGCTCCGATGTGGCGGCGCGGCATGGCGCGCTCTGGCCCGACCTTCCGTGAAGCGGTCCTGATGCACGCGGTGGCGCGCCTGGTGCTGCATCCTTGGATCCGGAACATTCAGACCTCATGGGTCAAAATGGGCACCGACGGCGCCGCGTTCTGCTTGCAGGCGGGTGCCAACGATCTCGGTGGTACGTTGATGAACGAGTCCATCACGCGCGCCGCCGGCGGCGTCAACGGTCAGGAACTGGGACCGGAGCGCATCGAGGCGGTCGCCGCCGCCGCGCGCCGTCCGGTGCGCCGGCGAACGACATTCTACGGCGACCCCGCGCCGCCCGTCCCTGAAGAGAGCCACGCGTCGTAACCGAAACTGCCGCCGCTGCGGCCTCAACCGCGAGGAAAATGCGCATGAAACTTGGAGCCTGTCATCTGTGGGGCGACAGCCTCGATGCCTTCCGCAGCGACCTGCGATTGGCGGCTGAACTCGGCTTCGGCATCGCCGCGATTGGCGATTCACCGGCCGGTTGGCACGAGCTGTACATTTCTCTCGCAATCGCCGCACAGGAATCGCCCGGCGCCATCGTGGCGCCCTTCGTCACCTCGCCCTTCGTGCGCCACCCGATCATTAATGCCAATGCAATGTGCTCGCTGGCCGATGCCTACGGCGATCGCTTCGCCCTGGGTCTGTCGACGGGCGGCAGCAATGTCATGGCGATCGGCCACGCACCGGCCAATCAGGCGCAAATTCGCGACTATTTTCAAGCGCTGCAGAGTCTGTTTTCCGGCAAACCGGCGCAGTACGCCGGCGCGCCTGTGTCGGCGCTGCGCCACGCGAGGCGCATACCAATCTTCTACTCGGCCTTCGGCGCAAAGGCCTTGGCGCTGGCTGGAGAGCAAGCAGACGGCGTCATCCTGTTCACCAATCACGACCTCGAAGCGCTCGATCGCAAGATCGCCGCGGTGCGGGATGCTGCGGTACGCGCGGGTCGACGCGCCGAAGACATCCAGATATGGACCACCGCCTATTGTTCGGTGCGCGACACTCGCGCCGAAGCGCTGGCCGATCTTACCGCGTTTATCGTGGTGAACGGCATGGCCATCGCGCGCATGCCGGAGGTATTGGCGCAAGTTCCAAAGCAGTATCATGGCCCGCTCGCCGAGTTGGCGCGCCGTTACGATCCGACCGAACACTGCGTGGTGGGCGGAGCCAATTCGCGACTGCCGGCGGAATTGGGCCTGACTGATTTCCTCGGAGGCTTCGATACCGTTGCAGGACCGCCGGCGGAGGTAAAAAAAGTCCTCGACGGACTCCAACAGCGCGGCGTATCCGGCTTCATTTCCAACCTGCCGGGAAACGCCGACAAGCACGGCACGCTGCGCCGCCTTCATAAAATCGTCAAAGGAAGCTGATATGCCGGGGACGCATGCATCCTGGGCCAACGCCTCCTTGCCCTTGAATGGACTGCCCAATTTCCGAGATTTCGGCGGCTATGCGACGACCGACGGACGGCGCGTGCGCACCGGGTTGTTGTACCGCTCTCAGGCTTTCGGCGGCGCCACCGCGGAAGATCTCGAGTACCTTGCGACCCTCGGCATCCGTCTGGTTTGCGATCTGCGCAGCGAACTGGAGCGTCAGAAGGCGCAGGACCGCTGGCCCGTCGGCGTCGAGCCCCCTCGTCTCTATCTGGACATTCGCAACGACGCGCGTGCCGGCCACAGCGAACTCATCGACACCATCCGTTCGCAGCCCAACCCTGCGGGCGTTCATCGCGGCATGATGTTGATCTACCGTGGAATGCCGGCGGCCTTCGCACCGGTACTGCCGCAATTGTTCGAACATCTGCTCGACCCGAGTCATCTGCCGATGGTGATCCATTGCCACGCCGGCAAGGATCGCACCGGGTTCATTTGCGCCGTCCTACTCGCGGCCCTCGGCGTGGAGACTCAACACATCGTCGCCGACTATCTTCTCACCGCGCAGCGCATCGACCGGATGCTGCTCAGCCTCGACCTGGTTGACACGTTCTCCTCATTCGTCGGTGTGCCGCTGACCGCAGAGGCACTTCAGGTGGCCTTGGACGTTCGTCCGGAATATCTGGAAGCCGCCATGCATTCCATGGAAACGGACTACGGCGGCATCGATGGCTATTTGCGCACGGCCGGTCAACTCGGTGCGGCGCAGCGCGAGCAGCTGCGCAATAATTTGCTGCGTTAGTCCAACTCAGGCCTTCGATCCGCTCTGCATCAATTTGCGCAAATCGGCCACATGCGGCTGGTGTGCCGTCATCCCGCCGTCGCATGTGATGTTCTGTCCGTTGATATATCCGGCGTCCTCGGAAGCCAGAAAGGCCACCAGCGCCGCCACGTCTTCAGGACGGCCCAGCCGCTTGGTCAGCACATGCTCGGAAATCATCTGCAACAGTTCCGGGACGGTCTTTTCGGCAGCCGCAGTGAGAATCAAGCCGGGGGAAATTGCATTGCACCGTATCCCCTGGCGGCCGTGCTGAGTGGCGATGTAGCGCGTCAAATTGATGATGGCGGCCTTGGACGTGCCGTAGGCAATTCGCGCCAAATCGCCATGCGATCCCGAACCGGACGCCGTATTGATGATGGCGCCGCTGCCGCGCGCGATCATATGCGGCAAGGCGTATTTGGATGCAGCCATGTAGCTCGTGAGGTTGACCTTCAGGGTCAGATCCCAGATCTCAAACGGGATGTCGACGGCGGTCGTGTCCTGACTTTGCTTCTCGGGCGCGGTCACCGCAGCATTGTTATGCAGAATATCGAGCCGGCCGCAACGTTGTATCGCCGTCTCGATCAGCGACTTGATCGACGCAGCATCGGCAGCATCGTACTGCAATGCGACTGCGTCGTTGCCGACCGCTTCCGCAACGTCGCGGGCGCGGGTAAGGTTGATGTCGGCCACGACCACCCGCGCTCCTTCGGATGCCAACCGATGAGCGGTTGCGCTGCCGATTCCGCCGGCGCCGCCGGTCACGATTGCGACTTTATCTTTCAGTCTGTTCATTTTTCCAAATGCCCTCTTGTCGACGCGCATGCAATGGTTACATGGATACGAAGGCGACCGCAGAAGCCTTCGGCTGAGGGCGGCGGCCCAGAAAGCCCATTCGCTTGACTCCGAGTCAAGCGGCTGACCGCGAAGCAAGCGGTACCTGTCGCAAGACAGGTGGGGCGGGCGGTCACGGCGTGCATGATCAGGTTCGAAAGGCTACCAAGGCTGAACCGATGAATGCCCGCCCGGATACTGCCGAACCCACCGATGAGGAGAAACTCCGCGTTTGCATCGAGGATCTCACGGGCGGGCGCGTGATATCGATGACGCGGCAAGTTCGCTGGCGGCCGGCCTGGTTCGCCGAGGTCGAGCGCAGCGGCGTGATGCTGCATATCCACGTGCGGGGCGACCGTAAAAGCGACATCCTGCCCTTCCCCGAGCTGCGTCGCGAGGCGGACATTCTTCAAGTGCTGGAGCAGCATGGCATTCCCGTGCCGCATATCTATGGAATGTGCGGCGACCCGGCCGCCATCATCATGGAGGCCGTCCCCGGCACGCGCGACGTGAGCTTGGCCGCCAATGCCGCGGAGCGCAGGTCCGTCGCGCGCCAGTTCATCGAGGCGGTGGCCGCGATGCACCGCCTGCCCATTGAACCCTTTGTCGCCAAGGGCATCAAACGGCAGTCCACCCCGCATGAGATCGCCTTGGCGGGGCTCGAAGCCTATTGGCCCCTCTATCAGAAAAATAAAAAGGGCCCGGAACCGTTGATCGAGTTTGCCGTGCGCTGGCTCCGCAACAACGTTCCAACCCATCGCAACAGGGCTAGTTTCATTCAGTTCGACAGCGGACAGTTTCTGTTCGAAGGCGGCCGGCTCAAGGCGCTCTACGACTTCGAGTTCGCGATGATCGGAGAGGCGTTGACGGATCTGGCGACCATGCGCATGCGCGACTCCTACGAGTCCCTCGGCGAAGAATTTCGGGAACTGTGCCGGCATTATGCAGCGGTGACCGGAGAGCCGATCGACGTCGGCGCGTTGAGGTTTCAAAATGCGCTGTTCTCCACCGTGAGCTGCATGCAGATCGCCGGCCGGATTTCCACGCCGAAATCGGGTGATCCACACGACACCTATCTCGAGTGGGATCTGGCGTTGAAGCGCGTATTGGTGCTGATTCTGGCCGAGTGCATGAACGTTCGGCTCGAGACCCCGCGGATCGGCACGGCCGCTCCCGCCGGCAACGCCGCAATATTGAACATGCTCAAGGACGCGGTCGAGCAAATTCAGGTCGCCGAGGACATGCAGGCCGCGCGCAAGAAATCCGCGTTGAACCTGATTGAATATCTGCTGCGGTCGGACGATCTCGGACACTGGCTCGAGCGCACGTCTCGAGACGAAGCCGCGCAGCTCCTGGGTCCCGCCGCGGAGGGACCGGAATTCGAAGCGCGGCTGGAGGCCTTTGTCAAAGCGGCGGGACCGGAGCACGACGAGAAGTTGCTGCGATACTTCGCTGCGCAAGTGGAACGTAGGGTCCAAGTCTTTGGACCGACCCAAATCGGGAGGTCAGCGCAGCACGTGTATTTACCGCCGATCGAATGAGGGAGGCATTGTGGGATTGGTCCCAAGGCCAGTGTTAGCATGCGAAGGCAACCTCAGGGTTGCAGGGAGAATTCGATGACATCCATCATGAGCCGGGCTCACAACACCAAGCGTGAAACCATCAGCCGCCTATTGGCGGTGGCCGAGAAGGAATTCGGCGCGAAGGGACTCGAAGGAGCGCGCGTCGACGACATCGCTCGGGCGGCCGGCGTCACCAAGCAGCTGGTCTATAATTACTATCGCTCGAAGGACGAACTTTTTGCATCGCTGTTGGATGAGGCTTCAGCGCAGGCCATGTCCGAAATGCTCGAGCTGAAACTCGATCACCTCTCCCCACCGCAGGCACTGCGCGCATTTCTGAATTGCCACTTCGATCAGTACCGCCGGTTTCCGATGCTGGGGCTGACCGTCATGGAAGAGAATCTGCAGCATGGGCTGCATATTTCCTCGCGCAATAAATTTCCCGAACTGATGCCGCCGCTGGTTGCCAAACTCAAACTCATTCTCGAGCGCGGCGCCGTTAGCGGTAATTTCAGGAGCGGAATTGATCCGGCTACATTCCTGGCTACTGCCGTGCTCATCACGGCCGGTTGCTTCGTCAACGGTCACTGTCTGTCGGTGATGATGGGCGTCGATCTCACCACCGAGGCCGGAATGGCGGCCTGGCGCGATCATTCCGTTGATTTCATTTTGGCGGCAGTTCGCGCCGGGCACGACGCCGGAAACGGCACCCGCGCCCCCGTGTAGGAGTCGAACCAATCTTGCATTCCGACTCAACATCCCCTCTGCAGTTCGTGCCGATTGCCGAAGGACTGCTGCTGCCCGAAGGCCCGGTTGCCACGGCCGACGGATCCATCTTGCTGACGGAGGTCGCGCGCGGCACGGTCAGCCGCGTGAGCGCCGCCGGCGCGGTCAGTGTCGTTGCCGATCTGGGCGGCGGCCCGAACGGCCTGGCCATCGGCCCCGACGGCGCGCTGTACGTCTGCAATAACGGCGGCGGAATCGTCGCGGAACCGGGCGACGGCATGCTGCATGTCGAATTTGCTCCCGAGCTGTATGTCGGCGGTTCGATTCAACGTCTCGATCTGCGCAGCGGTTCATTCACCACGCTGTACACGGCCTGCGAGGGACGTCCTTTATTGGCGCCCAATGATCTGGTGTTCGATCGCCGCGGTGGTATGTGGTTCACGGACTTCGGCCGATGGACGGCGACCGGACGGGACTACGGCGGCATTTATTACTGCCAGCCCGACGGCTCGCACATCGTGAAATGCATCGATCGGCAAATTTCACCCAATGGCATCGGGCTCAATGAGGCCGAGGACCAGCTTTACTGGGCCGACTCGATGGCGTCGCGTGTGTGGGTTTGCAATATCGAGAGTGCCGGCAAGCTGGCTCCGCCACCCACTCCCTTCATGGTAGGCGTTGAGGCATACACCCTTCCGGGATTTCAAATGCTCGACAGCCTTGCCGTGGAGGCGAATGGAAATATCTGTGCGGCAACGACCGTCAACGGCGGCATTACCGTCATTGAGCCCGGTGGGGCGATGACGCACTATCCGATTGCCGATCCCCTGGTCACCAATATTTGCTTCGGCGGACCCGATTTGAAGGACGCCTGGATTACCGCCGGGATGACCGGCCGTCTTTACCACGCTCGCTGGCCGCGACCGGGCTTGCGCTCAGCCTTCAACGGCTGAGTCCCACCCAGTCGCTACGCAAAGGGGAACAACACGCATGGAATGGGATGTCATCATCGTCGGATCGGGTGCCTCGGGTCTGACGGCGGCGGTTCGCGCTGCACATGCGCAGCTAAAAGTGCTGGTGCTGGAGAAAGCGGACTATTTTGGCGGCACCACCGCCATATCGGGGGGCGGCATTTGGATTCCCAACAACCCGCAGGCGGTCGCAGCGGGTATTGTCGATCCACCCGAGAAGGTCCGGCAGTACGTGTTGGAAGTGATCGGAAGGACCGTGCGCGAGGAACTGATTGATGCCTATCTCGCGAGCGGCCCGGCAATGATTCGCTGGCTGGCTGAGAACACCCGAGTTGAGTTTCTTCTCACGCCGGAAACCAGCGACTGGTATCCCGAGATTCCCGGCGCCTCGCGCTTCGGCCGGCTGCTCAGTCCCCGAGAATATGACGGCAAGGAACTGAAGGAGATTTTCGCGCAGTTGCGCCCCGCGCGTGAGGAATTCAATGCTCCCGGCGGATTCATGATCGACCTGTTCGACCTGCCGTACCTTGCCGGCATGCCGTCGCTCAAGTCTTTATCGCATCTCGGCAAGCTGGGAATCCGCTTCGCCTTCGACAAACTACGCGGCTATGCGCGCGGCACACGGCTCACGATGGGCAATGCCCTTGCCGCGCGTCTGTTGCGCTCGGCTCTCGATGCGGGAGTAACGCTGCGGCGGCAGGTTGCGGTGGATGGGCTGATGATGGACGGCGGGCGCATCGCCGGCGTCAGCACGGTCGTCGCCGGGCGCACCGAGAAGATGTGGGCACGGCGAGGCGTGGTGCTGGCATCCGGTGGTTTCTCCGCCAATGAAAAGCTTCGCAAGGACTACATGCCGTACCCCGATCAGCATGTGTCGCTTCTGCCCGATGAAAATACCGGCGACGGCATCAACGCGGCTCTGGCCGCGGGGGCATCGCTCGACGGCAATAACTTTTTCAACGGTGTCTGGGCGGTGGTGTCGAAGAGGATCCGAGAAGACGGCTACCTTGCCCGCTATGCTCACTTGATCGACATGTCCAAACCGGGATGCATCGCGGTGAATGACAAGGGAGAGCGTTTCGGCAATGAAGCCTCGGTCAATTTCGTCGATGCCATGCACGCAACCGGCTCCGTCCCTGCGCACATCATCGGCGATGCCCGCTGCGTGAAAAAGTACGGCATGGGCATGGTGTTTCCAGGGGCCGGCAATCTCCAAAAACTGGTAAAGGCCGGCTATGTCGTCGAAGCGCCGACGCTGCATGCGCTCGCCGCGAGAATCGGCATCAATCCTGAAGGGCTGGAACGAACGGTCGCGATGATGAACCGCTATGCCAGCAGCGGGACGGATGCCGATTTCCACAAAGGAGAGCGGCAGATCGACCGCGAAATCGGCGATCCGAAACACGCTCCCAATCCTTGTCTGGGACCGGTTGAGAAGGCGCCGTTCTACGCGATCAAGATCTATCCGGGCGACGGTTCGACCACCGTGGGCCTGCGCATCGATGCCGGCTGCCGTGTCCTCGATGGTTCGGGCGATCCGCTGCCGGGCCTCTATGCCGCCGGCCTCGATGCCAACTCGATCTGGCGCGGTAAGTCGCCCGCCCATGGATGCAACGTCGGTCCGGCCATGGTGCTTGGCTTCATCACTGGCTCGAGACTCGCAGAGGCGGCGGCGCCAGACCGGTCGACCGTAGGCCGGCACTCAGCTATGCCAGCGGCCGTTCCATAACCTCAGTAGCGATTCACGAACACGTCGGCAATCAGCTCTTCGGTCTTCTGTGCTCCGGGCAAGGATATGTGGTGTTTTTTCGCGCTCTGAAATGCGGCCGCCATGTCCTTCTTGCCCAACGCCCCATGCGGACCGAAAGCGCCCTGCAGCACGGCCTCGCCCTGCTTCGCGATTTCGCCGCGGGCGCGGATGAACCCAGCCATGCTCGGCGTGATCACTCCATTGGTGTTGCTGACTTGATGCAGCATTTCCGGATCGATGCCAAACGCCTGCGCCAGCTTGTACGCCTCGTGAATGGCGATAAACGAGGCGTAGGTCATCATGTTATTGCAAAGTTTGAGGGCGATCGCGGCGCCCACCGGACCTGCGTGCACCACGGCATTGCCGCCTGCGGTGAGCAGCGGGCGGCAGCGGTCGACGAGCGCCGCGTCGCCGCCCAGCATGTAGCAGAACTTATTGGACAGGGTGGCACGCGTCACGCTGGCATCGATGATGTGCATCGATTTGCGCTTGCCGCGCTCATGCCACTCCAGGATCGATTCCTGCTTCACCGTGCTGTGAATCAGGACCACGGTATTGGGCCGCGCGTTCTCCAGAATGCCGCCCGCACCGGACAGCACCTGCTCCACGTCTTTATCATCGCGCACGCAAATGCCGATGATCTCCGCCTCGCGGGCGAGTTCAGCGACCGTCGCAGCAACTCTCGCGCCCGCCGCCACCAGATCCACGGTCGCTTGTGGCACCATGTCGAACACCACCAGGGCCTGCTTCCCGCCGGCCCAATGCAGGGCCATCGGCTTGCCGATGTTGCCAAGGCCGATAAATCCTGCGCTCATCAAGTTCTCCTCAAAGATTAAATTCCATCACGGCTCCCGCTTCGCTTGGCGCGAGCGCCTGAAGCCTTTGAACATCAGAATCGGCAATCGCGCCAGAAGCGGCCAGCTGAATAGCGAGAAAGCCTGCCACAGGTCCTCGGGGCGCAAATGGATGGTCGCCGGCATCGATCGCATGATCTTGCCTTTCACGACCAATACATCGCCCTCGCGTCCGAGAGAACGGATGTCCATCATTTCGACGCCGTCTTTGCTCATGAGCTTCATTTCGGATCGGCTCAGACGCCAACCACTCGATCAAAGTCCATTCCGAGATCCTCCATGATGACGTACGCGGCATTACGTCCCGATCCACCGGTGACTCCGCTGCCCGGATGCGTGCTCGCGCCGCACATATAAAGCTTTGGCACAGGCGTCTTGTATTGCCCCCATCCTGGAACCGGACGATTGCCGCCGAGTTGCCAGCTGTACAAGCCGATATGGCCGATGTCGGCGTGTTTCATCGCATTGTTGTGGCGTTCGAGATCGAGCGGCGTCAAGAAATGGTAGCCGAGGATATTGTCGTCGGACATATTGGTCGTGATCTGACGCAGGTCGTCGATGAAGCCGTCGTACACTTGCTTGCCGATTTCATCCCACTTTTTCGGGCCGCCGTCCTTCAAGTTGTAAGGTTGGAAGGCGTACAGATGCAGTGCCCCCTTACCCGCGGGGATGCGCGTCGGATCGACTTTGTGTTGGCCGACGTAACAGGCAAAGTCGCGCCGTGGATAACCGTACTCGAGATCGCGGAAGGCTTGCGCGAATTTCTCGACATCGGAATGCGATTTCTCCACCCAAAAGAAATCCTCGATGTCCTCCCTGGCTTTGAACTTTGGATCCTCGTTGAGGGCGAGATGAATCTGGAACGGCTGAAGGCCCGCGTACTTGACTCGGCGCACGTTCTGAGTGAAATCCGCCGGCAGCGAAAACCCAGGCACCATATCCGGAAACACTTGCTGCACGTGCAAGCTGGAGACCACGCCTTTCGCGGCCATAATTTCTTCGCCGCCTTCGAGGATCACTCCCCGCGCCTCTTTTCCTTGGACCAGAATCTGGGTGACCGTGCTGTTGACTTTGATCGTTCCGCCGCAGTCTAAAAAGCACTTCTGCAACGCTTCCGCGAGCGCCCAAGAGCCGCCTACGGGAACGCCCGTCCCATATCGATACATGAACGGCAAAATGATGTAGAAGCCGAAGCCGGTGCCATTGTCGAACGGGTTGGTCATCGCCTCGGACGCATACCGAGCCAATGCTATCTTGATCTTCGGGTGCTCGAACCACTCCTCGATCAAGTCCCAGGAACTGATGGACTGGGTGCGCAGCAATTCTCGGCCTTCCGCACTTTGATCCAGCATGGCGGCCGCAGCGCCTGCGGTCGGCGGCACGCTGAACATGCCCATGACCAGCATGTCGAGATTCTCCATGACTTGATTGTTGAAGCGGCGGTAGGCTTCGGCATCGCGCTGCGAGAATTTCGCGATCGATTGGCAAGTGCGCTCCAGATCCGAATAAAACTCGAGAATCGTGCCGTCTTCGAATATCGCCGCCGTCATCTTGTCGGGATTGACGTAGCGCAATCCGTACTTCGACTTGAGGCCCAACTCATCCCGTTGGATGAGAGGATTACCTTGGATAATCGTATGCGCGACCGAATGCGTGTCGTGCCTGAAACCGGGCAGCGTGTACTCCCGCGTCATGACTCCGCCGCCCACTTTCTCGTTGCGTTCGACCACGCACACCTTGACGCCGGCTTTCGCGAGATAGCATCCCAATACCAATGAGTTATGGCCGCCGCCGGCAATGACGATGTCGTACTTTTCGCTCATATGTACTCCTGACTCAACTCTCCAGCGCCTTGAGGGTCTCAAGATCGTCACCAGCCGTGAAAAACCGCTCGTTCATCGGCAAACCGTTCTGACCCCACTGATCCATGTTTGCGATCCACGCTTGTTGTCCGTAGATGATCCAGCGGCGGTAGTGCTCGAAGATCCCATCGAGGTCGAGCACGCCTTGCGCGCCCGTCGCCACGAGCGCGTCGCGGTAATGTTTGTGCAGCGCCCGTTCGGATTGACGCCGCTCTTCGATCGTGAGCGAGCCGATCATGAAGTACGTGAGGTCGCGCCAGGGGCGGCCCTTGCGTACGAGCTGCCAGTCGAGCCAGACCCTTTCATCGTTCGCCCGCCGGTAGCTGTTGCCGAGATGGCAATCTCCGTGAACGATGCAGCGCGGCCCGGTTTGCGCTTGCTCGAATCGATTCAGGGCCTGGTAGGCTCTGACGAAACGCTGCGGATCGTCGAGCACCCACTGCGAAATGACTTTGCGAAATTTTGGATCCGCCATATTGATCTTGGCGTATTCCCACATGATCTCGAGCTGGTCGCTGTCCACCGGCGTTTGCATCGACGTCGGCAGCCATTTTTGCTCCTCGAGCTTCGGACTTCCCCACCAAGCCCCGTGCAGACGCGCGAGTCCTTCGAGGGCGCGCGCGACCCCATCGACGCCCGTGTGTTGCAGGCTTTGACCGAACTCTCCGTTCTGCAGCGCAAGATCTTCCATGACGACGAGGCCTTGCCCAACCTCTGGATCCCAATCGGCGTAGTAGCAAGCGGGCGTGGGGATGTTCAATGAGTCGCGCACAAAGTAGTAGAAGCGGGCCTCGAGTTCACTGATGTCGACATTGCGAAATTTACCGGACCAGTTCGCCTTCAGGCATACGTTCTTCGGGATTCCGGCATCGCGGCCTATCTTGTTTAAATCGAGCGCCAAACGCATTTTGGTGGTATGCGTATTGATGAGTTTGACGACTTCCATGTTCTCGACCACCAGGCCGGGGTAGCGATTTTGTAGAAGGCGCGTGAGCCATTCCGCATTGACCTGTTCGACGACGTCGGGAAGTTTTTCCGTGCGGCCCGGATACGGTCGATCGACGGCGGCATTGGGCTGATTGAACATGCAGACTCCCGGGTCAATTCCCCAAAATACTCGCTCCGCGTATCGCGCCTCAAGCAAAGGCGCTCTTTGCGACTTGACTCAGGATCAAGTCGTCGCCGAGCCCCCGTCCCGTACGGCGAATTTGAATCCGCCGCGCGTCCGGATAGTATGATACACATATTGTCTAAAGTGCCCCATACCGAATGCCTCAGCGGAAGGTGTTGGCGGAGCACCCCGTCCGTTATGGAGTAGCCGAATGAATGCGCCTGCCATGCCTTTGCCCGATCATGTGCCTCCCGAGCTCGCCCGCCCGTTTGCGTTGACCCCCCGGAAGGTGGCGCACCAAAACCCCTACACCGACATCATCCCTGAGCTGCATCGCGGGCCGGCCATCTTCTACGGCACGGATATCTTTCCAGGGCCCGGCGGCGGCGGCTGGGTGATTCGGCGGGCCGAGGATTTGAAGTCGGTCTACGACAATACCGTCGACTTCGTCAAGAAAGGCAATGGACAATTCGCGTCCATGGTCGGCGAGAGTTGGGATGTGATTCCGACCGAGCTTGACCCGCCGCGTCACACGGCATTCCGCAGAGCGCTGAATCCCGTATTTTCGCCCAAGAATATGCACGCATTGGATTCGCTGGTGACGGAGCGGGCGCAATCCTACATCGCGAAATTCAAGGACCGCGGCGCGGTGGAGTTCGTCAAGGAATTCGCGATCCCGTTCCCGGTCTCTATCTTTCTGGATTTGCTCGGCCTGCCGCAAGGGCGCATGGATCAGTTTCTCGAATGGGAGTTCTCGCTGCTGCACACCAATGACTTGGGGTTGCGCATAGCGGCCATCCGCGCCGTCAAGGCGCTGTTGCTCGACGAAATCCAGAAGCGCCGCAGCAATCCCGGCGATGACCTCATCAGCAATGCGTGCCGGATGCAGGTCGACGGCCAGCCTTGGTCCGACGAGGAAGTGTTCGGCCATTGCTTTAATTTATTTTTGGGCGGCCTCGATACGGTATCCGCCAATGTCGGCCTGCACTTCTATCATCTGGCGACTCATCCGGAACACCAACGGGAGCTTCGCAGTGATCCATCAAAACTCGAAATGGGCATGTCCGAGCTGCTGCGCGCTTACTCGGCCGTCACCACGCTGCGCATCTGCGCCAAGGAAATCAAGATTCACGGCGTCACGATCAAACCGGGCGACCGAGTCGCCATGTCCACCCCCCTGGGGTCGAACGATCCGGAGGCATTCGAGGCGCCCACCGAAGTGCGGCTCGATCGGCGTCCCGCGCATCTGACATTCGGCTATGGGCCGCATCGATGCCTGGGTGCGCACTTGGCGCGGCGCGAGCTGCAAATCTCCATCACCGAAATGTTCCGCGCCATCCCCGAATTCAAACTCAAACCGGGATTCGACGTGCCGTTTTTCCTGAGCAACATCATCCACGTCGACGAATTACCCTTGGTGTGGTGACGGTTGCGGCGGATAAGTCGGTATCGCTGCGCCCAACTGCGCCAATAATTCCGGGCTCATCCAGACATGCTCGACATAGTGACCGAGCGTCGAGCGCTCGTCGGTATAGAAAAAGCGCAGCATGTCGCCCAGGGCGCCTTGGTAAGCTATCGGATGGCGGGCGGTGTCTATAGCGGCACGATGCCGCTCCCAATCCTCGAGCGAACCGTCGATGCGAATCGCCACGTGATGGAATCGGATCGCGAGCCCAGCGGCACCCTTTGGGAGCGCCTCGGAGAATAGAGGCGCCGTAGTTCCTTGCGGCTCGATGAGCTCAACCTCGACACCGCCGACGCGGGCAAGTCCGATACGCAGCTGCGGATCGCCCGGTTGCGCAACCCCGGTGGTATCGAACTTGTAGAATCCGGGAATGCCGAACTGTTTCTCGAGTGCCGCCGCAGCCGCATCCAGATCGTTGGTCACATAGGCGACTTGACAATGCCGTGCATTGGGAACGGCGAACATATCAGTTTGCCGTCATTTTGCCGCCATCGATCACCAGCGTGTCGCCGGTGTGATAGCGCGAAGCGTCGCTCGCCAAATACACCACGGCTCCCTCCAGATCTTCGGGTCTACCGGCGCGTCCGAGGGGCGCCTTGGCCGCGACCGCCGCGGCAATCTGCGCTCCGAGTACCGGATCGGCCTGCGTCATTTCCGTAATGATGAAGCCGGGCGCGATGACGTTGGCACGAATGCCGTGCGGACCGAGTTCTGCGGCCAGGGCCTTGGCGAGCGAGTTGAGCGCACCCTTGGCCGTGCCGTAGTGCGCCATCGTCGGCACGCCCTGAAATATGGATCCGCTGCCGCAGAGGATCAGCGATCCTCCTGGGTCGCCGGCCTTCGCGCGCGCCACCATGTGCTTGGCAGCCTCGCGCAGCGTATAAAACGCGCCGTGCAGGTTCACATTGAGCAAGCCGTGGTAGACCTCCGCCGTCATTTCCGTGAAGGGCGCCTGGGTGGCAAAGCCCGCGTTCGCCACGACGCAATCGAGGCGGCCCATCTCGGCAATCGCGGCCCGCATGCCCTCCACCACGTCGGCTTCCGCGGAAACATCCACTGCGCGCGACGCTACGCGGCCGCCATGAAGCTGCAACGCACGCACGGCCGCGCGATTGTTCTCCTCGCGCCGCCCCCAGATCACGACGTCGGCGCCCGCCTTGGCGAGTCCCGACGCGAAACCAAATCCAATGCCGGAGTTGCCGCCGGTGACGAGCGCCACTTTTCCCTTGAGATCAAAAATATTCATGGGCTACCAGATCGTGCGCATTTGGGCGCGTAGGCGCCGCTCGCGCAGCGCAGCCTCGCGGGCGGGCGCCGCTACGGACGGCGTGCCGGAGGGGAATAGGTCTCGTACTTGTGCGACGTTCACCTTGCGCATCATCGGCATGGGCCGCTCATCGCAATCGAGCCACCGGCCCTGCACGGCGCCTCTGGGGTTACCGGCAGTATCGAGCCAATTGGGAACGCCGGGGTCGCGCGCGCATATCACCGCGCGGAACATGCCCTCGTCGTCGAGAATCGCCTGCGCGCCGTTCAAGCTGCTCTGGTTGTTGTACCAGTCGGTCGTTTCATATATTTCGTTCGTGAGGATGAGCGACCAATAGCCGCATTGTTTCGGAATGGCGACTTCGAAGTACAGTGCCTCTTCATCGGCGAGATCGTATGCCCCTTCATAATATGACTGGCGTGCGAGCCCGGTCATCTGGCTGAAGTCCGCCGCTTTGAGCGTGTTGATGTAACCGTCGTTGCGCAGTGCCTCTACCTGCCGCACCAGCATGGTCGCCGCGTTGCCGATGATGGTCGGCAGCTCGGCAAAACGCCGCGCCAGCTCCTGCGCCGTCAGACGCGGTCGATTGGGGGCGACGTCGAGGCGGTCAATGCCAATGCGCGGCTCGCGCTCGATTCCCCAATCGTAGCCAATGAAGCGGATCATCAGCTTCTCGCATTGCGGATGCAGGCGCCACCAGTCCCCGCTATGCGCGGCCGGCCGCTGCGGACTGATGAGGACGTCGAAAGCGCCCCCAGGACTCAGGGTCAGCGTGTCGAAGTCGTAGTCGATCAGCGTGGGTGCATGCTTGCCCGTGCGCAATGTGTCCGGGCCAAGCTGCGCCATCCGCATGAACTTGATCGTTCCGCGGTCGCCGCGGAGGCGGTAACTGCCCCCGGGCTCGATCAGCGCGCTCTTATATATGGTGTCGGAGTTCGGCTGGAACAGATTGAGAGCGATATTGAGTTCGGGCACGAACATGGGGTGCGCGCGATCGCCGACGATGGCATCGGCGGCCGCGCGCATGGTCGCGGCGAGCAGCAGCCGCTGCGCCTCTGCCAGCGTCTGCGGATCGTCGCGCAGCCGCTGCGGCAGGCGCTCGGTCATTTTCGCTCCGAGCGGCCGCAGCTGATCGACAAACTCTTCCCAGCTCATGATCGTTTTTCGCCTCTATGCACTGCGTGTACAAGGTATTGCATGGCTCATCGCCATGGTGCTGCGGCCCGCGCGAATGGACGCTCGTGCCAATACAAAGCACAGCGCCGCCCCGAGACAGCAGACCGTCGACACGATGGCGAGAGCGTAGCGCAAGGAATTGGCTCCTCCCAGCGCATCGCTCAGCATGCCCACACCCAGGGGTCCCAGCCCATAGCCAAGCAGGTTGCTGACCCCCTGCATCGTTGCCGACGTGACGCCGCGAACTCGCGGTGAGGCCAGCGTGAGCATGCTGCCGAAGGACACCGGCAGCGCCGCGAAAATGAGCGCAAAGCTGACGAACGTCAGACCGATCGCCGGCGCATTCGCCACCGACAGTGTGGCGCCCAACAGAGCCGGTATCGCCAACAGCATCACGCACACGCCGAATCCTGTGCGGCGCGTCGCGTCCTTGCGGGCAACCCTGTCGGCAATCGCTCCGCCAAGCGTCGAACCCAGCGCGCCGAACCCGCCGCCCGCGATGGCGAGCACCAGGCCCGCGCCGCTGATGTGCATACCGTGATTGCGCATGAAGAACGGCGGCAGCCAGGCGCCCGCAGCCGAGGCGGCCGCGCTCGTCAAGGGCGCAGCGCCGAACAGGTATAGCAACGCGCGATTCGACGCGATCTGGCGATACGCTGCGATCAGGCCGACGGGCTCGCTCGAGGCGCTCCCGGCACGCGTTTCGGTGCCGCCGCGCACCGGTTCGCGCAGCGTCGCAAATGCAACGACGGCCAGCGCAATCCCCGGTACCGCAGCGACCAGCAGCGCGGCGCGCCAGCCATACTGCGCAGCCACCCGGCTGCCGACCAGGAAGATCATCAATCCTCCCACGGCGTTGCCCAGATAATAGAAGCCCACGGCGGTGGAGCGCAGCCGCGGAGGAAAGTAGTCCGACATCAGCGAGAGGCTGGTCGGAGCTCCGCCGGCCTCAGCCGCCCCTACCGCCATCCGGCCCGTCAACAGCGCAAGGTAGCTTTGCGCCAGGCCGCAGAACGCGGTTGCGCTGCTCCAGAGAAACACCATGCACGCCAACAGTCTGCTGCGATTGATCCGATCCACCAATAGGCCGATCGGAATCCCGGCGACGGCGAACATCAGGCCGAAGGCAAATCCGTTCAACATTCCCAATTGGCTGTCGCTCAATCCAAACTCTTTGCGCACCGGCTCGGCCACCAGCGACAGTACCGCGCGATCCAAAAAATGACAGCTGTAAACCAACAGCATGATCGTGAGCGCATACCAAGCGCCGCGCGCCGCGCGATCGGGCGACGCTTGTTCCGCGCCTACCACCGGCGCCGCCGCTGCACACCGCGGCGGCGTGCGCGCAGCGTTTCATCACGCTGCGCCGGCGACACCACGGGAGTATCTGCGGGCAGATGCTGCCGCAGCTCGGATGCCGGCAAGGATTTCAGCGTGGGCAGAGGTCCCGAGCTGCTGCGATTCCAGCGAATCATGATGGAACCGTTGTCGAAGCCGCCCGGATCCAGCCAATTGGGAATTCCCGGATCCTGCAGCGCAATCACCGCGCGCAGACGGCCGTCGCCGTCGAGACGTGTTTGGCGCGCGTTCAGACTGCTCTGCCGGTTGAGCCAGTCCACTGCGTTCCACAGCGGATCCGACAATTGCATGTTCCAGTAAAGACAGCGCTCGGGCAGGTCGGATTCCAGGAGCAATACTTCTCCGGGTTTCAGCTCGAACAGGCCCTGATAATAGTATTGACCTGCGGCACCTCCGCGCCCCGCCCAGTCGTCGACCTCGAACCGGTTGATGAGCCGGCGCGAGCGCATCGCAGCCATGTGCTTGAGCCATAGCGCCGCGTAGCGCTTGGGGTATTCGGCGAGCCGTTGCAGGCGATGCGCGGTTTCCGCGGCGCTCAGGCGTGCGGGCTTCAGCGGCCGGTCCACTCTCTCGATGGTGAAACGTCCATCGATCTCCCGGCCCCAATCATAGGAAGCCTGTCGCAATACAATCGTGCGCGCGCGCGGATCGAGCCGGACCCAATTGCCGTCGTAGCCGCTCGGTCTGTCGGCGGAGAGCAGAATTTCGAAAGAACCGTCGGTTTGGATGTCGAGGGCATCGAGATCGAACTGCCCGACCGAAGGCCCGAGTTCATCCATCACGCCAAGGCCGCCGGCCGCGATGTCGCCGTGCACGAACAGCGCCGTACCGCGAACACCGGTGATGCGATAGATACCGGCTCCATCAACCGAGGCCTGCAAGTACAGGAAATCCGGATTGGTCGAGCTGGCGTTGAAGACCGTATGAACCGCAGCAACGAAGTCCGGATGATCAGGGTCGGCGAACGCCGTCATAAAGCCGGTGCCGAGACTCAGAAACAGCAGCCTATAGAGCTCCTGGCGCGCCTGCGCATCCGCCGGATCCGGCAGCAGGTCCAGCAATTCGCCGGATCCGGCGAGCGTGCCCAGGTACTCCGGCCACTGCGCCAACGCGGCGTCGATATCGATCCTTGCGCTCATCGTGTCCCCTCGGTGTCCGCCAAGCCCTTACATGTAGTCCCGATATGCTTCCATGTAATCTCCGTACACTTCCCGTACGTCGTCCTGCGTGAGACCGTAGTCTTCGAGCCTATAGGTATGCCGCCCGTGTTTGTCCGCCGGATTCTCCGCCAGCCAGCGCCGAATGCCGGCTTCGGACTCCGGGCGGAACTCGATACCAAAGTGGTCGTAGATGCCGCGCACGGCTTTCACCGGATCGGCCGCAAGCTCGCGATAACTCAAGTCGTACACGTTGAGTTCCGGATGCGCGGCGCGGTACTGCATCGATCGAACCAACCCATGATTCCACAGCTGCAGCATTTCGCGTCCCAGCGCCGCGGGATCCTGCGCGGCGAAGCTGTTGCTCCGAATCACTTGAATCAGACGGGAAATGGAGGCGATGACGGCCACGGGATCGCGATGCGGCTGAACCACGACCGCTTGCGGATAAGCGGCCACCAGTTCCGGCAGGTGGTACATGTGCTCCTGCACTTTCAATACCCAGCGCTCGCGCGGATTGTGCCACTGCAATTGCTGCAACCAGGCGCGGTGCACTTCGTAGCCGTAGCTCGTATCGGTGTCGAGGAACCATTCGAAGAACGCCGGCACCCGGAACATCATGGCCGGATTGGCGCTGCGGAACGCAGTCTCGAGCATCATTCCGCATTCTTGCGGTACGCGGGCTCCGATCGGATGCGCCTTGAGCACGTCCTGCCACTCGCCGGCGAAGGCGGCGCTGACGTAATCGTCGAAAGCCTTCGCGCGCGGATCCGTGTCGAAGGTCGCGGCTTCCGGCGGCGGCGAAGGCGCCGCGACTTCCCACATCAACGGCGCGCGAAACTGCGGATCCGCGGCGAGCAATGCATGCAAAATGCTGGTACCGCAGCGCGGCATGCCGAGGATGAATAGCTGGGGCGCGATTCGTACGTTCGAGATTTCCGGATGACGGCGGCGGTCGGCGCGAATCGCCGCCAAACGCCGCAGGCTGTCGTCGATTCCGTCTCGCGCGCGTTGGAATCCGTCCGAGGTCAGCCCCGTCTCGCATACCAAGCTGTCCGCCAGCGCCTCGAGGCCCGGCCGCACACCCTGCACATCGTGCGGCTCGAGTTCAACCCGACTGAAGGCTTCCTCCACCAGCCGTCCGGCGGTTGGTCGACTCGAGACGGCGGAGGAATGCGTCATGTTCCTCAAATGAACGACGGATGAGGCGCAATGTTGGGCTCGACACCCATGAGGGCTCGTCCATACATCTCGTAGCCCACGTGCGGTACATTCGCCGCATGGCGCGCCGCGACGTTGAGATCGCGCCAATAACGCTGCAGCGGTGTGCTCTCCATGAAACCCGAAGAGCCGGACACGTACATCAACTTCTCCACCGCCTTGACCAGCAGATCGGTGGCAAATACCGTCTCGCCCTTGTTGCGCGTCTGTTCCAGATAGGCGAGCGGCCGCTCGGTCAGCGCCGCCTCATCGATCACGCGATTGGCCGTGTCCATCAGCACGCGTGCGGTGTGGATCATCGTCGCCGCCTCGCCGATCTCTCTCTGAACCACGTGCGAATCCGTCTGCCGCATATACGTGGTGTACACGATGCCGCGCTTGGAAGTGCCGCCGGTGACGATTTCGAGCGCCGCTTCCGCCATGCCGACCAACACACCCAGCATCACCGAACGCAGGTGCGGCAACAGGGCAAAGTAATCGGAAGGCTCGCCGACGTACTTCTTTCCCGGCGGCTGGCCCGGCGGTCCTGGCGGCACCAATCGGCGTTGCGGCACGAACGCGTCTTTAAAGACGACGGTATTCGAGCCGGTGCCTTTCAGACCAGCGACCAGCCACGTGTCCTGGATGGTGGTGTCGGACATCGGCGCATAGAACTGGCCGGCAGGAACCAAGCGGCCTTCGGCGTTTTTGCTCGCCAATGCGAACATGCCCCATGAGGAATGGAAACAACCGGAGCTATAGGGGAAGGCGCCATTGACCAGGTAACCGCCATCCACGGCCGTGAAGCTGCCCGGGGGATTGACCGCGCTGCACATGATGGGTACACCGTCGGCGAACACATCCTCCTGAACCGCATCGGTGGCGAGACTGGCGACCCAGCTGGCGGAATTGCTGATACAGTAGATCCAGCCCGTCGAGGGGCAACCCTTGGCCAATTCCACCGCGACTTGCGCCATCCCGTGCGCGGACAAGCACAGTCCGCCCCAGCGACGCGGCACCGCCACCTTGAACATATCGGCGGCAAGGAGCTTCTTGATGACGTCGGCATCGAGTCGGCGGTTCTGCTCGTGCCTCGGCGCCATTTCCAGAAGGTAGGGTTGCATGGACTTGGCGGTGGCAACCAGATCCTCAACGCGCTCATCACCGAAACCGGCTTTATCCAACATGACCATTCTCTCCGCGAAACGAGCTTCGTTTGACTCGACCCCAAACCACAAAATACTCTGATATACTTTTTGTTTCAATATATACTTTTGGCTTACACTCACCCCGTGATCAAGAGGGACCCATGATCCGACCCGAAACCCCAAACTTCTCGAGCTTGCCGAGTACCACGCTGACCGCGGCGAGCCTGACTCAGCGCGCCTATGACCTGCTTCGGGAAGCCTTGCTCGATTGCCGTTTCGAACCGGGCGAACCGCTGCGCATCGGCGAGTTGTGCAAACGGCTCGATGCCAGCCAGGGAGCCGTGCGTGAAGCACTGTCGCGTCTGACCTCGGAAGGCTTGGTGGAAGCGCGGCCACAGCGCGGCTTTCGCGTCACTCCGATTTCGGCCGAGGACTTGCGCGATCTGACTGCCGCGCGCATCGAAATTGAGGAGCTGTGTTTGCGGCACGCCATCACCGCCGGCGATGTTCGCTGGGAAGCGCGGCTCGTTGCCGCCTTCCATCAGCTGTCGCGAACGCCCTCGCTGGAGCCGGGTCCGCAGCGGCGTTTCGACCGTCGCTTCGTCGCGCTTCATCATTCCTTCTTCGACGTCTTGGTGTCCAGCTGCGACAGCGTGTGGCTGGGACGAGTACGGCAGATGCTGCAAATCCAGGAGCTGCGCTACCACGGGCGCTCCCCCCCGCCCGCGCCCGGCGAACGCGACCTGGTCGGCGAACTGCGCGAGGTAATGGAAGCGGCGATCGCGCGCGAGGCTGACCGTGCCTGCAAATTGCTTGGCTCTCATATGCGCCGCTCCGCCGAATTGCTGGTCGCACAAATCAGCACTGAGGACGCAACCCTCGCTACGCCCTGACGCGGCATTCATCACGTCATCACTTCCCTAACGAGCCGCGCCGTGTCCAGGTCCTCGTAGGCCGTCGTCAGGCGCAGATGATTGACGACGTTGATCTCCCAGCCGTAATTCACGACCGGCGTCGTCAACCATCCGACATACACGCCCCAGACGACGGCACGGCGGTATTCGTCCCAGAGGTGTTCGGCAGTCGGCGCATTCTTGACGCCGAGGGCGAGGAGCCGCTCCCGGTAGCGATCCAACAAGGAGCGCTCGTGTTCGCGGCGCAGCGCGATCGGCAGGCTCGTGACCAGCAGGTAGCTCACGTCATGCATGCAGTAGCCGCGTACCGACAGCTGCCAATCCAACAGCCCGGCCGACCCTTGCGGCAGCAAGTACGTGTTGCCCAAATGAGCATCGCCATGCAGAAGCGTCTGCGGCAGCCGCGACTGATGCCGTTGCAAGCAACGGACTCCGGCCAGCAGCTCCGGCCCGGTCGTGCGCAGGCGTTGCACCATTTCGCGCTTGAAGACCTGAGTGTCGATCTCGTGCTGGATGAGAGGCGGCGCGAGTTCATTCATCAGATGGGACACTCGTCCTTGGACGTGGCTCTGCAGCCAGGAAAGATCGCCCGAAAAACGCGGACTTTCCCAGTGGCTTGCGTGCAAGGTTGCCACCGTATCGACCAGGGTCTCGATCGCCGACAACGCCACATCCTGCGTGACATTGGGAAAGCGCGCACCGCGCTGCCCCAGGTCCTCGAGCATCAATACGAACTGCCCGCTCTGGGCATCATAGAGGGCACCGAGCGAGCGCGGCGCTTCGATCAGCAGGTCCGGACGCAGCCGCGTGTATACCTGAACTTCGTTTTCGTAAAATGCGGCCATCACCGAATCGGCGCCGAGCGCCAGCTTGCAGACGACCCGGTCCGGCAAGTCCTGCGGCGCACCGGCGGCAAAGTGCAGCTTCAGAATCGCGCGCCCGGACGTGGAAACCATTTGCTCGCCATACTGGCGGCTGTCGAGGAGTTCGAAGCTCTCGATCGATACGGCAGGGTAGCGCGTGTGGATGACGACGTTGAGCTGCTCGAGAGTCAGCTCTTCGGCGCGGCTCGTCAATGCGACCGGCGCCGGCGCGGCGGCTGCAGCATTCATTCCGGCAGCAAGCCCGGCGGAACGTTGTGGGTGTAACAGCGTTCTTCGTACCGTTCTTGAATGCGCCATCCCTTCGCCGTGCGCACAAACCTGTCGCGATACCACAGACCCACGAACATGGTTTGCTTCGTGCCGTTGACCTCGATGACCATAGGATTCGAGCACAGGGTGCGCCCGTGGGCGGTGTCGCCTTCAATGCGAATCTGGCTGGTTGAAATGGAATGTTGATAGGCCGCCAGCTGCGCCAGACCTTGGACGAGGAACGCCTTGGTCTCGGCGAGATTACCGCGAAAGCCGACCATCTCGGTGTAGTCGATTATCGCATCCGGCGTGAACACCTGGTCCAGGTCATCCCAGTTCTTGCGGTCGATGGCGTAGCAGTAGGCGACCATCAGGTCCTGAATTTCCTGGCGATCGGACAACTCCTGTAATGTCATGGTCATGCCGCCGCCCGCGTTGCCAGCAGCTTGCGCAGCTCGACCGTCAGCGGTCCCATCTGTTTGGGCGCACTGCCGTGCAGCACCAATTCATCGGCGCCCGCATCGAGGAACTTGCACAATTTGGCCGCGCACTGTGCTGCGCTGCCGATCGCGGCTCCCTCCTCGTACCAGAATTGAGGCAAGGTCCGACTAACGTCGACGAGCTGCGCACGCGTGAATGCTTGGTCGGCAAGCTTGCCGCCGAGAGCCGCAATCTGCGGATGTGCGCGCATGCGTTGCAGCGGGCTCGCATCCCAGCCATTGATCTCGGTGATCATTTCGCCGTAGCCGGGGACTTGGAAATACGTAATCGCGCGCCCGCCCACCACCGCCTCTTCTTCGTCCTTGGAGAGATCGGGTGCGACGATGACATTGTGATAAATGCGCACCGAGCGGGGATCTCGGCCCGCCCTCTCCGCCGCATCGCGGACCATCTTGGCCGAATTGCGTACTCCCTGAGGAGAGATGAAGGGATGCAACAGCACTCCATCGCAGTGTTCGCCCGCGAACTGGAGCGTTTTTGGACCGATGGCCGTCAGCACGATCGGCGGCGGCGGACCGAGATGGCGATCGGTAAGCTGCAGCGCCGGAAAGTTTCCGAGAACTCCTTGATAATTCACCGTCTCGCCCGCCCATAGACGGCGCATCAATGAAATGAAATCCGCCAGGCGTGCAAAGGTAATCGGCGGTGATCCGATCGTTGCCAGATGCGAAGCGACGCCGCGGGCAAGCAGCAGACGGAATCGATCCGCGCTCAGCGCCTGCATCAAGTTGCAGACGCTTGCGGTGACCACGGGATTGCGCACGGTCGCGTACATGGTGCCGCAGATACGGGCCCGCCGGATCAACTGGCTGACGGCGCCGCTCAACACGGCCGGCTCCTTGGTCGCGTAGCGTTCGGAGATCCAAACGGACCCGAGACCGACGCGCTCCGCCTCGACCGCTTCGGAAAGTCCACGCACGGGATCGCTCACGCGGCCCGGAAGAATGTAGGTGCCGAACTTCTCAAAGAGTGCCTGGGCACCGGGTTGTTCCGAGGTGGACATGATCGTTTCACCCAAAATCTTTAGTCGCGTAGCGTTACCAGTATGCAAAACCGACCGGTCCAGTCGCCTGCCGAAGGATAGGGACGCGGCGATCCACGACCATGGGCGTGGATCGCCGCCATACAGTGAGCGGAACCGCCTCGGTCTATTACCAGTTATAGGTGAGGTTCACTCCATACGTACGCGGATCACCCTGGTAGAACTCGGCGACGCCCAATCCCGTGTAGTTGTCGAACAACTGCGTGAAGTAGTGCCGATCGGCCAAATTGCGGCCCCAGATATCGACCCGCAGATCCGGGTGATCGATGTTCAGCGACACCTTCGCATTCAGGAGACTGTACGAGGGGACGAATCCAAGGCTGTTTTGAATATTCCACTGCGCAATGTCCGACCGGCCCGGGGCCGGGGTCTCATAAGAGTAATACGTGTCCGCGCGGTACGACCAGTCGCCATGGAACTGCACATTGCCGAAGGGCAGCGGAACCGTCTGTGTCGCGCTCAAGCCAAGGGTGTACTTCGGCGCCTGCGGGATCGGCTCGCCGCTGCGATCGACGACGGCAGTGCTGCCGTCGGGAAGCAGCTGCGTCTCGGAGAACGTGCCCTTGTCATACGCAGCGTGCAGGTAAGCGCCGCTCAGGGTGATTTCCATCCCCGTCCAGGGAAGCGCGGTGACTTCGAGCTCGACGCCGTAGGTCTTCGACTTACCCGAGTTGGCGACGTATTGCGTCAAGGTGGGTACACCGGTGATGGGATCGTTGAATACCGCGTTCACGACGCGTTGAACGTTCTCCTGATGAGCGGCGAAGAGCGCGAGATTCGTGCGCAGGTGTCGATCCAACAGATCGGCCTTTATCCCGAGCTCGACGTCCTTGTTGCTTTCAGGCGCGAACGCAAAGCTCGCCGTCGGCGGCACGGGCCGGGTGTTGAATCCACCGGCCATATCCGCCTTGCTCGACTTGACATAGGCGAACAATTGATCGTTGATCTGCCAATCGAGGCCCACCGTCCAAGCGCCATAGCCGAACTGCGCTTCGTGCGGTTCGTTGCAAGGTCCCGCGGACACCGGTTTGCCGATCTGCGTACCCACCGCGCAAGTGGGATCAGCGCCGAGCGCGTTGGTCAGTCCGTGGCGATCGAGAGCGCGATTGTCCCAGGTGTAGCGATACCCGGCCGTCGCGCGAATGGTATCGGTAATGTGGTAGTTCGTTTGCAGGAAGGCCGCATGGGACTCGGCCTGGAAATCCGAATAGTTGCGATTGATTCCCGGTCCCAGCAGGAACGGCAGAATGGCGGAGTCCGACTGCTCCGTTCCGCCTTCGTTGAAATGATACAGGCCGCCGATCAGGTCGAACTTCTGAATTTTCCCGGAGATCTGCACTTCCTCGCTGAACTGATGCTGGCGATACGCGCTGTAGAAGGACGCGATGGGCACCGGCGTTGCGTCGAGGTCGACGGCATCAGAGGTCGCCGACTGACGGTAGCCCATGATGTACTTGACATGCGACGCGCCGAGATCAAAGTCCATATTCAATGCCAAGCCCGTCGCCTTGTTGCGATCCTGCGGATTGTTGATATTGGCGGAGGTCGATTTCGGGTCACCATGCGAGTGGCTATAGTCCCCAACATAGTTGTTCGGATCGAGACCCGTCAAAAATGGAACGAAGGGCGCGAACGCCGTGCTGTTGTTGTACGCGCCCAGATAAGTCGCCACACCGGTATCCCTCATGTCGGCTGTGTCGGCGGCCAGCGTGACCACCAAGGGAATGTCGGTCGGCGTGTATTTGATCGAGGCACGCCCGGCAAAATCATGCGTGAGTGCCAGCTGACCTCCGCCCGTTTCGGGATTCGGATAGTAGGCGTCGTGCCGTCCGTAGCGTGCGGCGAATCGAGTCGACAACTGACTGTCGATAGGAAGATTAACGACCAGTTCTGCATTCTTCGAGCTGAAATTGCCGTAGCCGATGGTCGCATGACCTTCAAACTTATCGGTCGGCTGATTGCTCTGAACGGTAAGGGCGCCGCCGGTGGTATTGCGTCCAAACAGGGTTCCCTGAGGACCGCGCAGAACTTCCACGTGAGAGACATCGAGGAAACCCTGGTTGCCGACAATCGGACGACCGATGTACACCCCGTCGATGTAAATGCCGGCAGCGTTGTCGGAGGCCGAGTTCGGGCTGTTTTGACCTTCACCGCGAATCGCCAAGTAGACGATCGAGGTGGGACCTGTCCCGCCACCGCCGATCGCGATGTCGGGAGCCGCGCGCTGCAGGTCGTCCACCATGACGATCTGCTGCTGTGCCAACGAGGCAGTCGTAAATGCCGAGACCGCGACGGGAGTGGTTTGCAGTGACTCGGAGGTCTTGCGCGCGGTGACCACAATTTCTTCCAGTCCGCCACTACTCTCCGCGCTGGAAACCTCCGGATCGGCCAGTGCCGGCGCTGTCGCACAAATACAAACGGCCAGGGCTATCGGCGTTAATGACCATCGACTTCGAATCTCCGTATTCATCACAAGACCCCCCTCGCAGCGTTGAATGCCTTTAATTGGTATTAATTTCGGATGTCGAAAACCATAAATCGGACTTCGAAAATGCAAAATGTCTAGTCGCTTGCTCCCCGAACCTTCGAATGCTCGCCCCGTAATGCAATTCTTACCCGGGCGAGGGCAACTATGTACTTGTCTAGATAAAATACATTTTGCTCTCTCGGCGCGAGCTTACACGCCGAAATCTGCAATCGCAAGCGAGCCAAATGTTGCATTGAAGCAACAAACGCCTACTAGGGGGTGGCGGAAGAGAGAGGACGGACGCGCGAGCGGCGGTCAGCCCGGTCGCGCCGGATCGATGTATTCGCCAAACACATCGAACACGGTGTAGGTGCAGC
>Ga0137412_10000541_pt1 | contig 27110 bp, 20 predicted proteins | sample CZODoug2_1_16fun_FD_122160 | JGI IMG/M metagenome (GOLD analysis project Ga0137412, IMG submission 122160) | Vadose zone soil fungal communities from Angelo Coast Range Reserve, California, USA - CZODoug2_1_16fungal (Hybrid Assembly) | ecosystem: Environmental > Terrestrial > Soil > Vadose zone...
TCGGGAAACTCGGTGACCATGTCGGTGCGCAGATCGGCCTTGGCCAGGCGCGCCGCGCGCTCGACGTAGGCCAGGTCGGCGCCCAGCGCGCGCGCCATCGCCACCGCGATGCTGGTCAGGCGTTCCACCCGCTCGAGCTGGCTGCCGAGGCGGTTGTGATACACCACCTTGGCCAGAAGCGGCACGCGCGCACCGAGTGGGTGCTTGCGATCCTGTTCGAAGAAAAAGCGCGCATCGGCCAGACGCGCCCGTACCACCCGCGCGTTGCCGTCGATGATCAGCTGCGGATCATCGGTCTGCAGGTTGCTCACCAGCAGGAAGCGGTTGAGCAGCTCGCCCTCGGTGTCGGTGAGCGCGAAGTACTTCTGGTTCTGCTGCATGGTCAGGATCAGGCACTCCGGGGGCACCTGCAGAAACGACTCCTCGAAGCCCGATTCGTACACGACCGGCCACTCGACCAGCGCCGCCACCTCGTCGATCAGCGCGGTCGGCATGACCGGTTCGGCCGCCAGCTTCTGGGCGGCCAGCTCGATCATCTCGACCATGCGGAAGCGGCGCTCCTCGAAGGAGGCGATCACGCGCCCCTGGTCGTGCATCTGCTTGCGGTACGAACGCGCGGATTGGATCAGCATCGGCTCGGGTGCGTGGAACCGATGGCCGAAGGTCTCGCGGCCCGCGCTCAACCCGAGCGCCTTCACCGGCACCACCTGCTCGCCGTGCAGCGCCACCAGACGGTGCGCCGGGCGAATGAATTGCACGGTGGTGACGCCGTCGGCCAGCTGGTAGCTCATCGGCTTGGGGATGGGAAGCTTGGCCAGCGCCTGATCCAGCGCCGCCTGCAAGCCTGCGGCCAAGGTTATGCCGGGACGTACGCCCGAGTAGACGAGGATCTCCTGTTTGCCGTCGAGCTCGCGCTCGAGCTCGGACGGCTCGGCCGTGATGCCCAGCGCAGCCAGTTTCTTCGTCAGCGCTGCGGTGGGACGGCCCTGCGCATCCAGTCCGACCGCCACCGGCACCAGCTTCTGGCGAAACGAGATGGGCGGCCCGCTGTCTTTGACCGGGACCAGCAGCACGCCCAGGCGGCGCGGCGAGCCGTACACCTCGCGTTCCCGGAAATCCTGGGTGATCAGGCGTGCGCGGATCAGCTCGTCGGTGAGCTCGCGCGCGAATGCTTCGGCCAGCGCCCTGAGCGATTTTGGAGGCAACTCCTCGGTGTGCAACTCCACCAGCAGGGCATCGCTCATGCCGCAACCTTGCCGTTGTCGTTGTCGTCGTTTCCGAGCATTGGAAAGCCCAGCTGCTGGCGCGAGTCGAAATAGCTTTGCGCCACCGAGCGGGCCAGGGCGCGGATGCGGCCGATGTAGGTGGCGCGCTCGGTGACGCTGATCGCTCCGCGCGCATCGAGCAGGTTGAAGGTATGGCCTGCCTTGAGCACCGATTCATAGGCGGGCAAGGCCAGGCCGGCGCCAATCAACCGGCCGGCTTCCGATTCGAACAGCTCGAACTGTTCCAGCAGGATGCGAGGTTCGGATTGCTCGAAGTTGTATTTCGATTGCTCGACCTCGTTCTGGTGAAACACGTCGCGGTAGCTCAGCACGCGCTCGGCACCGTGCGCCCGCCAGCGCGTGTAGACCAGGTCGAACACGTTGTCCACGTCCTGCAGGTACATGGCCAGGCGTTCCAGCCCGTAGGTGATCTCCCCGGTGATCGGGCGGCACTCCAGTCCCCCGACCTGCTGGAAGTAGGTGAACTGCGTGATCTCCATGCCGTTCATCCACACTTCCCAGCCCAGACCCCAGGCGCCCAGCGTCGGGTTTTCCCAGTTATCTTCGACGAACCGGATGTCGTTGCGCAGCATGTCGATGCCCAGGACCCGCAGTGATCCCAGGTACAGATCGAGGATCTCGGGCGGCGACGGCTTGAGCACGACCTGGAACTGGTGGTGCTGGTGCAGGCGGTTCGGGTTGTCGCCGTAGCGCGCATCCTTGGGTCGGCGCGACGGTTGCACGTAGCCGGCGCGCCACGGCTCAGGACCGATCGCGCGCAGAAACGTCGCGGTGTGCGAGGTGCCGGCCCCGACCTCGATGTCGATCGGCTGCAGCAGCGCGCAGCCCTGGTCGTTCCAGTACTCCTGCAGGCGCAGGATGGTTTGCTGAAAGGTGAGCATCGGTGCCCCGGCGGCCGGGCGGCCGCGCACCGCGCGATTCTAGAGTGTCCGGGTGTGGCTGGGGATGGTCGAAGGCGGGCTCGCGGGCGCAACGCCGGGTTACCGATCAAACACCGATCTCGGATTCCAGCGCCTCCAACCCGGCAATGACCGGGCGCAGCGCGTGCGCCACCGTCTCGCACAGCGCCTCGCTGGCGCTGCCTTCGGCATCGGCCGCACACGCGTGCTCGAGTGCGGCCGCCGCCCGTTGAACGCTGCTCGCGCCGACCGTACCGGCCGCGCTCTTGAGGTCGTGCGCCAGGCGCCTTGCGGTCAAGACATCGCCACACGCGCGTGCAGCTCGGAACCGCGCCTCAAAGTTGTGCTGTTGGTCGGCGAACATGAGAAGTATGCGCCGATAGAGCGTGTCGTCGCCGGCGGTGACCGCACGTCCGATGTCCACGTCGATCCCCGGAAGGTGGGGCAACGTGTCGGTGCCTGCGCTCGTCGCCGCCGGCGTGGCGGCGCCTGCGCGAGGCACCCAGCGCGTGAGCGTGGCGAACATCTGCTCGACGTTGATCGGCTTGGACAGGTGATCGGTCATGCCGGCGGCGAGCGCCTTTTCCCGATCTCCGACCATCGCGTTGGCCGTCATCGCGATCACCGGCAGGTCCCGCAGGTGTGGCTGCTGACGCAGAAGACGAGTCGTCTCATAGCCGTCCATGACGGGCATCTGACAATCCATCAGCACAGCGTCGAAGCGCTGTCGATCGAGAAGATCGAGCGCCTGGCGGCCCTCGCTGGCGACCGTGACGTCGATACCGGCGCCGCTCAGCAGCTCGACCGCGAGTTCCTGGTTGATCAGGTTGTCCTCGACGAGCAGGATTCGCACGCCGGCCAGGCATGCCTCGTGGCCGCGCCGGGCTTCCTCGCCCAGGGCGACAGGCCTGTCTTTCTGCGGTGCGATGCCCAGGGCCATCGCGCACGCATCGACCAGCTTCGAGACAGTGACCGGCTTGGTGAGCACGCTGCACACCGCCACCCCCTGGGCGGCCAGCCGCTGCACGGCCTCGTCGCGGCTGAAGGCGCTGACCATAAGCACCGTCGGCAGGGGAGAAGCGCTCGACAGCTGGCGAGCGCATTCCAGGCCGTCCATGCCCGGCATTCTCCAGTCGAGCAGCACCAGGTCAAACGGATGCGCGGCGGCGAGTTCCACCGCACGAATCGCATCCTGGCCGCTGCCTACCGCCTGGGCCACCAGCCCGAGCGCGCGACCCATACCGACGATCGCCTCCCGGGCCGTGGCGTTGTCGTCAACCACCAGCACATGCAGGCCGGACAGCGCGCCGGGGCCAGGCGCAATCGGGGATGCCGCAGGGTCAAGGTGAAGGCCGAAGCGCGCAGTGAAATGAAAGTGGCTGCCCTGACCTGGAGTGCTGTCGACCCAGATGCTGCCGCCCATCAGGCGCACCAGATGGTGGCAAATCGCCAGTCCCAGGCCGCTGCCGCCGTAGCGGCGGCTGGTCGAGGCGTCGGCCTGTGAGAACGGCTGGAACAGGCGCTGCCGTTGCTCCGCACGGATACCCGGGCCTGTGTCGCGTACGCCAAACCGCAGTTGCACACCTGTCGCGTCCTGTTCGATCACCTCGACGCTGACAGCGATCTCGCCCCGCTCGGTGAATTTGACGGCGTTGTTGGCCAGGTTGACCAGCACCTGGCCCAGACGCAAGGGATCGCCCACGAGCCTTGTTGGAAGCTGCGGCGCTTCGACGAACACCAGCTCCAGGTCCTTTTGCTCCGCTTGCAGCCCGGCCATGTTGACGACGTTCTCGATAACATCGCCAAGGTCAAAGGTGATGGCGTCTATCTGCAGCTTGCCGGCCTCGATCTTGGAAAAATCCAGGATGTCGTTGATGATCCCCAGCAACAGCTGGGCCGACCGGTGCACGTTCTTGACGTAGTTGTGCTGCCGCGAAGTCAGGCCGCTGCCCAGGGCCAGGTACGACATGCCGATGATGGCGTTCATCGGCGTGCGTATTTCATGGCTCATGTGGGCGAGGAATTCGCTCTTGGCGCGATTGGCCACTTCCGCGACCAGCCGCGCTTCGCGCTCCGCCTCCTGCTGGGTCAGGCTCGCGCGCATGCGGTTGAAGGCAGTCACCACCTGATCGAGCTCGTCCCGATACTTTGGCGAGCGATGCAGCTTCAAAACGGGCGAATGACCGCCAAGTGTGAAGCCGGCGACGTTGGCGGCAATGTCGAGAATGTGCCGCGTGACGAAGCGATGGGTCACCATCAACATGAACGAGACGACCAGGAGCGTCTTGATCGTCTGGGTGGCGAGGATGGACAGCGCTCGCACGGCCAGGGAGCGGTAGATCCCGGTCAGCGTCGCCTCGACGTGCAGCGTTCCGAGCGCACGCGCCGAGCTGTCGCATGGACAGGAGATCGCAATGTTGCGCGTGATCACCAGGTCCGCTTGATGGGCGCCGACCGTGACCACGATCGGGGCCACCCCGGTCGACTTGGCCTCGCGGATCTCGACTTGGCTGATATCGGGGAGCTTTGCAATTCCCTGGGCCTGAAGGAGCAGTTGCCGCGTCTCCAGGTTCCATAGCCCTTCGCCCAGACCGCCGGCGTAGCTGCGCTCGATCTCGTCCAAGCGACGCTCCAAAGCGTGCGTCGCTCCGCGGTACTCGACATACAGGTCCACCGCGGTCAACACCAGCGTCACGACTGAACTGAACAGCAGGGTCGCAACGACAAGATGGACGCCGATACTGTCGCGCGACAGGTTCGTCGAGCTCGGCCGTACGCCCTCGAACTTCTTGCCCGCCTGGGCTCCCGGCATCATGCGCTTATCGTGCCGCGATCCGCTCCCGGCCATTCGGGCGTTTTATCCCTGGGAAAGGGCCCACTTAAGTCGATGGTGAGGGTGGGTCCGTGGCCACCTCCTCGGCGCACGACATCCGCCAAGCCCCGGGCGTAAGATCGTCGAGTCGCCTGCAGCGAAGGGTGCTTTGCGGATTTGGGCGCCTGGTCAAAACGGAGCCAATCAGATGGCCAGCCCGCTCGTGATCGCCTGGGTTCTTGTCGCGGGTGCCTTCACGGCATTTCAGGCCAAAGCGCAGGATCGCGTCGCATCCATCGCGCAGTCACCCTTTTCTGCCGAATCCGACGCCAATGCTGGTCATGGCATGATGATCGAACTCGTGCGCGCCATGGACAAGGGCACGCATTCTTCGACGAAGATAGTTCTTCGCCCGTTCGCGAGGTCGCTCAGAGAGACGGCCGCCGGTCTTGCGGATTTTCATCTCCCGCTCATTCAGAATGACGGCTTGCCGCCACCGGAAGGGCTTGCCTACGTGACGGAGGTCGATTTTGGCCTGGCGCAATTCGTCATCTATTCTCGAAAGCTTGCCCCGCTCGATGCCAGGACCGTGGCCGCAGCGAAAAATATTGAAATCGAACCGGGCCATGAGTCGTTCTTTCCGTTTCCGGTGAGCGTGACCCATTGCCTGCCCTGCAGCCTGGACAAGATCTTGCTCGGCAGGGTCGACGCCATGATCGTGGCGGCCGATGTGGTTGACCCGCTGCTGAGTCAGGCGAGATACAAAGGCATTCACCGTGCCCTTTTCAATGCGTTTCCGGTCCGGGCGGTCGTCCCGGCCAAGGCAGACTCCTCCGCCACGCGCCGCTATCTGATCGAAGGGGTCAAGTACCTAAAGGAAACCGGCGAATTGTGGAAAATCACCGGGCACGACAGATCCTACTCGGACTGGCAGCCCTGAAGAGTTCTTACCGTGCGGGTTGCCAGAACGTGATGATGGCGCCGCCTGCGAGCACCAACGCACCGCCCACCAGGATTGGCATCGTCGGCAATGTTCGGAAGGCGACGAAGTTAATCACCTGCCAGACCACGAACAGGGTCGCCATGTAGAGCCCAACCACACGCCCGAACTCCACCGGGGCAAGATTGAGAAACGATCCGTAGCCGAACAACAGTACCGCGCCGGCGAGAAACAGGGCGATGCGGATCGGGCCGACATGCTCGTAGATCGCAATTCGGACAACCGCGTCGCCGCTGACTTCCAGCGTGGTCGCGATCAGCAAAAAGATCAGCGGGTGAACGCCCTGCAATGCATTCATCACTCTGCAGGCCTTGCGGCTATTTCGGGGCCTTGACCGCGGCCACTGCCTCCTGCATCGATGCGCGCACCCCCTCTGCCATGGGCCCGATGCGCGTCTGCATCAGCGCCTGGGATTTCTGCATCACGGCCGGCATCTTGTCGACGAAAGCGACGCCAGTCGGGCTCTTGTAAAAGGCGATCAGGCCGTCGATCTCCTTCTGGGTGAACGTGTCCCGGTAGATCTGGACATACATCGGCCGCAGCGTCGCCCAGCTCATCTCCTTGCGCATCGCCTGCCCGAACTTCGCGGGAACCGCGTCAAGCGTGCGCTTCTGTTCGTCCGATAGTGTTTGCCCTTGCAGGCTGGAATACATTCCCTGCCGCACCGACTCGGTCACGCCCGCGAGCATGTTGCCGATCAGCTGCTCGACTTTGGCCTCGGTCAGCAGGGTGTTGATTGAAGCTTCGGTCGGCGGCGCCGCATGGGTCGCGGCGCACAAAGCCGCCGCGGCAAGAAGAGCGATCAGATTGCGCATCGGTTACCTCAGTTGGGGTTGCACGGGTCAAGAAAAGAAGCGGCGCGTGACATGAAGGTCGAGTATAGGCGGGGCGATGCAGCTGCCTTCGCACGTGCTATTCGTTGCTGGTCGCACGCACTTCCTCGATCGAAGTCAGGCCCTGCAGCACCTTCTCGATGCCGTCCTGGCGCAAGGTGCGCATGCCTGCGCGTATGGCACAGGCTTGCAATTCGGTCGAGGTGGCGCGCGCCTGGATCAGGCCTCGCAGATCGCGGTCGCTGGCCATCAGTTCGTGGATGCCCAGGCGTCCATGCATGCCGCTGCCGCCGCAGTGGGTGCAACCGGCCGCCTGGTAGCTCATCAGGCGGCCTTCCCGCGCGAACCGGCTGTGCCAGTCGGCGAGCAAGGCTTCGCGCGTCAGGTCAAACCCGCCCGTGGGCACGGCGTGCAGATAGTCGTTCAACAGTTCCTCGATCCGCGCGCTCGATGCCGGCTGTTCGGTGCGGCATTTGCGGCAAAGCGCGCGCACCAGGCGCTGCGCCAGAACCCCGATCAACGCGTCGGCGAAGTTGAACGTGTCAACGCCCAGGTCGAGCAGGCGTGTCACGGTCGCCGGTGCCGTGTTCGTATGCAGCGTGGAGAGCACCAGGTGCCCGGTGAGCGACGCCTCAACCAGGATGTGGGCGGTTTCCTGGTCGCGCACTTCCCCCACCATGATTACATCCGGGTCGGCGCGCAGGAACGCGCGCAGGGCCTTGGCGAAGGTCCAGTCGATCTTCGGGTTGACCTGCACTTGCCGCAACCCGGCCTGGGTGATTTCGATCGGATCCTCGGCGGTCCAGATCTTGCGTTCTGGCCGGTTGATCTGGCTCAGCGCCGAATGCAGCGTGGTGGTCTTGCCCGAGCCGGTCGGTCCGACGCACAGCACCAGTCCGTACGGGCGCTGCACCATCGTCTTGAACAGAGCCAGGTTATTCGGGCTCAGTCCGAGGCGGCCCAGTGGAATCGGCTTGGCACTGGACAGCAGCCGCATCACGACGTCCTCGAGGCCGTTGTTGGTCGGAATCGTCGCCACGCGCAGTTCGAGCTTGTGCTCGGGCGAAAAGCGCGCGAAGTTGATCTTGCCGTCCTGTGGCTTGCGGTGCTCGGAAATGTCCAGATCGCACATGATCTTGATGCGCGATACGACCGCGTTGGAGTAGTTGTGCGACAGTTCGATGTACGGGCGCAGCACGCCGTCCTTGCGGAAGCGGATCTTGACCTTTTCGCGCCCGGGGCAGCACTCGATATGGATGTCGGAAGCGCGTTCGGCATACGCTTCCACGATCATCTGGTTGATCAGGCGCACCAGCGAGTTGTCGCTCTGCTCGATCGCTCGTTCATCGGACAGGTTCGAGACCTCGAGGCCATTGCGCTCGAGGCTCTCGGCCAGCTTGCCGACGTCCCTTGCATCGCTTTCCTGAGTGCTCTCCTTGGCATCGGTCCCGCCAGCGTCGCCGATGCGGGCGTAGGCAGTTCTGAGCGCCTGCTCGATGTCGTTGCCGTCCGCCAGCGCCGGCACCACCTTGGTCTGCGTGACGAATTCGAGCTCGTCCAGGGCCGCCTGGCGAGTCACGTCGTCGATCCCGACCACCAGGGAGGTTCCGTTGAACACCAGCGGCAGCACACGCAGGCGCTGTGCCACGGCGTACGGAACGCGCCGCAGCGCGTTGGCCTCCAGCGGAAAGTGCGCCACGTCGACGATCGGGTAGCCCATCTTGCGCGCCAGCGCGGTGCGCAGATCGTCGCGCGTGATCATGTTCTGACGCACCAGCAGCTCCCCGAGCGGCGCCGTGCGTTCGGATTTTTGCAACGCAAGAATGGCGTCGAGCTGGTCCTGGCGGATCAGGCCGAGCTCGATCAGCGCCTCGCCCACCCGCATCACCGGACTGCGGGCCTGCAGCTCGAGCGCCTTGAGCAACTCGTCCGGGGTGACGATCTCCTGCTTGACCAGGATTTCGCCCACTTTCTGCGTGCGCAGTTCCTCCTGCAGCGCGGCAACCCGTTCGACCTGCTCCGAACTGGCGGCGCGCTGCTCGACCAGCATCTGGCCGATCGGCGCGCCAAGTTCCCGGTGCAGACAGGCTTCCTGGGGCAGGAACATCCGGATCACGCGGTCGGCGTCGTCGACCGGGGGAAACAGGAACAGCCCTGCGGGCTTCTCGACGAATCCGATCGTCTGGCCCGTCATCGAATTTGCGCCCTTGAGCAACAGGCTATAGGGCGTGCGGGGCCGCTTCTCGGCCACGGCCGAGGCCTGTTCTGACCCCGGGCGGGAGCGTTGCCGGCTCGGTGACAGCGACTCGGTCAGCGTCAGGCTGAGGAACTGGTCGAAGCGCAGCGCGACCGGCTTGTTCGTTGCCGAAGTTCGTACCTCGGCGAATCTCTCTTCGAAGTTGATCGAGATCAGCTGGGCGCGTGCCACGCGGCCGTTCAGGCCCTGGACCACGCACGCCATCGGCGCATGGTGTTCCGACGGCCCGGGATAGCTTCCGAACGGCGGCGACGGCCAGCACACCGGCGCCATGGGGCGCGGTGCGGCATCGGTGCTGTTCGCGAGGTCGGGTTTCGCCTCGGGCGCTGGCGTGTCGAGCATGGTGGCCTGAGCGTGGCAAGTCCCGGCCGAGCCCGGCAATTCGGGAACGGCCACGGCCAAGCGTAATCAGGCAAGCGATCGACTAATGCGCAAAAAGCCTGCTATTTCAGGAAGTTTGACTGCCTTCGCAGGCAGTCGTGGGGAAGGCGCGTTGCCAGGCGGCCTGCGTGCGGCTCTAGAATGCTTCCCCTTGGAGGACAAACGATGTATCGAGGCACGGCCATTGTGAGCGCAACCTTCGCCGTACTTGCCGCGGCACCCCTCTGGGCCCAGGGCCCGGTCTCAATGACCTCGGCAGCGCCTGGCGCTGCGCCTGCGGGCCTGGCGCCTCAGGCGGTGGAGGAAACGTACTTCGGGACCAAGGTGACAGATCGCTTTCGCTTCGTGGAGGCGATGGACCCGGCAACCGTTGCCTGGATGAAGGCACAGGGCGCATACGCCCGCTCCGTGTTCGACTCGATCGGGCCGCGCGCCGAGTATCTGCGCAAGCTCAGCGCATTCGGCGCCAGTTTCGGAGTCATCAAGTCCGTCCAGGTCACACGCAACGGCCTTTTCTACCTGGAGCGCAAACCCGGCTCGGACGTCTACGACCTGGTCGTCCGTCAGCTGGGCAGACCGACGCGCACGCTGGTGGACATGAAGGTCTTCATCCAGGCAGCGGGCGGGGAGCCGCAAGCCATCGATTACTTCTCCGCCTCGCGTGACGGCAAGCGCGTTGCGTTCGGGATTTCCAAAGGCGGCTCCGAAGCCTCCGTGATGATGGTTCTGGACACCGTGACCGCGCGAGCGGTCGCCGGCCCGGTCGATCGGGCGCAATGGTCCAATCCCTCCTGGACGAATGACGGCCAGGCGCTGTTTCTCGGTCGCGTGCAGGAGCTGCCCAAGGGCGGCGCGCCAGCCGACAAGTATCGTAATTATTCGTCCTCGTACTGGGACCTGAGCGGCCCGCCAGCCCCGGTGGCTGGCGCCGCCACGGGAATCGGGCCCATCACGGACCCGGTCGTCCTGGCCTCCACCATTGTCGTGCCGGGCGCTCCGCGCACCATTTTGTTTGGCAATCACGGCGTGCAGAATGAAATTGAAGCTTGGATCGCGCCGCTTGCTGATCCGCGTTCGCGACGCGCGACGTGGCGGCAGATCGTCAAGCTCGATGATGCGGTGACCGCGCTGGAGGCGAGCTCAAAGACGATCTATGTCCTGACACACCAGGACGCTCCGACGTTCAAGGTGATGGCGCTGCCTCTGGACGGCACGCTGGAGTATGCGAAGACCGTGGTCGCGGCGCGCCCGGATCGCGTCATCGAGTCCATTCACGCCGCTGCCGACGGACTCTACGTCGCGGGCAGGCGAGGGCTGGTTGGAGAGTTTTTGCACGTGCGCCCGGACGGCACGGTCACCGAGGTCAAGCTGCCATTTCGCGGGATCATCTCCGAGGTGGCTACCGACGCCATGGTGCCCGGCGCCGTGGTGTCGTTGCAAGGCTGGATCAATCCGCCTGCGTACTATCGCTACGATTCGGCCAAGGACACGTTCACCGACCTTGGCCTGATCTCCGGGCCGACGCTCCAGGCAAAAAACTACTCGGTGGCCGAACTGTCGGCCACCGCCGCCGATGGCACCCGGGTACCGCTGTCGGTGATCGCACCGGCGGGACCGGTATCGCCGCGTCCGACTTTGCTCGATGCCTACGGCGCGTACGGCATCTCGAACCTGCCGACCTTCGTGCCCCGCATCCCCGCACTCGCGCAGGCCGGCGGCGTCTACGCCGAGTGCCACGTGCGCGGAGGCGGGGAGCTCGGAGAGGCCTGGCGCCTGGGCGGCAAGGACGCCAACAAGCCGAATACGTGGCGCGACCTTATCGCCTGCGCCCAGACGCTGATCGCCAAGCGGTATACGACGCGCGAAATGCTGACGATCCAGGGCACGTCGGCGGGAGGAATCGCGGTGGGGCGCGCCGCCACCGAACGGCCTGATCTGTTTGCCGGTGCGATCGCGCGTGTCGCAGACGTTGACTCACTCAGATCCGAGGTCATGGCCGCCGGGCCGGCCAACGTTCCCGAGTTTGGCACGTTCAAAGACGAGCAAGGCTTCAAGAACCTGCTGGCGATGGATGCCTACCAGCACGTACGAGACGACGTCCGATACCCGGCGTTTCTTCTGACGGCCGGGCTGAACGACCCCCGGGTCGAGCCGTGGGAGCCAGCGAAGATGGCTGCGCGCCTGCTCGAGCGTGCTGATCACGCGCCGGTGCTGCTGCGAGTCGAGGAGGCGGCCGGTCATGGCCTGGGTACCAGCAAGGCGACCCGGGACGCGGAGGATGCCGACATCGCTGCCTTTGTGTTCTGGCGCGCGCGAGCCAAGGACTGGCAGCCAAAGCACTAGCCGACCTGGCGCTAATGCTCCCCTTCGGAAATCGGCGCGATCACAACGTGCGAGACCTCGCGCACCACAGGCGGGGAGGCGTACTTCACCACCAGGCGCGCACTGTAGGCGTGTTCGGCGTCCCAGGCTGAAAAGCCGGTGCAGGCCTGTTTCGTGCGGTCGGACTCGGCGCGCTCGAACGGCTTGTCCGCGAAGCGCGCCCGTCCCAGGTCCTGGCCCGCAGCGACTCGACTTTCGGTCCAGGGCTGCGCCGAGTCCTCGGGCTTGGCGTACAGCGCCACGTCGGTCACGACCGCCGATGAGGGCACGCTGCCGCACAACGTCACCCGCAGCGCCTCCGGCTCCGAGCACGTGGCAGGCGCATCGGTGGCGGCCACGCCGCGCGCGCGGCACGGCCCGACCGTCGAGGTGACCGTGACGTCATCGGCCCCGCGGCGCTCGTCATCGGCGCGCCCGGTCGCGCCATAAGCGGCCAGGGATGCCCGTTCCAGCCGCGCCGCAGCTGCACTGATCTGCGCGAGCTGCGTCTGCAGCTCGCCGCGCAGCGCCGTCGATTCGTGCTCCGAATGCCCCAGCACGTACTGCGAGAGCGCAAAGCCGCCCACGGCAGCGGCGATCAGCAGCAGAAATACGGCCAGCACGGGGCCGCGGCGCGACTTCTTGGTTGCCGGCACACCGCGCGCGCGCTCCGACACTTCCCGGCGCCAGGCGGCGCGCAGCTGGATCAGGGCACCGACCACGGTACCGACTGCTGCAACGGCGGCGGCGGTTATTCGATCGTCGAGCTCGAACGGACTCATCATGCTTTACCCCACTTGACGACAGCTTACGGTCCTGGGAAGGGCTGACTGAATCGAACGGATGACCTACCGTTAACAGAGGCGGTACCGCTGCCCACGCGTGGACCCATCCTTAATCCGGCGAACAGAGCGCATCGACCGAGTAGGTCAGGCTCTCGTAGGACGGGGTGTTGGCCTGCAGCCAGCCCGGCGCAAGGCGCAGATGCGACACCAGCTTCGGATCGGCCTCGCTCAATGCCGTGGCGCGCGGCAGCCCCAGGTCGCCCGCGTCGGCGGCGGTCGCGGCCAGGTTCAGCACGGCGGCCAGCGTGGAAAACGGCAGTGCCTGCAGCGGATCGGGCGCATGCTGGAACGCCTCGATCATCGGGTGCGGCAGGCCCCAGTGGCGCGCCAGTTCGCCCGTCACCTGCGGGTGGCTGCATCCGATCTTCTGGCGCTCGACGCTCATGCGCAGCCCGGGCCGCAGGCACTCGGCCTCGATGGCCGCCACCATGTGGGGAACCTCGGTGGCCATCAGGAGCTGGCCCGAGCGCAACAGGAAACCGGCCTGGTAGGCACTGGTGGAGTTGAATCCGAGCGCGCGGCCAAGCCAGCGCGAATAGCCGGCGGTGGCCACGCAGTGCCGCCAGAACCGCACCCGGTCAAAACCGGTCGCACGCGCAAAGGCGGCCTGCACGGTGACCGAGAGCAGCAGGTTGCGCAAGGTCTCCAGGCCGAGCAGCGCGGCGGCCTGGCGCAGGTTGGTCAGGTTGCCCGCGAGGCGGTAGTGCCCTGAGTTGGCCAGTTTCAGGATCTTGGCGCACAGCGAGGCATCGCGCTCGGCCAGTTCCACGATCGCACGCAGGTCGACTCGCTTGTCCTCGAAATTGGCGAGCAGCCAGCGCGAGGCCTTGGGCATCGTTGGAAGCACGACGCCGGCGGCGAAGAATCGATCGACCGAACCCACTGCACAGGCCTCCACGGCAAAGCCTGCACCGATTGCGTGCGGGCGGTCTTTCCACGGTAGCTGGGCAGGGCGGCCGGAAAACCCTCGATAAAGGGCGCGAAGGCCCCGCGCAGGCACCGAACCCGCAGGCCGGGCCAGCCTCAAGTTGCCCGATCGCGTGCCGCGGCCCCGCGCGGGCCGAGCGCAGCGGCGACCAGCAGGGCACCGGCCAGCAGCAGCACCAGGCCGTTGCCGAGCCTGACGTACGGTGTGCGGCCGGTGTATCCGGAGACCTGGCCGCGCAGCGAGGCGGCGGTGTTGTGGGGCAGCTGCGCCAGCACGCGTCCGCGCGGGTCGATGATCGCGGTGACCCCGGTGTTCGTCGCAAGCAACATGGGCCGGCCGGTTTCCAGTGCGCGCATGCGGGAGGCCTGCAGGTGCTGGGGCAGCGCGATTGAATCATCGAACCAGGCCAGGTTCGACATGTTCAGAAGCATGGTCGGCTGCTGTGCCGGATCGTGCCATGCGGAGATGATTTCGTCGCCGAACAGGTCCTCGAAGCAAATGTCCACCGCAATGCGCTGTCCGGCCAGCTGCATCGGCGGTTGATCGGGCGCGCCGCGCTGCTGGTCTCCGATCGGCATCTTCATCAGGTCGACAAACCAGCGAAAGCCGAGCGGGATGAATTCGCCGAACGGCACCAGGTGCCGCTTGCTGTAGCGCTGCGCGGGCCGATCGGGCTGCAGTCCGACTGCGCTGTTGTAGACCTGGTAGCCCGGCTCCTCGATGAAGGTGCCGAAGATCAAGGCCGCGTGGTGTCGGTCTGCAAAGTCCTGCAAGGCCTGCCGCGCCTCGGGCGGCAGGTCGGTGAGCGGCACGGGGAAGGCCGACTCGGGCAGCACCACCAGGTCGGAGTGCTGCCCGGCCGCATCGGGCATCAGGGCAAAGTATCGATTCACCGACAGTTCGACCCCACCGTCGGCGAACTTCAGGTCCTGAGCGATATTGCCCTGGACCAGCTTGACCTGGATCGCAGCGCCCGATGGCCGGGTCCACTCGATCGTGCGCAGCATCTGCCCGCCCGCAAGCAGCACCAGCGGCACCAGGGCCACGGGCAGCGCCGCCCAGCCGGTGCAGGCGCGCGTGGCCAGCGCGACGGCGGCACCGGCGATCAGCGCGGCGATCAGGCAGATGCCGTAGACACCCAGGATCGGCGCGTAGCCGGCCAGCGGCCCGTCCGTATGGGCATAGCCGCTGGCGATCCACGGCAGGCCAGTGAGCACGGTGCCGCGCAGCCACTCGGCCAGGGTCCAGCTGGCGGGCCACGCCAGCAGCACGCGGCGCGCGGGGTCGGCGCTGAGCCGGTGCGCGGCGCCCGCCGCCAGCGCGGGAAACGCGGCCAGCAGGCTTGCCAGCGCGGCCGTGGCCGGCGCAGCGATCCAGGTCGGCAGATCGCCGTGCGAATGCAGGCTGATGAAGACCCAGGAGATTCCGATTCCGAACCAGCCCAGCCCGAACGCAAATCCGAGGCGGGCTGCGCGCAGCGCGCTGGGCTGCCGCGCAGCAAGGGCCAGCAGCACCGCCAGCGCTGCCAGCTGCAGAGCCGGAACGTTCCAGGGGGCAAAGGACAGTGCGTGTGCGGTGCCGGCCAGCGCGGCCAGGACCAGCGCCGGCATCAACCCTGCGGCCGCTCTTCCGCGGTCTCGAACTCGCTGACCACGGTCTTGGGTACGCGCGCGACCTGGAACAGATGCGGCTGGCGCGCGTCGGCGCGCAGCACCTCGAAGCGGACGCCGTCGATCTCGATCGAGTCGCCCCGCTTGGGCACGCGGCCGAAGGCGTCGGTGACCAGACCGCCGACCGTGTCGAAGTCCTGATTGGGGAAGTGCGTGTCGAAGTGCTGGTTGAACTGCTCGATCTCGGTGAGCGCCTTCACGCGATGGCGGCCGTCGGCCTGCGCGATGATGTTGCCTTCCTGTTCGTCGAAATCGTATTCGTCGTCGATGTCCCCGACGATCTGCTCGAGCACGTCCTCGATTGTGATCAGGCCCGCAACGCCGCCGTACTCGTCCACCACGATCGCCATGTGGTTCCGATTGGCGCGGAAGTCGCGCAGCAGCACATTGAGCGGCTTGGACTGCGGGATGAAAACCGCCGGCCGCAGCATCGCCCGCACGTCGAAGTCCTGCTCCGCGTAGTAGCGCAGCAGGTCCTTGGCCAGCAGGATGCCGATCACGTGGTCGCGGTTGGCCTCGAACACCGGGAAGCGCGAATGCGCGGTTTCGATCACATGCGGAATCCAGTGATCGATCGGCTCATCGATGTCGATCACGTCCATCTGCGCGCGCGGCACCATCAAATCGCGCGCGCGCAGCTCGGAGACCTGCAGCACGCCTTCGATCATCGACAGCGCGTCGGCGTCGAGCAGGTCGCGCTCGTGCGCGTCCGAGAGCAGCTCGAGCAGCTGTTCCCGGTTTTCGGGCTCTCGGAAGATGAACGCGGTCAGGCGCTCGAGCAGACTCTTGTGCGGGTGAACCGTGGAAGAGCGCCCGGGGGGAGCTTGCGACATCGAATGCGGACACATCGCTGTGTCCGGCGGTGGCAACTTTGAGAGGATAACGGATGCAGGTGCATGCCGCCATGTCAGATCACGCGCTTTTGGCAGCTACGTCACCCTACAAACGAATTGCGGTCAACGCGGCGTAAGCCTGCGCTAACTTACTCATAAGGATTCGGGATCCTTAAGCGCGCCAGGCGCTCAACTTCGAGCGCCTGCATGCGGCGTGCATCGCTCGCCCGCACGTGGTCGAAACCCTGCGCGTGCAAGACCCCGTGGATCACCAGGTGCGCCAGGTGGGCGCGCAGGCTCTTGCCTTGAGCGCGTGCTTCGGCACGCGCCACGGCCACGCACAGGATCACGTCGGCCACCGCGATCGGCGAGGCCTGATAGCAAAAGGTGAGCACGTTGGTCGCGTAGTCGTGCTGCCGGTAAGTGCGGTTCAAGCGGCGTGCGGTGCGCGCATCGGCCAGCACCAGCGCGATGCGGGCGCGCCCCAGCAACGCGGATCCGGCCCAGCGCACGAGCGTACTGCGCGCCGGAATCGCGCGGAACCGGCCGGCACCGAGTACCGAGATGTGGGCGCCCCCCATCCTGCCCTCTGCCGCGAGCGGGAGAGGGTTCATTTTGCCTCTGGGAGAGGGGCCGGGGGTGAGGGCTCCGCTCATCGGCGGCGCCCGCGTGCCGGAGGCGGATCGAGCTGTTCGGCGCGCTCGTAGGCCTCGACGATGCGCGCCACCAGCGGATGGCGCACCACGTCGTCGGCCGTGAAATACGTGAAGGCAATGCCGCGCACGCCGTTCAGGATGTGCTGGGCCTCGATCAGGCCGCTCGAGGTCTCGCGCGGCAGGTCGATCTGCGTGATGTCGCCGGTGACCACCGCCTTGGAGCCGAAGCCGATGCGCGTGAGGAACATTTTCATCTGTTCCGGGGTCGTGTTCTGGGCCTCGTCCAGGATCACGAACGACTGATTCAAGGTGCGCCCTCGCATGTAGGCGAGCGGCGCGATCTCGATGGTCTGTCGCTCGAGCAGGCGCTGCGTGCGGTCGTAGCCCAGCAAATCGAACAGGGCGTCGTACAGGGGCCGCAGGTACGGGTCCACTTTCTGTGTCAGGTCGCCCGGCAAAAAGCCCAGGCGCTCGCCGGCCTCCACCGCCCGGCGCGTAAGCACGATGCGCTGCGCCGCAGCGCGCTCCAGCGCATCGACCGCGCAGGCCACCGCCAGATAGGTCTTGCCGGTCCCGGCCGGCCCGATGCCGAAGCTGATGTCGTGCGCGACGATGGCCTGCAGGTATTCGCGCTGGCGCGGTGTGCGGCCATGCAGATCGCGCCGGCGCGTGTGCAACTCGACCGCATCGACGCCCTCGCCGGGCGCCGCATCCGGGACGGCATCAGGCTGTCCGCGCTGCTCGACCAGTTGCAGCTGCACTTCCTCGGTGGAGACCGGGCGCTGAGCATGCGCCAGCAGGTGCTCCAGCAGCTGCACGGCGCGCCGCGCCTGCTCGGGTTCGCCATCGACCCGAAAGCGGTGACCGCGCCGCTGGATCGTGACCTGCAGCTCGTTTTCGATCTGGCGCAGGTTCTCGTCGAGCGAGCCCGACACGTGCGCCAGCGTCGCGTTGTCTCCCTCGAAGACGAATGACAGTGCGCCGCGGTTGCGCGCAGCGCGTGCGACCGGGCTCACGCGGGGATCGGCCTGGCGCGGCCGGCCGGCGCCGGCGCGCACTGCCCGCGCAGGCTGTGCGCCAGGATTTCGGTGATGCGGACATCGACCAACTGCCCGACCAGTTCCGGCGGCCCCACGAAATTGACGACGCGGTTGTTCGAGGTGCGACCGGTGAGCTCGGTGCCATCGCGTTTCGAAGGGCCTTCGACCAGCACCGGTTCGATCCGGCCGAGCATGGCCTGGCCGATCCGGCGCGCGCCCACCTCCAGCGCCTGCTGCAGCCGATGCAGGCGCTCCAGCTTGACCTCGGCCGGCGTGCCGTCGGCAAGATCGGCGGCCGGGGTTCCAGGTCGCGGGCTGTAGACGAACGAGAAGCCCGAATCGAACTCGAGCTCCTCGATCAGCCGCATCGTGTGCTCGAACTCCGCGTCGGTCTCGCCCGGAAATCCAACGATGAAATCCGACGAGACCGAGACGCCGGGGCGCGCCTCGCGCAGCCTGCGCACGATCGACTTGTACTCGAGCAGCGTGTAGCCGCGCTTCATCGCGGCCAGCACGCGATCCGAGCCCGACTGCACCGGCAGATGCACGTGCTCGGCCAGCTGCGGCAGGTGGCGATGCGCCTCGACCAGGCGGGAAGTGAACTCCTTCGGATGCGAGGTCGTGTAGCGGATGCGGCCGATCCCCGGTACCAGCGCCACGCACTGGAGCAGCGTCGCAAAATCCACCGGTTGGTCGATCGGACCGGCGCCGCGGTAGGCATTGACGTTCTGGCCCAGCAGCGTGACCTCACGCACGCCCTGGTCGGCCAGGTCGGCGACCTCGGTCAGCACGTCGTCCAGCGGTCGCGAGACCTCCTCGCCGCGCGTGTACGGCACCACGCAGAAGCTGCAGTACTTGCTGCAGCCTTCCATGATCGAGACGAAGGCGCTTACCCCTTCGATTCGCGGCAGCGGCAGCGCGTCGAACTTCTCGATCGCCGGGAACGAAATATCGACCTGGGGCCGTCCGCTGGCGCGACGCTGCTCGATCAGGCGCGGCAGCCGGTGCAGGGTCTGCGGGCCGAACACGATATCGACGAACGGCGCCCGCTCGATGATGGCGGCGCCTTCCTGGCTGGCCACGCAGCCGCCGACCCCGATCAGCAGGCCCGGCCGTTCGCGCTTCAGGTGCCGCACGCGCCCCAGGTCCGAGAACACCTTCCCCTGGGCTTTTTCGCGCACCGAGCAGGTGTTGAACAGGATCAGGTCGGCGTCTTCCGCACGCTGCGTGAGCGTCATCCCATGCGAGGCAAGCAGCACGTCGGCCATCTTGGCCGAGTCGTACTCGTTCATCTGGCAGCCGAACGTGCGGATGAATACCTTCTTCTCGCTCACACCATGGGCTCGGACAGGACGGCAAGGGCAAAGGGATTCGAATTTTAGCGGGCGGGCGCGCAGCCCGCGCGAGCGAGGTACTCGAAAGTGCCGGCAGGATCCGGCGCGGCGCTCGGTTAGCCGCTTGTTAGCGTCGGAGCGACAGTCGCGCGTATACTAATTAGCGGTTTACGGACATGCTTTCGCTTGCCAGCGATTTTTCGACACGCGGCGCCATCGTGCCTGAATTAGCGGTTGAACGACAAGAGGGCCTGATCATCACGCGCGGTGCCTCCGGCGGCGCGGTGCGGGCGATCCAGCGGCGCTGCTCGGCCGGGCAGCTGGCGCGCCTGGCCCCTGGCGTGTACGTGCGCGAACACGACGCGTCGGCACAGGCCGCGCGCGTGCGCCAGCACTGGGTGCGGATCCTGGGTGAGCTGGCGCCGGGGTCGGTGGTGTCTTATCGCAGCGCCTACGCCGAACTGGGCGCTGCCGACCCAGTCGTGATCCTGAGTCATCCGACCCGATTTAACCGCACGGTTCACCTGCCGGGCCTGCGTGTTGCGCTGGTCAAGGGCCCCGCGGCGCTGCCCGGCGATACGCCGCTGGGTGAGGGCAGGCTGCACCGGGCGTCGACCGAGCGCATGCTGCTGGAGAACCTGACGCGTCCGCGCGGATCCGAGGGCCGATCGCGTGGCGAGGCGGCCGTGGCGGAGCGACTGAGCCTGCTGCTGGCGGCCGGCACAGCCGGGGCGCTCGCCGAGTTGCGCGAGCGGGCGCGCGAACTGGCCAAGCCGCTGAACATGGCCAAGGAGTTCTCCCACCTGGAGCGCCTGATCGCAGCGCTGCCCGGGTCGGGGCCCGGGCACGAATCGGGCGCGCGGCCGGGCCGGGCCGGCTCCCGCGAGGCCCCCGCCGATGCAAGCTGCATCGGCCTGCTGCAGGCGCTTGCCGCAAGGCTCGGTGCGCAGCGGTTGCCGCACCGGCAGGCCAGCGCGACCGAGGAGCCGGCCCGCACCCACCACGCGTTCGTCGAGGCCTATTTCGCCTGCTGTGCGCGGTCCGACGCGCTGTCGCTCGAGCAGGCGCGCCAGGCGCTGCTGCTCGGTCGATTCCCCGAGGCCCGAGGCCCCGCCCTGGCGCAATTGCTGGGCGTATTCAGGCTGGCCCTGCACTCGCCGCTGTGCGATTCGGTGCCGCCGTTCGGCGCCTGGTTTCCGCAAGCACTGAAGGCGCGACACGCACTGATGGGCCTCACGGGAGCCGAACCGGAACAGTTGCGCCTCGGCGCCGGCGGGGCGTCGGCCGTCGGCGGGGTCGATCCGGAGCGGATCCGCAGCACGCTGATCGCGGGCTCGAAGCTGGCGCGGGGCGTTCCTGACGGCCTGGCACGCGCGATTCTGTACTCGGTCCTGGTGTTGAGGACTCAACCGTTCGAGCACGGCAACGAACCGCTGGCGTACCTGTTGATGAATGCGGAGCTCTCAAGTGTCGGCGAAGCCAGGATCATCATCCCGGCGCGCAGCCGCTCGCGCATCGATCAGAGCCGCGAGGCGCTGATGCTGGGCGGCGATGCCGGCCCGTACATCGCGGCGCTGGACCAGCTGCAGGGGTGGACCAGCGCGCTCGATTTTTCAGAGCTCGACCGGCTGCTGGTGCAGGTGGGCAGCGGCGCTGACTAGAGCCGAGGCCACCGCAGCGAGCGCGCTTTTCTGCGGCTCGTCGATCAGGCGATCATCGGCGTCGAAGGCCTGCTGCGCGCGGGCGACGGCCAGTTGTTGCGCAATCACCAGCATGCCCAGGTATCCGAGCAGGTCGCGCAGCTGGATCAGCGCCCGCACGCCCCCCAGCGCCCCCGGGGACGATCCGACCACGGCCGCGGGCTTGTCGGCGAAAATCTTCAACCCTGAGCTGGCAACGAGCTGCGGATCGGTGCGCGAACACCAGTCCAGCGTGTTCACCAGCAGAGGCGGCATGCACCCGTTGTATTCGGGGCTGGCGATCAGCAACGCGTCGTGCTCGGCGATCAAGGCTTGCAGGCGCCGGGTCGCGGGCGGAAGACCGGTGCTCGCCTCCAGGTCGGCGTTGTACAGCGGCATCTCGAAATCGGCCAGGTCGATCAGCGTGCCGCGTGCGCCGGCCGCGTCGATCGCGGCCAGGCTCGCCCTGGCCAAGCGCTTGGACAGCGCCTGACGGCGGGCGCTGCCCGCGAAGATCAAGACGCGCGGCGGGGCCATCAAGCGGGCGGCGTGCCGGCGCCCGCTTCGACCAGGGCGGCCATGGCCCTGGCCTCATCGGTGTCCTGGGCGCGCAGCGCCTGCACGACGCCGGCCCGATTCTCCAGGGGTTGGTTCTGGCTCGCCTTGACCTTGCCCGCCAGGCTCGAGACGACGATCTCGACGCCGACCACGCTGGCAACCATCCTGGCGACGAACTCCTCGGGCGCGTCGCGCAGCGTCCACGGCACCGGCTGCGCAGCCTCGTGAACCGCGGTGAGCGTCTGCAGCAAGGCGCGCACCCAGGTCGCATCGTCGATGACCTTGAGCGACCCATACGCGTGCACGGCCACATAGTTCCAGGTCGGAACCACCCGGCCCGTTTGTTTCTTGGTCGGGTACCAGTTGGGAGAAACGTAAGCGTGCGGCCCATGAAAGACGGCCAGCGCGGCCACGTCGGCTCGAGCATCCCCCCACATCGGATTGGCGCGTGCCACGTGCCCGCGCAGGGTCCCGAAAGGCGCCGGCTCGGCGCTCACCAGCAGCGGAATGTGATTGGCGTTCAGTCCATCCGAGCCCAGCGTCACCAGCGTGGCCAGCGGGTAGGCGCGTATCAGCTGGTGCAGGACGGCGACGTCGCTTTCCTGGAAATGCTGGGGCAGGTACATGCGGCTAAAGCTTGATTCGAAAATCCACGAATCCGGTTCGCTCGGCCAAGCGTTGATAAAGTGTAATCGCGCTCGTGTTGGTTTCATGCGTCAGCCAGTACATCTGGCTGCAGCCGGCCTCACGGGCGGCTTGCAGCGCGAACTCGATCAGCCGGCGCCCGATGGCCTTGCGCCGGTGGCTCGGCGCCACGAACAGATCGTTCAGGTAGCAGTCGTCCTGGGTCGACCAGGTGCTGCGGTGGTAGATCCAGTGCGCCAGCCCGACCGCCTGGCCTGCATCCCAGGCGATGGCGCCGAACACCGGCTCGCGCGGATCGAGCAGGCGCGACCAGGTGGCTACCGTCGCTGCTTGCGCAATGTCGACCCGGTAAAAACTCTGGTAGCCCTGCCACAGCGGCAGCCAATGCTCGAAGTCCTGCCGACCGACCCAGCGCAGCTCGGCGCTCGGCGCTTCGGTCACGGCTTGAGCGTCAGGTCGATGACCTCTTCGGTTGGGCGGCCCGGCGGCTCGAACGTCCAGAGCGACAGGGCGCGGCGCACCTCGTCGTCGAGCACGCGCGCCGGCTTGGCCTCGATGATATCCACCTGGTCGACTTTGCCTTCCGGGGTGACCCACAGGCGCACCCGCACCTGGCTCTCGAGGACTCCGTCGAGCAGCGCTGAGGCCGGAAACTGGGGCGGATCATGCCGCAGGGGGCGCAGCGTTACAAGATCGCTGGCTGCCTGCGGCGGCGGCGCCGCCGCCACGGCGAGCTCGGTTGCGGGCGCGTGGTCCAGCTTGGTCTCGACCGGTGCCGGCATCGGCGTGGCGCCGGGCGAGTCCGCGCCCGGTGCGACACCCAGCTCGGCGTTAGGCGCTTCGGCAGGCCCAGGGGCCGGGCTGGCCGCGGTCGCGACTTGCACATTGGACGGCCGGGCAGCAGGCATGTCGACCTTCACCGCCGCGGCTGCCGCGAAGTGCGCGACGGCCGGGGCACGGGGCGCAGGCGTCCTCGCGGCGACCGGCAACGCACCCCGCGATTCGGCTCCATCGATGGCGCGACGGCCACGGACCAGGGGGCGGGGCGCTGGGTGTGCCGGCAAGGCACCTGCGGCCGGTTTGGACGCGGGGACGGCAGGCAAGCCGGATATCGGTGTGACGGTGATGGCCTCGGGCTCGCTCGCATCGATCGCGTCGGTCGACGTGGGCGCGCGATACGTATCGATCGGCAGCACCTGCGCCAGCGTTTGATTCGAGTGCCATGAGGCGTCGGCCTGAGTTCTATTGGTCGCCCAGTAGCTGCCCAGAATGGCCAGCACGGTCCACACCGCGATCCAGGCCAGCGGATGTGCGTCCGAGCCTTCATCGAGTTCCTGGCTCGAGCGCCCCGGAACCGGCGGAAAGAGTTGCGTGATCACATTGGCCAATTCCGCGGATAGCTGCGGATCAACGCGCTTTGCGAAACCACTGGCTTCGAGCTCGGGAATCAGGCGCTGGACCACTTCGGCGCCAAACAGCTCGCTGAGCTCGGCAATCGTGCGCCGCCCATCCAGGAGGATCAGCACTCGCCGTGCCGGGAGCGAAAGCACCCCGCCGTGGGTTACGGCGAGCTGAGCCACCCCCAGTCCCGATTTGCGGTAGACGAGGGAGTCGTCGATTGGCGTGCGAAGAACGTCGCCCACGATGATCCAGGCTCACTTGCAGGGTTAGCCATGACAAGCTTCGCGCGAAAGGCCCGAGCTTTCAATCAGGTTCTTGCGGTGGGGCGATTGCCGGTATTTCACTCACAAAACCCATCCGGCGCATCCGGCTTTTGCGCAGGCAGAATGGGTATTACCCGCGCGATCCCGGCGGGCTCACGGCTTGAACGTCAGTTCGACCGTGGTCTGGGTAGGATGGCCCGGAGGCTCGTAGGTCCACGTCGACAGGGCGCGACGCACCTCGTCGTCGAACACGCGCGCAGGTGTTGCAAGGACGATGTCGACCTGCTCGACGCTCCCCTCGGCGGTGATCCACAGCCGCGCCCTGACGTGACCGTCGAGAATCCCGGCGCGCAGCGCCCGGCCCGGAAACTGCGGCGGATCATGCTTGACCGGCCGCAGCGTGATCGGAGAGCTCGCCGCCTGCGGCAGTGGCCCCACCGTGGCAACCTGAGTCGCGGGTGCGCCGCCCGGCGCCGCGCCAGAGCGTGCTGCATCGGCGGCGGGCGCGCCCGAGGCCGTGCTGTCCCGCCCGGCGTCAACCGAGACGACGGGCGCCGGCGCCGGGCTGGCCGGGCTCGGCGCCGCGACGGCGACCGGCGCAGGCGCAGCAGGCCCTCGGGTCGCGGTCACGGGTGGCAGGGCCGGGGCAGCGGGGGCGTCGACTTTCACCGCCAGAGGCGAGACGGCGCTCGCGGCCGGTGGACTGCGGACTGCGGCAGGCGCCTCGGGGACCGGCGGAGCGTCCTGCAATTGGGCTGGTTCGGCAGGGCGAGCGTCGGCAGGTGCTGCCTGCAGGGCGGGGCGCGCCGGTGTGGTCGCTGCGGCTTTCAAGACAGCGACCGCGGGCAGACCCGATATCGGCATGACCGTGATCGGCCGGGGCCGTTCCGCCCCGTCCGCATCGGCTGCGTCGGCCGAGGCGGGCGCGCGATCGCCCTCGATCGCCTGTATCTGCGCCACCGCTTGGCCCGGTGGCGGGGCCGGGGCGGCATGACTGCCAAAGCGAGCCACCACCACGAAGCCGCCTCCGATCGCCAGCGCGGCCGCCAGCCCGATCCAGCGCAGCGGATGCGGCGCGCCCGAGGGCGCATCGGCTGCCGGCAGCGGCGCCTCGAGCGTGGGCGGGTTCGGCAAGAGCTGGGTGACCTGATCAGCGCCTTCGACCTTCGGATCGATGCGCTTTGCAAAGCCTTGCGCTTCCAGGTGTGGAATCAGGGTCTCGACCGCCTCGGCACCGAACAGGTCGGAGAGCTCGGTGAGGGTGCGCCGTCCGTCCAGCAGGATCAGCATGCGCCGTGCGGGCGATGACAACGTCCCGCCGTGGGTCGCGGTCAGTTCGGCCACGGCGAGCCCGGTCTTGCGGAAGACCACCAATTCATCCATTGCTGTCCCGATCTTGCGGGAGACCAACAATTCATCCATTGCTGTGCGAGCCGCGCCAGAGCCGCTGGCGTCGTTGATCCGGGGTCGGATGCGATTGCATCGGGCGCACCACTGAGGCAGGGGCCGCTCGATCCTTGAATTCTGGTGGCGGATCAGGGACTCGAACCCCGGACCAAAGGATTATGATTCCTCTGCTCTAACCAGCTGAGCTAATCCGCCGGACCACCGACATTGGCGGCGGGGCGCGAATTATCTTCTGTCGCTGCGCCTCGGTCAAACCCGCACTCGCAGTATCGGATCATGCCCGACGCGCCCCGGCTGCACCGCCGACAGGCGTTTGCCCCATGAAAAAGGGCCGGCACGGCCGGCCCTTCCCGACGCCCGGCCGGATCAGTCCCCGACGTAAATGTCCCGATCCTTGGTCTCCGGCAGGAACAGGGTGCCCACCACGAAGGTCATCGAGGCCACGATGATCGGGTACCACAGGCCGTTGTAGATGTTGCCGGTGGCCGCCACGATGGCAAAGGAGGTGGCCGGCAGGAAGCCGCCGAACCAGCCGTTGCCGATGTGATATGGAAGCGACATCGAGGTGTAGCGGATGCGGGTCGGGAACAGTTCGACCAGCATGGCGGCGATCGGCCCGTACACCATGGTCACGTAGATCACCAGGACGGTCAGGATCGCGATCACCATGACCTTGTCGATCTGGGCCGGATCGGCCTTGGCCGGGTAGCCGGCGGCCTTGATCGCCTCCGACAGCGCCTTCTTGAATTCGGCGCCCGCCTTGGCCGCGTCGCCCTGCACGCTGGCGCTGATGTCCACGAACGACACCGCCTTGTCGCCGAACTTGACCACGGCCGGGGAGCCCGCCGGGGCCGCCTCGTTCGTATAGAACACGGCCGAGGTGGCCAGCGTGCTCTTGGCGATATCGCACGGCGAGGTGAATTTCGCGGTTCCCACCGGGTTGAACTGCACCGAGCAGCTGGCCGGATCGGCCACCACCAGCGCCGGCGCCGACGCGTGGGCCGCCTCCAGCGCCGGGTTGGCGTAGTGGGTCAAGGCGTGGAACAGCGGGAAATAGGTCAACGCGGCCAGCAGACAGCCGGTCATGATGATCTTCTTGCGCCCGATCTTGTCCGACAGCGTGCCGAACACGATGAAAAACGGGGTTCCGATCAGCAGCGACGCCGCGATCATCAGGTTGGCCGTGGCCCCGTCCACTTTCAGCGACTGGGTTAGGAAGAACAGCGCATAGAACTGTCCGCAGTACCACACCACCGCCTGCCCGGCGGTGGCCCCCAGCAGCGCCAGCACCACGATCTTCAGGTTGCTCATGCGCCCGAACGAATCGGTCAGCGGCGCCTTGGACACCTTGCCTCCGGCCTTCATGCGCACGAACGCCGGCGACTCGTTCAGGCTCAGGCGAATCCACACCGAGATCAGCAGCAGGAAGAACGACAGGATGAACGGCAGGCGCCACCAGCCGCTGTTGGCGAACGCATCCTCGCCCACCCAGGTGCGCGTGCCCAGGATCACCAGCAGCGCCATGAACAGGCCCACCGTGGCCGTGGTCTGGATCCACGCCGTGTACGCACCCCGTTTGTCGCGCGGCGCGTGCTCGGCCACGTAGGTCGCCGCCCCGCCGTATTCGCCGCCCAGCGCCAGGCCCTGCAGCAGGCGCAGCGAGATCAGGATGACCGGCGCCGCCACTCCCCAGCTCGCGTAGTTGGGCAGCAGGCCGATCAGAAAAGTCGATGTGCCCATGATCGTGATCGTGATCAGGAACGTGAACTTGCGCCCGACCATGTCGCCCAGCCGACCGAACACCAGCGCGCCGAACGGACGCACCGCAAAGCCGGCCGCAAACGCCAGCAAGGTCATGATGAACTGGGCGGTCGGCGTGAGCGGGGCGAAGAACTGCTTGCCGACGATGGCCGCCAGCGTGCCGAAGATGTAAAAGTCGTACCACTCGAACACGGTGCCCAGCGAGGACGCGAAGATGACCTTGCGCTCCTCGGCGCTCATCGGTCGCCCGCTGACCTCGGG
>Ga0137412_10000542_pt1 | contig 27089 bp, 20 predicted proteins | sample CZODoug2_1_16fun_FD_122160 | JGI IMG/M metagenome (GOLD analysis project Ga0137412, IMG submission 122160) | Vadose zone soil fungal communities from Angelo Coast Range Reserve, California, USA - CZODoug2_1_16fungal (Hybrid Assembly) | ecosystem: Environmental > Terrestrial > Soil > Vadose zone...
CACCTGTCGGGCATGTTGGCGGCCGCGGGCGGCGTGTCGGCGACCGGCGGCGACTTGGTTATCGTCACCGGATTGCGCAACGGCAAGCCGTTTCGGCGAGAGGTGGATATCGTCAAGATGTCCCTCAGCGGGAGCCCGGCGGAGGACATCGAGCTCTCCGGCGGCGATACGCTGTTCGTCAACCGGGCGTCCATGTTTTACATCTACGGGCAGGTTCAGAAGCCTGGCCAGTTTCGCTTGGAACGCGGCATGACGGTGATGCAGGCGCTCGCATCCGGCGGCGGCGTAACCGGCAAGGGCACGCAGCGGGGTATCGTTCGCCATCGGCGCGATGCCGGCGGAAAAGTGAAGGAAGAGAGTGTTTCTATGGACGACGACGTCCAAGACAAAGATGTCATTTACGTCAAAGAGAGTTTGTTTTGATTCGGTGCGAAGGCATGTTCGACTATCGCGAAGTGAGAACTGGAAATGAACCTTAACCAAGTCCTGGTAATACTGCACGCCCGCTGGCGGGTGGTTTTCGGGGTGTTCGGCGCTGCGCTTTTTCTCGTCATCGCACTGAGCCTGGCTTGGCCGAGGCAATACACGGCTATCAGTTCTCTCGTGGTGGACGCCAAAACGGACCCCGTTGCGGGCGGCGCCGGCGTGGGTAATTCGGAGCAGTTGATGGCGAGCTACGTCAATACCCAGGCGGACGTCATCGCCAGCAGGCGAGTTGCCCAGCGGGTTGTGAAGACGCTCAAGCTCGACACCGACCGCGAGTTGGTGGAGAGATGGAGGTCGTCAACCAAAGGAGTCGGCGATTTCAACGTCTGGCTGGCGGACTATCTGGTGGATAAGAAACTGACCGTGGCGCCCGTGCATGATAGTCCTACGCATGCAAGCAACGTGATCGAGATCTCGGTGAGTTGGCGCAGCGCCGGACTTGCGGCAGCACTGGCCAACGCGTTTGCGCAGGCTGCCATCGACACGAACATCGAATTGAAGGTGGAGCCGGCGAAGCTGTATGCCAGTTGGTTCAACCAGCGCTCACGTGCACTGCGGGACGATTTGGCGGTGAAACAAAAGCGGCTCTCCGACTTTCAAAACTCCACAGGACTCGTCGCCACGGACGAGAAACTTGACGTAGAGAATGCACGGTTGACCGAGCTGTCGACGCAGTTGGTGACGATCCAAGGTTTGCGTCAGGAGAGCCAATCCAGGCAAAGAGGCGTGGGCGGCGATATTGAATCGCTGCCGGAAGTGCTTCAAAGCCCGGTAATCCAAGCGCTCAAGGCCGAATTGTCGCAGGCTGAAGCGAAACAGCCGGATATTGCAGCTCGGCTCGGCAAGAATCATCCCGACTATCAGGCCGCCGTGGCCGAAATTGCCAATCTTCGCGAGCGCATCGCACGGGAGAGCGCAAGCATCGCGGCATCGCTCGGCAATACGACGCAAGTGAATCTCCGACGGGAGAACGATGTGAGGCAGGCGCTCGAAGCGCAAAAGAACAAAGTTCTCGAGCTGAAACATGCCCACGATCAGGCGTCGATCCTGCAAAGCGACGTGAATTCTGCGCAACGCGATTTGGATGCGGTAACCGAGCGTTTCGCTCAAAGCAGTCTCGAGAGCCAGACCAGTCAAACCAACGTGGTTCAATTGACCACCGCTTCGCCTCCACTATCACCGTCGAGTCCCAAGCTGTTCCTGAATTTATTGATAGGTATTTTTCTGGGCGGCTTTTTCGGGATCGGCACTGCATTGTTCCTCGAAGCGCTCCATCCGCGCGTTCGTCTCGACGAAGATCTTCTTCATCTTCTCGGTGTGCCGATACTCGGCAAAATTGGAGGTGTGACGCCGCGGGCTATTGAAGCCGGAGTGCGTTCATCAACCGCGATGATTGGATTCCCCACCGTATGATGAGTCAATTCGCATGCAGGACGCTGTAATGGAAAAAATAACTCGCAAGGCCGCAACAGTTGCTGAACCGCCCGCGCGCGATCAGAGCCGGGCACTTGGATCGATTCTCGTGGAGCAGGGCAGAATAGGGCAGCAGGACGTCGAGGAGATCCAAAGGTTCGCAACTCAAAACAGCGTCCGCTTCGGTGAAGCTGCTTTGCAATTGAATTTGTTGACTCAGAATGACATCGATGTGGCGCTGGCTCAACAGTTCAACTATCCGGTCCTCGCGCGCGGCGGTAAGAATGGCGTGGCGGATGACGTGGTTGCAGCGTATTTGCCGCAGAGCGAATTCGTCGAACCCTTGCGCGCCCTGCGAAGCCAATTGTCGCTTCGTTGGGTCAACGGCGTGGGTCGTCGAATTTTGGCGATAACCAGCCCGGGTCGCGGTGAAGGCCGCAGTTGGCTCGCGGCAAATCTTGCGACGGTTTTTGCGCAGATGGGCGAGCGGGTCTTGTTGATCGACGCCGACATGCGGCATCCGCGTCAGCACTACCTATTCAATATAAACAATTCCGTCGGACTGTCGGCCCTGTTGACCGGTCGGGCAGGGCGTGAAATCGTTTCGCGCATTCATCCGCAATTGCGTTTGTTCGTCCTGCCCGCCGGACTACGTCCGCCGAATCCTCAGGAATTGTTGGGTCGCCCGGTCTTTGAGGTCGTACTCACTTCTTTTGCGGAGCAATATGATCTTGTCATTCTCGACACCCCGGCTTCGACGGTGGCGGCGGACGCTCAGATTTTGGCGGCCCGTGCGGGTGCCGCGCTCATAGTCGCGAGACGCAATCACACGTTGCACTCGGAACTCAGCGCATCGATGCAGAACCTCATGCAGAGCGGTGTGGGCGTACTTGGGAGCGTGATGAATGAATACTAATCGTGCATCCTTCGATTGCAGCATCAGAAGTGCTCGTGACGCCCGGCGTCATCGTGCCGTCAACATTCATCCGTCCGAGTAGTTTCCGGGTTTGGCGAAATTGATTAAGCATAAAAGGGGTCATTCAGAAAGTACGCGATTGGCGCTTGCGGCCTTCATCATAATTACCGAAATCGTATTCCTCTATTTCATGGCTTCGGCAGGAATAGAGTTTCTCCTATCCAGCATGGTGTTGACGCTGGCCGTGCTCCTGCAGCTTCGGTTCGGCATGCGGGAGGACGCCGGGACCCCGGCGGACATAGTCACCTTTATTTTTTGTTGGCTCTTCCTCGACTTGGCGCCAAAAATTCAGCTGGTTAGCGCACCGGGATCGTTGGTCAATACCTCGAATGTAATGCCGACGCGGGTGCTGTTCACAAATCTCATCTGTGCTCTCTTCATAGTTGCTTTTACGGTGGTCTATGCGTCGCTGCAGAAGCGATCGACGAAAGTCGACACGGCCGAGGCCGAACAGACCAATCCCGGGGCAGCGATGTCGCCGAGGTTCACACCGATTGGAATCTGTTTGGCGATGGTGATCTGCGTTGCCGTCACAGCGATCCTTGGCCGAACGCCGTACCAAGCGACCCAGGCGGCGACGATCACGCCGGGTATGTTGGTGGTCAAGAAATTTTTGCTTTTTCTGCCGTCTGCGACGCTTCTCATTTATCTCAACGAAATGATCCGAACTCGCCAGAAGTGGGTGTTCAGCAGCGTATGCGTATTGATCGTATTCCTGCTTCTCCTGCTCATCACCGAAAACCCCCTGACTGAAAAGCGCAGTGGTCTCGGGCCTGTATATCTCAGCGTGCTGTTCGTCGCTTTCGGGTCGCATCTGCGCAGCCTGAATAGGCGGTTGCTATTGCTCGTCGCCAGTATGGCGTTGGTCTTTCCGGCGATAACTGTGCTTACCCACAGTCATCGCCAATTCTTGAACGGCGTAAAGCTGGATGCGATTTTGGATACGCTCAAGGATCACTATTTTTCCGTGAATTATGACGCTTGGGCAAACACTTACACGATTGTAGAGATGGTCAGCAAGCAAGGTCTCGGCTGGGGTCGGCAGTTACTGGGTGATTTGCTGTTCTTTGTGCCCAGTTCCCTGTGGCACACCAAGCCGGTGGCTACGGGGATCGCCATCGGGAATTATCTGATCTTGCACCACAGCGGATGGTTCACGAATTTGTCGGCGCCTCTGGTCGGAGAGGGATATATCGATTTCGGCACCTCCGGCGTCGTCCTCTACGGTGCCGGTTTGGCGGTAGTCGTTGTCTGGTTGAATCGGCTTGCCAATGATTCGGGCAAATTGGTTTCCTTTCCGATTGCAATATATGCTGCGATCTTCCTGATGTTTACCTTGCGTGGGTCGTTGATGGTTGCGGTCGCCTATGGCACGGGTTCGCTGCTGGCATTTTTGGCCGCCTCAGGCTGCCTGTCGGTAGGAAGACGGGCCATAGGACAACGTTACTACCGGCAAGACCCGCAGCCGCGGTTCCCGGAGCATGAATCGTTGCCGAGATTGGGAGCGTCGCACCTCCATCATCAGAGTAGAGGCTGATTGTCTATTCCTATGCACATTGCGATTTACCACAATATTCTCTGGTCGAAATACAAAGGCGGAGTGTTTTCGCAGGTCTATGTGCAGAGCCAGGCACGGGGAATTGGTACGTCGTTTGTTCAAATCGCGGAAACCGACGATGAGCGAGTTGCGCTTGGGGATGTGGATCTCTCGTATCACAATTACCCATTTCGGCTTTTATTTCGCGGCGCTTACAGCAATCCGTCGCGTTGGCGGCGAGTGATCACGCTGGTTCGAGACGTTTTCAAGCATCCCTCGGATCTCGTCGTGATGCCCGGATACCACCGAGTCGAGTACTGGGCGATGCTCGTGATATGCATTCTGCTGCGGCGAAAACGCGCGGTATTCTGCGATTCAACGGAATTCGATCGGCCGAAGTCGGATTGGAGAGAATTGGCCAAGCGCGTGTTCTTTAGCGGATGCGACGGGTTCTTTTGCTATGGAATTCGCAGCAAGGAGTATCTGCTGAAGTACGGCGCCGAAGAATCGAAAATCATATATCGCTACCAAGCTGCTGCGCTGCCCCACGAATATGATCCGGCGAAGGTGCTTGCTCGATACGAAGCCCTGCCTGCGACGGCACGGAAAGTGCATCGCTTTACGTATGTCGGGCGGTTTTCGGTCGAAAAGGGAATCAATGATTTGCTGGAGGCGTTCGCGAAGGTCTACTCGAAAACGAGTGACGTGAGGCTGGAATTGGTGGGCGCCGGTCCGCTGCGGGCGGAACTGACCGCTCGTGTGCTGGAACTGAAATTGGGGCACGTCGTGTCGTTTTTGGGCGCCAAGAGCATCAATGAAATTGCCGAGTTATTCATCGAGAGCACCGCGCTGGTTCTGCCGAGTCACAGCGAACCGTGGGGACTGGTGGTGAATGAATCGCTGAGCTACGGTTGTCCCGTGGTGGTGAGCAATGTGTGCGGCTGCGTCCCTGACTTGGTGATCGACGACGTTACCGGTTACTCGTTTGAGGTTGGAGACATTGAAGCGCTGTCGCAGGCGATGTTATCTGCGATAAAGATGACCGCGGATAGAGTCGCCGTCGCCAAGCAATGCCTTGCGGTAATTGCAGAGTTCACTCCGAACCGCGCGGCGTCGCAAATCCTCGATGGATGCGAGCGGATCGTTGGAGACCCCCCATGACTAAAAAAATCGCGTTTGTTGCCCCGTTGCCCCCGCCGGTTCACGGATTCTCGAATATATGTGCGGCGATGCTGGAACTCCTAAGGGCGAGGATGGCGGTCAGCATCTTCAATCGGGCGCCGCGAATCGACAACGGCTTCTCTTCGCGGTTTCGCCCCTTCGCGAATTTCATTGCCTATTGCCTATGGTGCGTCAAGAACGGGAGGGCCGATCTTTACCTGGGTCTGTCCGGGGGACTAGGCCAATTGCACGATTTGCCGTACCTCCTCGTCGGCAAGATATTTCGTCATCGTCTGGTCATCCACCATCACAGCTTTGCCTATATCAATGCACCTTCGGTTCTGAACAGGGTGATTTTCGTTCTACTGCGGCGCGAGACCCACGTGGTCTTGAGTCGGCGCATGGGCTCCGAATTGATCCGCATTTATAGGCTCGACGCATCCAAGGTAAAAGTCGTGTCGAATGCGGCATTCTACGAGGCCGTAGTGGAGAACCCGAGGATACCTCATGTCAACCTGCCGGTACGGGTGGGTTATCTATCCGCCATCTCTTTCGAGAAGGGCATCGCGGAATTTTTCGCCGTGCTCGCCGAATTGAAACGCCTCGGAATTCCGTACAGCGGTCACATTGCGGGTCCCGTCGCACCTGCGGCACAAACGGAATTCGACCGGCTGTTGGCGTCTTCGAGCAATGTGTCTTATTCGGGGCCGGTTTACGGCAACGCCAAGACAGTGTTTTATCAGAACCTCGATGTTCTATTGTTTCCGAGCGACTACGCGAATGAGGCGGAGCCGTTGGTCATTCATGAGGCCATGCGGAGCGGCGCACATGTCATCGCATGCGAGCGGGGTGCGATTTCGGAGTTGTTGTCGCACGGTGCGGGAGTCGTCTGCGTCAAATCGTCCTTTGTCGCGACAGCAGTCGACCGGATACGGGAGTTCAGTATCGACCGTTCGGGACTGAGGGGCGCGCAGCGTTTGTCGTTGGAGCAAGCCCGGCGCATGCGCGACGCGGGCATCGCCGAGCTGGGGTTCTTGATGGACGACATTGCCGGTCCCGCGGAAAGCTGGAGCCAGCCCGAAAAGCCCTCCGTCCGAGGCATGACCGTGGCGGTTTTCATGGCCGTATTCGCGCTCGGCCTTTGCAACAAGTCCATCGGCGATGTTGCAAATCACGACACTCTCGAGAAATCGCTGCAGCCGGTCGACGCTGCGATGACTCAGGAAGGCAATTCCCTCAGCTTTCTCGCTGCCGGACAGTCGGCGTACGATACCAACCTGTTCCGTCTTCCGAACGGTGCTGATCTGGCCACGCTCGTTGGGCCCGGCGCGAGTCGGGAAGATCACATAAACACAGGGTCCTTGGGGCTCGACGGGATTTGGAGCGTCGGAAAACAGATAATAACTCTCGATCTTCGAGTCGATGACAATCGCTTCGCGCGCAATGACGATTTGAACAATGTTTCAACCAATGACGCGTTGAAGTGGAACTGGGCGCTGGGCAGCCAGTTGTCCGGCCAGATTGGTGCGGATTACCTTCGAGTATTGGGCGGATTTTACAACACTTTCAACTACAAGCGAGACATGGTGAATGTGACGGAGACCTTCGGTTCGCTTCGCTATGCGGTGGGTCCGCACGTCGCGTTATTTGGCGGTGTACTCTATACCGACGTGTCGTTGAGCCAGCCGGCGCTGAAGGTCAATGATAATAAACGCAAGTCGGTCGATCTTGGATTGGAGTATGCGACCAGCGCCGCGACCAGCTTCGATCTCGACTACCGCTATACCGACGCACGCTATTCGCATGCTTCGTTCTTGAACGGCGTGGCATTCGATCCGGATTACCGGGACGAGACCGTTCGCCTTACGTTCAAGGACGCACTCACAGAGAAAACCCAGCTCGAGGCGCTGGTGGGGTACTTGAAGCGCGACTACCCGAGTACGGCCATTGGGGCCTTCTCCGGAAATATCTGGCGCCTTTCGCTCGACTGGCGTCCAACCGAGAAGACGGAACTGCTGGTCGCGGCGTCCCGCGATCTTCAGGCGGATTTGAGCGCGCAGTCTGATTATTTTGTCTCCAAAGCGGTAAGCATTTCACCGACCTGGATCCCCACGGAGAAGATTTCGCTTGCGCTCGTCCTCACCAGGGACGTGCAGGACTTCGTCGGCGTCAATGAATTTGTCGCCAGCCTTGGAAGCCGCGTGGACTCGATCAACGCGGCGCAGCTCAATCTTCTCTATTCGCCGTTCATTTTCACGCAATCACGATCGTTGACTTTCAATTTTACCTACCGTACCGAACGCCGTAAATCGAATCAGGCCGGCTTGAGCTACGATGACAATATCGGCAAAGCGGGCGTTACATTCAAATTCTAATGGCTCGCCGTCGGCTGCCAACCCTCCAACAAACGCCAATCGGGCAGCATTCCTCACGCATTAAACTTTGAGTAGACGGGCCATGATCGAGCCAGTACAGGAACTAAGCAAATTCAGGATGCCCGCAGGATTTCGAGGAAGGTCGGCGGCGTACGTGCAGTGTTGGTGGATTGTTCAGGCTACGTTGTTCGGGATGTCTCCCCAATTCATGTTTCGATGGCGGAATTGGCTGCTCAGGATGTTTGGAGCCACCGTTGGTGCGGGTGTCCGCGTCAGACCATCCGCACGAGTTACTTATCCGTGGAAGCTCAGCATCGGTGATTGGAGTTGGGTTGGCGACGGAGCCGTGCTCTATTCGCTGGAGCGAATCGTCATAGGCCGCAATGTTTCAATTTCGCAGCGGTGCTATTTGTGCGCCGGCAGCCACGATTACACGAGGCGCGATTTCGCGTATGTCTTGGATCCCGCGAAGACTCGAATAGTCGTGGAAGATGAGGCGTGGCTGGCGAACGACGTTTTTGTCGGCCCCGGAGTGACGATTGGCAAGGGAGCGGTGGTTGGAGCGCGAAGCAATGTCTTCAATTCGTTACCTGCCATGATGGTGTGCTACGGAAGCCCGGCTGAACCCAAGAAGCAGCGCGGATCAGCGTGAACGCGTGAGTTCAACTGCGTAGTGCGTTGATTTCAGTCTGCTCGGAAGCGTTCGTCCTGCAAGAGACGCCAGTGGTCGATTTTCCGCTCATCGTAACAAGCACCCCGTGACGAAAGAAAGTATAGGTTTACATCAAGAGAGCGACGAGCTTGCGCTGGCGCGGACGGCCAAACGCGGAAAGCACATCAAGCTCACCGTATTCACCGGACTCGTCGCCCGCGCAAGTTCGATGTTGATGACGATAGTATCGGTGCCGTTGACGTTGAACTACCTCGGTGTGGAGCGCTTTGGCCTCTGGATGACCGTCACATCGGTGGTTTCGATGCTCAGTTTTGCGGATTTCGGCATCGGCAATGGGTTGGTCACGGTGGTGGCGGAAGCGTCCGGGCGCGACGATCAAGCTGCGATTCGCCGCTTTGTATCGAGTGCTTTTGCGATTCTGTCGTTTATTGCGGCGGGACTCGTGCTGCTGTTCTTTCTCGTCGCATATCCCACGGTAAATTGGACGCGCGTTTTCAACGTCCATTCCTCGAGTGCGCAAGCCGAAGCGGGGCCGGCGATTGCCGCGTTGATCGTCTGCGTAGCAGGCAGCATTTCGACGTTGATCGTGCCCCGGGTACAACTCGCGCTGCAGCACGGTTTCATCAATAATCTGTTCGTCACCATTGGGCTGTTTGCCTCTTTGGCGGCGATCTGGTTGGTTTCGATGGTGCATGGCAGCGTCGCGCTGTTGATCGTCGCCATGTCCGGCACACCGGTGGTAGTTGGCGCCATCAACGGAATCATCTTTTTCCAACGCAACAAGCAATATCGCCCCAGTTGGTCGCTCGTGAGCAGAGCGGCGATGAAGCGAATCCTGAGCACGGGTGTTCTATTCGTCGTTCTTCAGCTCGGCCTGGCGATAAGCTTTATGTCGGATAAGCTCATCATCGCCCGGTTGCTCGGTGCCGAAGCGGTTGCTTCATATTCGGTTTACGAGAGGGTCTTCGGTGTCGGTGCAAATCTGATGCTGGTGATGCTCTTGCCGATCTGGCCAGCCTATGCGGAGGCATGGTCGAGAAAGGATAAGGCGTGGGTGAGGCGGGCGTTGAGCCGCTCCCTGGCGATCTCCTTTGGGGCCAGCGCGTCATTCGCTGTGTTGATCACGATCTACGGGTCCACGATCGTTTCGCTTTGGACGCGCAAGAACGTCCCTGTGGAGCCTATTGTGCTTTATTGCCTCGGGATATGGTGCGTACTTCAATCCATGATGAGCGCGCTGTCGATGCTTCTAAACGGACTGAACATGATCAGGATTCAAGTGATGGCGTCTATTGCGACTGCGTGTGTTGCCATTCCTCTCAAGTTTATCTTGGTCGGCCATATCGGACCGGCAGGCGCCGTTTTGGCGTCGTCTCTTGCAGCTGCTTGCTTTACCTTGATCCCGGTTGCGGTAGTGGTGTGGAAGTTGGCTCGATCGTCGGCGCGCTGACGAACGAATTCTGTGGCACCATTTGCCGATGCCGGATCTCCCAACCCTCGCCATCGCGCTCGACTCGACTTTGGGTTGGAGATCCGTGCGTCAGGCCTGGAGAGATCTATACCCCCTGGACATTCCTCTGGCTCCGAGCTGGATCGATATTGACCGGGTTGCGCCCGTCTTCCGGGCAAAGTACCTGAGCAAGACGTTGCGGCAGATCCTCGGACGCCTGAATATGAGTTTCGAGGTGAATCGGCAAATGCGCCATGTCAAGCCCGACGTGGCTCTCGTCGGCAACATGGCGCTGAATTTGCTCATTGGGAGAAATCACGTTCCGATCTTTACGATATTGGATGCGACGCAGGTACAGTTGCAGGCTTTTGGAGCGGGTTACGGCATTCTTCCGTCGAGATCCAGGGAATTGGAGAAAATAAAACATCGAATGCGCCGCCGCGCTTATATGAAATGTGCGGGAATATTTCCGTATTCCGAGTGGGTAAAAAAATCGCTCATCGCGGACTATGGAGTGGATTCGGCAAAAATTCACGTGGTGCCGCATGGTGCGGTAGTGGAGCGGTGGCGGCGGGAGACGCGGCAAGAGGGCAGGAACAAGAATTGCAACATACTTTTCGTCGGCGGAGATTTCAAGCGAAAAGGCGGCGGATCGCTCTTGGATTGGGCGGCACGCACGAAGACTCGCAATTGGCACATGCATATCGTGACGAAAGACCCGGTAGCTACCTCAGATGGCAGAATTACGGTTTATAACGGAATCGGTCACGAGGATCCTAGATTGACGGAAATGTTTGCCGCTGCGGATATATTTGCTCTTCCAACCTTCGTAGATACCAACCCTTTGGCGATAGCCGAAGCCCTTGCATCCGGCCTGCCGGTTGTCGCCAGTAACGTCGGTGCGATACCCGAAATGATCATTCCAGGAGTTACGGGTTTCGTGATTCCCCCGGATCAATTGGAGCGGTTGGACGAAAGTCTGGACACGCTGATAAACGATCCTGCGTCGCGATCGCGGATGAGCGCGGCCGCACGTCAAGATGCGGAGCTCAGATTCGATGCAAGCAAAAATATCAGGTCGATCGTGAAGGTGATCGCGTCGACAATTTAGTGATGTCGGCCAGCGGAATTGCGGTATCTTTGCTTCGAAGCGCCGCTTCAAACAAGGCGGCCATATTCTCGGCGTTCTTGGCCCAGGTGAGTTCGGTATTGGCCAGATTCGCGGCAGCCGATCCGAGCCGGGCGCGCAGGGCGGCATCGCTCAGAAGTCTGTCCATGGCGGCGGCCGCACTTTCTCCATCTCCGGGCTGAGCGCTCAATCCATGCAATCCATCGACGACTACGTCCGTGATGCCGCCGTCGGCCGAAAATATGACGGGTTTGCCGGCCATCATCGCCTCGGAGAATACGGTGGCAAATGGTTCATTTACGCCGATGTGCGCGAATACGTCGCACCAGAGCATGTGCTGGAGGACCTCTCGATGTCCCAACGCTCCGCGCAGCATTATTTGTGTTCGGTGCTTTGCCCTTTCTGCGGCACCGCCGACGGCTGATTTGTCCTCTCCATCGCCGGCGATCACCAGCAAGGCGTTGGGGTGTCGTGCTGCGATGCGGTCGAACGACTCAACCAGCAGCGGGACGTTCTTTCTCTTGTAGAAGAAGGTGACGCAAAGCACGACTAAACGGCCGGAAAGGTCCGGCGGCCGCGGATTGGCTCGCAGCTCCATTGGAATCAGTTCGGCGCCGTTGTGGACGGTGACGGCGGGAACACCCGGGAAAATCTCAGTCATCGCGTTGCGCATCCGATTGGCCACGGCGATCCAATTGCTGATGCCTCTCGTCGCTTCGGAGTAAAGACGCCTTCGCGGAGCACTTACCGCGCAGGATTCGACGTCGTTGAAGTTGTGCTCGGTGATGAAGAACGGCACGGCAAGCCTGCGCGCCACTTCGGACGCGACAAACCCGCTCAACTGTCCGTGGTGAGCAAAGACGACGTCCGGTGCGAACTGCTTGGCTATGGGCAGAAACTTGCCCTTGGATAACGTCCATGCGAGTTTGACGAACAAACCCGGACGCTCGCGCAGCCATTTCGCCAAGGGCCCGACAGGGTAGACGGGCCACCTAACATATTCGACTTCAATGCCATTCCAGGTATGCGACGAAGGGCATACCGCGGAAGTCCCGCGACGCAGGATTTTCGTGATGAACAGGGGAATCGCGGGGACGGGCGAAATGACTTTGACCTGGTGGCCGGCGTCGCGAAGCGCGACGATCTGGGAGAGCGCCCAGGTGCCAATGGTCTGATTGTTCGGTCGGGGAAAGTGCACTGCAAAGAACAGTATCTTCATTCGTTGATCTCTTTCCCGCAGGACGCGCCGTCCGGTTCTAGAGCGAACATCGGCCGCTTTTCGCAGCGCTGCCGGTCCAATACGTCATATCTAGCACGCCAGACGGAATTCCGCCAACATCGTAAATTTGCACGCCGCCTTGAAAGGAAAATATGGTTGAGCCGCCCCGGGCGAGCGAGAATGTCGGAACGCCGGGTTGGGACGGGACCTTGAACGAAGAAATCCCCGCCGGTGCGTCGTGCGTAAATTCGCGTGTCCCGGTCCCTATTTTTACAATGCCGGGAGCCGTCAAGAACGCAACCAACTCGATGTTGTCTTCCGCGGAGCTGTTGGTGACGTGGGTCGCCAGACTTTGCGCTGGACCGGCCGCGTTGGAGGGTTCGCGGCGATAGAAATAGTACAACACGTCGTGCGTAATGACCGGCTCGCGGCCGGTCAAGAACCAGGCGGCATAATATCCGTTGAGATTGTAGAAGCCCGTGCCGATATCGCGTGCCAACGTGGCATCGGTGTAGGGTTCGATCTGGCTCGACTCCGAAAAATCGCTCCAGGTTACGATTTGCACCCAGTCCGTGCCGCCGGTGATGGCGCTCATCCACGCGCTGCGAAACGTTTCGCTGTTTCCGGATTCCCAGAAAACCGGGCCCTTTGGACGATACTGCTGTGGGTCGACCGGCATCATGTATATCTTGCCGCTGGCATGCGCTGCCGCGGGATCGCCCTGCATGTTGCGGCCGCCGTTCGGCGTGGCGGTGCCCCAGTCCGCAAATCCATAGCTCAAGTCTGCAAACGCGGCAGCCTTGCCGCGCCAGCCGAGAAAGGTCGGGACGAATGCTACTTTGATTCCGCGGGCACTCAGTTGACGGAAGATCGATGACCACCATTCCGGCGGGTTCCCGCCGGCGTTGAACGCGGTGACGACCAGGCGGCCGTCCGGTAACTTATAGGCTGCGGGACTCGCGGCCACCGAGGCGATGATCTTGGTCACGGAGTCCGCATCGGATTTGAACTGCGCAATGTCGGGCATGACCACGATTTTGAATCGAGGGTCGACCGCTTGCGCAGCCTGGAGCAAGAGCTGTAGATGGCCGTGGGCATCGGTGGCTTCCTTTACCGATAAAACGTCGATGGTGAAACCAGTGATGCCGCGGGCTATCGCCATTCTGACTTCACTCTCCATGTTCAAAAGCCGCCAATTGGGATCGGAACTAACGGCGACCCCCAACGGCCGCTGGCGTAGAAATCCTCCCTGCTGCGCCCACTTGCCGGACTCGCCGCTCTTACTCAAATATTGAGCATTGTAGTAATCCTGCGCCGAGGGCTTGTTGTCCACCGACAGAGGGAACATGGAGAAATAATGCGCAAAAACCTTCTTTGGCGAATTGAATAAGACATCGGCGGAGGGCATCGCCATCGGCAGGCATGCGTCCTGTGCGAATACCAGGGAGCTCGAAATGGGTGCGCCGAATGCGCACGCCGACAGTAGAAGGAGCATCTTTCGAAAGGCAGGCATGAGGTCTCCGCGGCCAGCAGCCGATTTGGCGATGATTTGCACATGTTTGAAATGGCCATGGCGCTCCTCGCGAAGCAGGCGAATAGCGCATCCGAGCGGACTCTGTGCGGGGCCGCCCTGGCAATGAATATAGACATCGATTGTCACCGACAGTTTGCAGCCTTACAAGCCACATTGCAGTACATTGCGGTATTGCTTGGCTGATGGCTCCGGGCGTATTGCATGAAGCCTGGTTGTATTTTTTACTATGGTGCGTGAAGACGCGAAAGTTCCGCGAGGTAGAGATGAAGGAGCGCATTTGCCGGTACCTGGACATTGCCGATTACATTTTGTGCCGGTATGGGCCGCTGTCTTTTCCTTCGTGGGCGGATTTTGAAAAGAGCGGCGCGAGGAAACTCTATGCAGGAAAACTACGTCGCGCGCTCCCGCAGTTCGCCACGCATTTTGGAGTCACGCCGTTTTACGCATCAACGAGAAATATCAAGCATGATCTCGTGGAGCCGTTTCCGATTCCCGACGGTTCCGTCGACACATTTCAATCGGAAGATGTGTTCGAGCATATTGAATTGGCAAAAATGGTTTCGATATTCAACGAAATCTACCGGGTGCTTTCACCGGCGGGCCTATTTCGCTTGAGTCTTCCGGACTATCACCTCGATCTGAATGTCGAGCGCAGCCGGAAGGACTCCGACGGGAAGATCGTGTTCGATCCCGGCGGCGGCGGGCAGTTCGTGGACGGCCGCATCATTGGGGGCGGACACGTGTGGTTCCCGACAATTGAAATCGTCCGCGATCTTTTCAGGGATAGCCTCTTCGGGGCCGGGGGGGTCGTGAAGTTCCTTCAATACAACAATGGCGACGGCACTTTTGAACTGCAATCCGTCGATTACAGCTTGGGATATATAAATCGAACTCCCGACCATGATGATCGCGCATCGAATTCGCTGCGCCCGATTTCCATCGTAGTCGACGCGTTCAAGTCCCCGGGATGATGGCGCGACTTTCACGCTCGGGGGAGTCGGTCGACCGCGGGTTAGTCGTGAGGCGTGCTGCATCGCCCTGGAGACTCAATTGTGGCGAAAAGCCGACGCTCATCGCCGCCCAGATTGGGCATCTCGTTCACATAATCTGGCTAAATTGTAGGTCTCAACTTGGCGACAATCTTACAAGTGCGCCGCGCTCCCGCTATCATACGTGCGCACGCAGGTGCTTGGCTTTGCTGGTGTTTTTGTAAATTTTTCATCGGATAGCAGGACCCCGTCATTGGACCAACCGCTAACGGCTGATCAGATTGCCGAATTTTTTCGGCAGGGATTTCTCGTCATCGAGACACCCCTCATTTCGAAACCCGAGCTCGAGTGGTGCAGCAAGATCTTGATGCGCATGCTCGACAGCGGCCAGGGGCGCAGCGAGGGCAGAAACCTCGATCTCATTGCGCGCGACGGCGGCGAAGACACCACCTTGCCGAGCGTGCTGCAGCCCTCCTTGTACGCAACCGAATTGCGCAAACTGTCCTATCGGAAAATAGCTCTCGCTTTAGCGCGGCAATTGCTGGGTCCGCAGGCCGGTTTCGCCGGAGATCACACGATCTTCAAACCTGTCCACAAGGGCGGGCCCACGCCGTGGCATCAGGATGAGGCATTCCGCGAACCAGGGTTCGAATACGATGAAATCAGCATTTGGATCGCGATGACGGACAGCACGGTCGAGAATGGCGCCATGGCCTACATCCCAGGCTCGCATTTGCTGGGCGTGCTTCCGCACCGATTGAATGGCGGCGCCAAGGAAGCCAACACCATCGAATGCTATGCGGGCTTCGATCCGCAGACTGCGGCGGTACGCCCGATTCCCGCAGGCGCCATGATCATCCATCATGGCCGCACGGTGCACGGCTCGTCGGGCAACAAGACGAACACGCCGAGGCTTGCGTACATTCTTCAATACAGCACGCCGGTCAGAATCAGTAAGGAGGTTCGCGAAGCGCCCTGGCTCGATCACCTGCGCAGCGGCAACCAGCGGCGGCGCAAGAGCTTTCTGCTCCGCGGCGGTATCTTTCCCGAGCTGCTGCGCGTTCTGCGATCAGATCGCCATTCCGTATCTTTCTTCTGGCGCCGCCGCATCAATCAGCTGCGCGCCTTGTTCAAGAGCTAGCCTCACCGTAGGCGCAGCCGTTCACCGTATCCGGTCAGCTCCAAATACCCGCGGCCGACCAACCGGCCCTGCTCGTAGGCACGCACAGCCCCTTCCCAGTAGATTGCGCCGGTGGAAAGCCGAGTGTCGTTCTCTTGATCGTCGAGCAAGGGCTCCAAGTTGAACTCTCGGCTCCCGGCGCGGACGCGCCATTGCACGGGATAGGCGATTCGCGTTCGCGGTGATGTCCAATGCCGGCCCGCGTGAAATTCCACATCGGCGGGCTGCAGGATTTGCACTTGACCGTCGCCGCCGCGCAGGGTGCCTCCGGCCCAACGCTGCTCGCCCTGAGGACCGCGGATACGGAAGGCCATCAGCGCTGCGCCGTCGTCCAAACCGATGCCGATCCAGTCCCAGCCCACCGCCTGGCTGTCCAGGTACTCGCTCGACCATTCGTGGTCGAGCCAAGCCTCGCCGGCAACGCGGTCCACGCTGCCCTGGCGCGTGACGGCGCCTGTCACGCGCAGGTGCGGCATGCTGTAGTAATAGCTCGCGGCGCCTAGGCTTGGGCCCTTGCGGCTCACACCGGAGTCCCCGTTGAGCAGCAGGGCTTGGGTCTCGATGAGCCTCAGATCGACCGTAAAATCCTCCGCGTCGATCTTTGCCGTGTAAGCGGCTGTGCCGCGCTGCAAGGACCAATTGTCGATCCACACGTGAGTATCGCCGGTAGCGGCCTCGGCGAGCCCCATACCAGCACGGCGAATTCGTTGGTCCTGCCACAGCCGGCCGCGCCTCGGGTCGCTGATGGCACAATGCGCAATCAGCAGCTGGTGCGGCGCGAAGGCACTGGGATTGTGCTCGTCGATATCGGGCTTGGTGCGGAAAAACGTCACTTGAAAACCGAGCGGCTCGCCGTGCTCGGTGGTCAGCCAACCGGTGACATACCACCACTCCGTGCGAAACTGCGGGTGACTGCCATGATCAGCCGGAAATACCAGCCGTTGACCGGCAGTTACGGCTGCATAAGGGCCCACCGCATCCGCGCCGCCACCTACCGCGTCGGCGTCGGCACCAACGCCGGCACCAACGCCGGCACCAGCGCCCATGCCCACGCCGATGGTTACGCCGACGAGCAGGCAGGCAGCCCATTGCGCGCGCGATGTCCTCACAGTGCTACCAGTCCTCGCGCACGGCTTGCACGGCATCCTGACTCATCGCGGCGCGTCCGCTCCAAATGGCGGTGACGGCCGCGGCGGCGATCAGAGTGACGCTGAGTATCGCAAGTTCCCAGGCCGGAATGGCGAGATCGATGCTCCAGTTGAAGGACTGGCGATTGATGACGTAGACCAGAACCAGGCTCAGCGCAGTGCCGAGAGCAAGGCCATACCCCACGCCGAATGCGCTGGTGAGAATGCCTTCGCTCGCGAGCATGCCGACGATCTGCCTGCGCAGCATGCCGATATGCCGCAGCATCCCGAACTCGGCACGGCGGGCGAGGGCGGTTGAGCTCGCCGCGAAACTCACTCCGGTCAGGCCGATAATCACGGCGATGGCCTCGAGCGCGTAAGTGATGGCGAAGGCGCGGTCAAAGATCTGCAGCGAGCGTTCGCGCAGCGCGGTACTCGTCAATATCTCGAGAGAGTCGCCGCGCGCGAACCGGGAGCGCAGCGCAGTTTCGGTGAGCGCGGCGTTGGCGCCGGTATTCAGCCATACGGAGCCCTCATTGGCGCTGGCATCGCCGGTGGCGGCAAGATACGCCTGATGCGAGATCACGATGGCGCCCGTGGTGCGCGCGTAGTCGCGCCAGATGCCGGCCACCGTGAAGCGATGGCTGCGGCCCGCAAGCGGCAAGTCGATCTCGCTGCCCAGCTTGTATCCGTAGAGGTCTTGCAGCGCCTCGGATATCCATGCCGGCTCGGCCTTCGACGGCGGCGGCAACGGTCGAGTTTGCAGCAGCGGCAACTCTGCCGCCGTCTCTGCGGAGGTCGCTCCACGGGCGATCAGGGTTACCGGCGCCCGCGCCGGATCGAGCAGGAGCTGGCGGGTACGGCGAAACTCGATGCGCGATATGCCCGGGACCCCGGCAAGTTTTGCTTGATCGGCGGCAGACCAATACGCCGTGTCGCTGCCGAAGGGTTCACGCAGTTGCATGTCGGCGGGCAGGAGCTTTCCCAGCCAGTGATCGAACGACATTCGGAACGAGTACACCATGATCGCCATGGCGACCATCAGACTGAAGCTCACGATGATGGATGCCAAACTCAAGGTCGAGAGTCCGACGTTTTCGCGCAGCTGCGCCACGGCCGTGTCGAGCACGATGCGGCGCGTACGGGGTGCCAGGCGCAGGCCCTTCACGGTCAGTATGGGTACCAGCAACACCGCGCCGAACAACAGAGCGGCAATGGCGGCATAGCCGAAAACCGGTAAACCATGCACGGCTGGCAGCCGCGACAAGGCGGCCCCGGCGACCAACAGAACAACGCCGGAGTAGGTGCTTCTTCGAGCCACGACCGCGTAGTCGCCGTCTCCGCCCTTCAGGGAGCGGGCCGGCGGTTGGCGCGCGGCCGCACGGGCCGGCCACCAGGCGCCGATGCTCGCGACCACCGTACCCATCACGAAAAAGGCGAACAGCGGCAGCGGCGCCGCGCGTATCGATGCGCCGGCGGCGCGCAATTGACCATTGCCGAGATCTCCGGTCAGAAAGCTCAGAACGGCGTCGGCTACAGCCAGGCCGAGGAGTACGCCCAGAAAGGAACCGGCGACTCCAAGGGCGGCGCCCTCGCCGATGAGCGCCCGCTGCAATTGACCCCGCGTCACGCCAAGCGCCCGCAGCAGTGCCAGAGAGCGGCGTCTGCGCAGCACCGATAGGGACTGGGTCGAAAACACCAAGAACGCCCCCGTCCAGAGTGCGACCAGCGCCAGCATATTCAGATTGACCCGATAGGCGCGCGTCACGGTGACGGCGCGGTCGCGCTCGACCTGCGGGGCGACGGCGAGAACACCGGCCGGCAAGCGCAGGCCGAGAGCACGGCGAAAGGCGTCGACGTCGTTGCCCGTATTCAAGCGCAGATCGATGCGATTCAATCGCCCCAGTTGATTGAATGTCCATTGCGCTGAAGCAATGTCCATCAGCCCGAGCGCCTGGGAATAGGTCCCTTCCGACAGAATGCCCAGCACGCGGAGCGTCTTCGGCGAGCTGCCGACCAAAACTTGCAGCTCGTCTCCGCGCCGCAACTTGAGGTCCTGCGCGGCACTGCTGCTCAAATAAATGCTGTCGCGCTGGAAGAGCGTGAACAGGGCCCCGCCGATGTCGCCGATCAGCGCCGGTTGCAGCGTGGCGGCGCGGAATGGATCCACCCCCAAGACTTTCAGCGTGTCGCGCCGCCCGGGCAGAGCCACGTCCAGTTCCAGCACCGGACTCGCCTCATTCACGGCGGCATCCCGCGCCAACCGGGTAAAGAGCTGCTCCGGGAAGCCCTCGCGCGGACCCCGCACGATGACATCGGCTTCGCCCACCAATCGTTTCGTCGCCAGGCCAAATTCATTGAGCGCTGCGCTGTTGACCAGATACACGGCGGCGCCCAGCGCGACCCCCAAGGCGATCGCCAGCACGGTGACCAGCAAGCGGGCGGGGGACTCTCGCAATTGCGCCAGCAGCAGCACGCGCCAAATCAGGAATGCACCGCGGGAGGCGCGCGGAGCGCTCATCCGTCGGGCCTCAAGGGTTTGAGTCCGCCGGCATCGAGCACCAGGACGCGGTCGGCCGTTTCGGCCGCGGCGCGCGAGTGAGTGATGAGTATGCCCGCGCCGGCATTGGCCTTGACCTGCGCGCGCAACAGCGCCAGCGTCTGCGCGGCGCTGCGCGGATCGAGATTTCCCGTCGGCTCGTCGGCCAACAGCAAGCGCGGGCGATGCACCAGCGCGCGCGCGATGGCAATGCGCTGCACTTCGCCGCCGGACAGTTCTCGTGCGTAGCGGTTGGCGAGCGGAGCGATGCCCACGGCCGCGAGCATGAGCGCGGTGCGCCGGCTGCGTTCAGGCTCGGCCACTCCCAAGAGATCGAGGGGCAGAGCGACGTTCTGTTCGACGCTGAGATACGGCAGCACATGGAAGGCCTGAAAGACGAATCCGACCGCCCGGCGCCGCAGCAAGGTGACGGCGTCATCATCCAGGGTCGAAATATCCACGCCCTCGAGCAGGACTCGCCCGGAATCCGGCTGATCGAGGCCGGCCAGTAAATTGAGCAGCGTCGACTTGCCGACGCCGGACTCGCCCATCACCGCAAGGTACTCACCCTGCCGCAGTTCCAGCTCCAGCCGCTCGAAGATCGCGGGCCGGTCCGGCGAATAGCGCTTGCTGAGGTTCTCGAGCCGCAGAACGGCAGGATCAGGCACCAGACCAGGATCAGGCACCAGACCCCGCACACCGCCTAGACGCCTCCCGCCTCAAGCGGCATCGACTCCGATCAGCGCCTTGACCTCCAGAAAATCCCGCAAACCGAATTCGCCGTATTCGCGCCCGTTGCCGGACATCTTGAAGCCGCCGAACGGTGTTTGCATGTCGCCGTACGCGCCGTTCAAGGCGACTTGACCGGCTCGAATGCGGTTGCCCACGCGCCGCGCACGAACGTTATCCTGCGACCAGACGTAGGCGGCCAAACCGTAGGGCGTGTCGTTGGCAATCTGCACCGCTTCCTCTTCGGTCTGGTAGGGCAGGATGCACAGCACCGGTCCGAATATCTCCTCGCGCGCAATGGTCATGTCGTTGCGGACGTTCGAGAAAATCGTGGGCTTGACGAAATAGCCCGTCGGCAGTCCTTCGGGGCGGCCGGCGCCGCCGGTAACGAGGTGCGCGCCTTCGGCTATTCCCTTCTCGATAAAGCTCTCGACACGGTCGAACTGCAATTTGGACACCACGGGGCCCACCGTGGTCTTGTCGGAAGCAGGATCGCCCACGACGACCACGGTTTCGGCGATGCGCTTGGCGATGGCTTCCACCGCAGCCATCTTGCCGGCGGGAACCAGCATGCGCGTCGGCGCGTTGCAGGACTGGCCGGAATTTTGGAATACATGCAGCACGCTTTGTTTCACGGCGCGCTCGAAATCGGCGTCATCCAATAGCACGTTCGGCGATTTGCCCCCCAGTTCCTGATGTACCCGCTTGACCGATGCCGCGGCGCTGCGCGCAACCTCCGTGCCGGCCCGAGTCGATCCGGTGAATGACACCATGTCGACTTCCCGATGCGACGTCAGCGGCGCGCCGACGCTCTGGCCATCGCCATTGATCAGATTGAAGACGCCCGCGGGAACTCCCGCCTCGTGCATCACCTTCGCCCATAGGATGGCGCTGAATGGCGAATACTCCGAGGGCTTGAGAACCATGGTGCAGCCGGCGGCCAACGCCGGCACGACTTTCGCCGCCACTTGATTCATTGGCCAATTCCACGGCGTGATCAAGGCGCAGACGCCGACCGGCTCCTGCACCAATCGCGTGGTGCCGCGCATTTCCTCGAATTTGAAGGTTTTCAGCACGTCGATCATGGCGCCGATGTGGCCGACGCCGATCCGGGTCTGCGAGCCCTTCGCGAGCGTGATGGGCGCGCCCATTTCCGTTGAAATCGCCTGGGCAATTTCATCGTAGTGCGCCTTGTAGGCGGCGAGGATGCGCTCCATCAGCGCCAGGCGCTCCGCCGGAGTGCTGCGGGAATAACTCTCGAACGCCCGGCGCGCAGCCGCCACGGCATGGTCCACATCTTTGGAGCTGCCCATCGATATCACCCCTGCGACCGTCTCGGTGGCCGGGTTGATCACTTTGAATTCCTTGGGTTCGACCGGGTCGACCCAAGCCCCGTCGATGTAGAACTGCCGATTGTCGTAACTCATTAAACTGCCCCTCAAAAACTCGTTAATTCCGCCCGCACATTCTACTCGTTTGACATGGACGGGCGCAGTTCTTGTCGCCAGCCGCCGACGATTGGTTCCGATCTGCGGAATGCCGAAGAATTCGCCGCAGGTTTTGCGGCCATAGTTCTCATTCTGGCAGCTGCATTATTGCTAGGCTGCGTGCGCGGAATCGCAGGGAAATGGATGGCGATTCCGACAGTTACGGCCGTTTTGGAGTGTTTATGCCAGGAATTACCAGACTGCTGCTCGCGCTCGCGTGCGGCTGCTCTATCGGGCTCATGCAGAGCCCCGCGCGCGCCGCCGTCCCGGAATGGAATCCGGTGCGCTCGCATCCCGTCCAACTCGGACCGGAGGCCCGCCGGTTGGTGGTGGGTTTCCGCGCGACCACCGGCAATGCCGTGGTCAAGGCCATCAAGCCGCGAATGCGGGCGCAAAGCGTGGACATCGTCCAAGCCCAGACCTCGGATGCGGATGTCGCCGCTCTCGCGCACCGGACCGGACTGGCGATGGCCAGGTCGCGGCAGATGACGCCGAGCATGCATGTGCTGTTCCTGCACAAGACCCTGTACGGTGCCGACGTCATTTCCGCTCTCAAGAAGTTGCGCACCGATCCGGCGGTCGAGTTTGCCGATGTCGATCAGCGCCGGTACGCGCATTCGGCTCCCGATGATCCGCTGTTCGCTCCGCCCGCGGACGCCGCCACCACAAACACCAGCTTGAGGAGCGGTCAGTGGTTCATGGAGACTCCCAGCGCGGCGACCATCATGGTGAATGGCGTTGCGACCCAGGATTTGTCCGCGACCGACGCGATTTCCGCCTGGGCGATCACCACCGGCAGCACGGGTACCGTCATTGCCGATGTCGATACCGGAGTGCGGTTCGATCATCCTGACTCGTTGCGGGCCGGCTTCGGCGGGCGCTTGCTCCCGGGCTACGATTTCGTCGATCAAGACTACAATACAAGCGGGACTGCCCTGGGAACCTTCCTCATCGCCAACGACGGAGATGGCTGGGATCCGGACCCGTCCGATCCCGGCGATTGGATCAGCGGCACCGATCTCACGAATCCGCTGTTTCCGCCGGCCAGCTGCGGGAACTCGGCGTCGAACAACGGCCCGAGCGACAGCTCCTGGCACGGAACGCGGGTGGTGGGTGTTCTGGGCGCACTCACTAACAACGGGGTTGGCATCGCCGGGATGACTTGGGGCCCGTACCTATTACCGGTACGGGCGCTGGGCAAATGCGGCGGCTACGATTCGGACATCATTGCCGGCATGCAATGGGCTGCGGGCATGTCGGTGGCGGGAGTCCCGGACAATCCGTACCCAGCCGACATCATCAATTTGAGTCTGGGCGGCAGCGGCACCTGTCCCTCGCAATACCAAAGCGTGATCAGCACGCTTTCGAGGATGGGCGTGTTAGTGGTCGCTTCCGCTGGCAACGGCGGGTCGAGCGTCGATGCGCCGGGGAACTGCCCCGGCGTTCTGGCCGTTGCAGGATTGCGAAATGTGGGCACCAAGGTCGGCTACAGCAGCTTCGGCGCAGAAGTGGGTGTCTCGGCGCCGGCCGGCAACTGCGTCACCTCCTCTGGGGCGTGTCTGCGCTCCATCGATACGACCTACAACACCGGACTGACGATTCCCACAGTCAACAGCTATACGGATCAGATAAACCCCAACCTTGGCACGAGTTTTTCGGCACCCATCGTGTCGGGAGTTGCCGCACTGATGCGCGCAGTCAATGCGAACCTGACTCCGACCCAGCTGATCGCGCGCATCAAGTCGAGCGCAACAGTGTTTCCCGCCAACACCGCACATCTACCGGTATGCCCCAATGTCGTCCCCGTTACGGGGTCGAACCCCGGCGAGTGTTCGTGCGTTCCCGGTCAATGCGGCGCAGGCATGGTCAATGCATTCCAGGCCGTCAAGGCGGCGCTCAATCCGATCGCGGCGATATCCGCCAGCGGCATTACAGTATTCGATGCCAGCGGCAGTGTGGCGGCCTGCAATCTGACCGTTGCGGCCTACGCGTGGACGGTCAGCGGAGGACTCACCATTCAGTCGACTCCGAACTCCGCGCAGGTGACCGTCGCGTCGACCGGCGCGGCGGGCACCCTGATGCTGACGGTCACCGATTCGGCCGGCCATGTGGACAATACCGCCAGCGTGTCGTTCAGCGCGAGCGGCGCGGCGACGGTAAACGCCCCGTCCTCGCCCGGTACCGCCGCAACTGCCTGTCCAACGCCGCTCACGGTCACGCTGGCGGCGCCCACGGTCAGCGAGGCGTTCTCTCCGGCCAGCGTTAGCGAGAATGTCGCCTCGACGCTCACCATTACGTTCAGCAACACCAATGCCTTCGACTTGACCCAGTCGAGCTTCACCGAGACGGTGCCCGCCAGTCTGACCGTGCAGACCTCGCCGGCACCGACCACGACCTGTACCGGTGCATCCGGGACATTGACCAGTTCCGCGAGTGCCGTGTCCATGGCCGGCGCCAATATTCCCGCCAAAGGCAGCTGTTCCATGACCGTCAGCGTCAAGAGTGCGACGGCGGGCAGCTACGCCAACGTGATCGCCGCAAAGGCGCTCTCGACGGCCCCGGCCGGCGGCAACTCTGCGGGCGCGTCCACTTCGCTGACGGTGACTGCGCCCAGCAAAAGCCTGGCGGCGACTGCGCCCGGTAAGAGCGGCGGCGGTGCATTGGATTGGCTCGACATGTTGTTTGTCGCCGGGGTGTTGCTCGCGGTACGGCGGCGCGGCGCGCGCCCGCCGCGATAGCGGGACCCCACGATAGCGGGACCCCACGATAGCGGCACCGCTCGGCTACAATACGAGAATGAGTACGCCGAATACATCACGGGTCGCCGTGCAAACAGTGAAGACGCACCGCGATGCGCGGGGAAGTTTGTTCGAGCCGCTGAGCGACGCGGAACTCGCGGGCCAGAAGAATGTGCATGTCGTGCTCACGCTGCCCAACGAAGTGCGCGGCAATCATGTGCATCGAACGGCCGTGGAGACCACCAGCGTGGTGGGGCCCTGCCTGATCCGCCTCAAGGAAGCAGGCGCGATCCGGGATCTCGACGTGCCTGCCGGGGAGATTTGGCGCCTGACCATACCGCCCGGCGTGGTGCACGCGTTTCGCAACACGGGCGAGTCCATGATGGTATTGGTGTCGTTCAGCACCAACCTGCACGACCCCGCGGGCTCCGACACCGAGCGGGAAGAGATTCTCTAGGCGAGTCGACGCCGAGCGCGTCGCACGCATCTCAGCGCTGCTTTTTCAGTGCCCCTTGAGGAGGGTATGATGGCGCGGTAGTCCTCAACGGATCGAACGCCATGAGCACCACATTCACCCCGACACGAACGCGAATCACCACGAACCGCTACCAAATGATGGTGGCGACCGGGGTGTTGACCAAATACGATCGCATCGAGTTGATCGAGGGCGACATGCTCGATATGGCGCCGATTGGAACAAAGCATTCGGCCATGACTTCGAGACTCCATGAGTTGTTCGTACTGGCGGTGGCGCGCTCAGCCACGGTGGTCAGCGGTGGACCGGTAAATCTAGGGGAGTTCTCGCAGCCGCAGCCGGATCTGATGCTGTTGAAGCGCCGGCCGGATTTCTACAGCGGCAAAACACCCGAAGCGGTTGACGTCTTGCTCCTCATCGAGGTGTCCGACAGCTCGTTGTCGTTCGATCAAGGTATCAAGCTGAATCTTTATGCTCGGTACGGCGTTGCCGAGTACTGGGTCGTCGATGTGGAGGGAAGGCGGGTCGTGACTTATCGCGAGCCCACCGCCAAGGGCTACATTCGCAAAGCAGAGTTCCAGGCGCCCGATGCGATTACGCCGCAGGCGTTCCCAGGCGTCAAGATCGTCGTTGGGGAAATATTCGGCGAAACCGCCTAGACGATCTGGCAGGCCTCGTCGAACGCCAGACGAGGGTTGCGCGGATACAAGAGCTCGGTGGTTCCCGTGCCGAGCGCGCATAAGAAATTCGATTTGAGCGGGGTGCCGGCGAAAAATGCGGCATCCACCTTGGCGTTGTCGAACCCCGACATGGGTCCGCAATCCAATCCAAGCGCGCGCGCCGCGAGGATGAGGTAAGCGCCTTGGAGTGTGGCATTGCGCATCATGGTCACCTGGGCGAAGGCGGCGTCCTCCTTGAACATGTTCGCCGCACCCGGCCTGTTGGGGAACAGCGCAGGCAGCTTCTCGTAGAATTTTTCGTCCATGGCGATGATCGCCGTGACCGGCGCCTGTTCGACCTTGACGAGATTGCCCGGCGAGACGCATGCGACGAGCTTGGCCTTGGCTTCGGCGCTCTTGACGAACACGAAGCGCGCCGGAGTCGTGTTGAGCGACGTCGGTCCGAATTTCAACAAGTCGTACAGCCGGTGCAGGGTCTCTTCGGATACGCTCTCGGCGGCCCAGCGGTTGTAAGAGCGGGCTTCGCGAAACAGGAGATCGAGCGCCGCGTCGTCGAGTGCCTTCTTCATCTGTCGCCTTTGGTCTGAATCGATTCGAGTTCGTAGCCGCGCTTGAAATCGCGGATATGCTTTTCCATCCAGGTGCGCGCTTGCTCGCTGCGCCGAAGCTTGATCGCATCGGCAATCCTGGCTTGCGCGGCCTGTATGCGCGCACGCGCCTGCGGGACACGATCGATCATACGGGTGAGCGCCGGGGCGAGCAACAAATTGAGCGGCGCCTGGGAGAGTTCGAGCACTTGATTGCCGCTCGCCGCGGCGACGGCGGTGAAAAAATCCACCACCGCGGACACGGCCGCGGCGGTATCGGCGACTTCGCGCTTGAATCGCGCGCCGGCGCGGACCAGAGCTTGCAGCTGCGCCGGGGTGCGGCGCGCGGCCGCGTACTGCGCGGCGACCGGTTCGATCGCCATCATCGCTTCCCACAGCTCGAGGAAGGTCACATCATGCAGCGCCAAGGCGCGGCTCACGCCGGAGCTCACGCGCCGCGGTTCCGGGCGGGTGACTCGGAGCCGCTTCTCGCCGCGGACGCGGCCCAGCAAGCCGTGAGTTTCGAGCTCACGAATCGCCTCGCGGATGGTCGACCGGTTGACGCCGAATTGCCGCGCCAGATCCATCTCGGAGGGCAGGGGATC
>Ga0137412_10000543_pt1 | contig 27069 bp, 29 predicted proteins | sample CZODoug2_1_16fun_FD_122160 | JGI IMG/M metagenome (GOLD analysis project Ga0137412, IMG submission 122160) | Vadose zone soil fungal communities from Angelo Coast Range Reserve, California, USA - CZODoug2_1_16fungal (Hybrid Assembly) | ecosystem: Environmental > Terrestrial > Soil > Vadose zone...
CGCGTGCGCAGGATGTCACGAAGGCGACCGCGACGCTGGAGCCGAAATCAGGGAGCCAGGTTACTGGCACGGTCACATTCACAAAGACTGGCGACGAAGTGCACGTCGTTGCCGACGTGCAAAACCTCAAACTGGGCAAACATGGTATCCACATACACGAGAAAGGCGATTGCTCGGCGCCGGATGCGATGTCGGCGGGCGCGCATTTCAATCCGACGCATCAACACCACGACGGGCCGACGGGGACGGAGCGTCACGCGGGCGATTTCGGCAATATTGAAGCTGATGCTTCCGGCAAGGGGCACCTCAAGTGGCAAGGCAAACTCGATCTGAGCGGTCCAAATTCGATCATTGGAAAATCTGTAATCGTGCATGAAAAAGAGGACGACTTGAAAACCGATCCGGCAGGCAACTCGGGTGCGAGGTTCGCCTGTGGCGTGATTAACGCCGCCGAGTGAGATAATTGCCGATCCTCGGAAGGCAAGGTGCCAGCGGACCCCCAACAGCTAAGACGGCTGGGCTCCGCCCTAGCTCTTTTCTTCGTCGAGCCTGGCTTTGACCGCCGACTCGATTTCTTCGTAGAGCGCCTTGTCGTTCTTCAAAACTTCTTTCGCAGCGTCGCGGCCCTGGGCGAGCTGCGTGCCTTTGTAGTTCATCCAGGAACCGCGTTTTTCGATGATTTGTTTTTCCAGTGCGAGATCAAGCAGCGCGCCAGTCGATGAAATTCCCTCGTTGTACATGATATCGAATTCGGCTTCGGTAAATGGCGGCGCGACCTTGTTTTTCACAATTTTGATGCGGGTCCGATTTCCTGTAACGACGCCATCGGTCTGCTTGATCGCGCCGATCCGTCGAATGTCGACGCGCACGCTGGCATAGAATTTCAGTGCCTTGCCACCAGGCGTGGTCTCAGGGTTACCGAACATAACCCCGATCTTTTCGCGAATTTGATTCGTGAAAACGCAGCAGGTCCGCGCTTTTGAAATGAGCGAGGTGAGCTTGCGCAGTGCTGCGCTCATCAAACGCGCTTGTGCCCCAACAGTCGTATCACCAATCTCGCCCTCGAGCTCGGCTCTGGTGACGAGTGCCGCCACGGAATCGACCACAATGACATCCAAGGCGTTGGAGCGTATCAGGGTCTCGCAAATTCGCAGCGCTTCTTCGCCAGAGCTCGGTTGAGAAACGAGTAGATCATCCAGGTCCACGCCGAGCCGTTTTGCGTAGGCCGGATCAAGCGCATGTTCGACGTCGATAAAGGCCGCAAGTCCACCACGTTTTTGCGCTTGCGCAATCACAGTCAGGGTAAGCGTTGTTTTCCCGGACGACTCCGGACCGAAAACTTCCATGACCCTGCCCCTTGGAAATCCGCCGACGCCAAGCGCGCGATCAATCAGGATATTGCCCGTAGGAATAACGTCGATATCGACAATTTTCTCGTCACCGAGACGCATGATCGCGCCCTCACCGTAGTCTTTTGCGATCTGCTGGATCGCCAGATCAAGATTCTTATTTCGCGCCGCCGTGACCTTATCTTCGCTGGTTTTTTGTTCGGTTTTCGCCGCCATATCAAGAGACTGTAAGTACGACGCGCTCACCGATTCGCCAAGCAGAAAAGATTCGGAGATAAATCGCGACGGAGATCTCGCAGAGGCCGAACAGTTCGTTACCGCCCGAGAGCGTGATACAAAATTGCACTTGTTCTATCGAATTCCCGAGGAACATCTCAGTCATAATCGATGGCACGGTCATGCTCGTTTCTTGACATTCCAATCATCGAGCGGTTACGAGTCGCATCGTGAACCCGCAGAGTGAAGGACGTCGCGAGCTCGATTCGGTCGTCATCAACGTCGAGCTTACGCTCGCCAGCATTATTCAGGGGGTTGCCCTTTTTTTCCTGACAGACAACGCTCGTGCGGTTCTCACGCTTCGACACTGGGCTTCGTTTCCCTATGTCGCCGCGGGTCTGTGTGTGATTTTTATTTTTTGGTCACGGTCAATCATTCACACGCTCACGCTGATTCGTTGGCCCATGGAATTTGGGCATAACTTCTTTTACATCGGCTGCGCGCTGGGCGAGGCAATTCTTTTTAGCCGCCTCGACGATCCTCTGGCGTGGTTCCAGCTAAGCGCCACTTATGCGGCCGCTGTGTGGCTGCTTTTCATCTATGATATGCGATTGATTCATGCCCGCGTCGCGGAAGCCCGTAACGATGCTGATCGCGCGCTTTACGCGCGCGCCAAAGCTGATCAACTGTTTAACATTCGGGTGCTCGTTCCTTTGCTTTTTTTCATCAATCTCGCCTGTACGCTCGCCATTTGGATCTGGCCTGATTTGTTCATTACTCGCGGCGGTCACGTTTGGCTGATCAGCGCTCAACTCGTTTCGTTTATTGCTTATCTTACTTATATCGGCCATCACTTTAGCAAGATTGCGCAGCTTCTCTTGCAGAGCCGGCAGATCAATTGACAGAGTGGGCACGTCGTACCCGAGTTGATGCAACGCGAATGCCAGGCGCTAGCGTTCTCTTCGACTATCAATGTAGAGAACGACGAACGCGATCCCGATCAACGGCTGAAGAATTTTTTGCAAAAGGCCCAACGCAAAACCCAAAACATCAAAACCGCGCGCTCGCTGTGCTTCAGTCAGTTTTTGGAGCAACGCTTGTGGATCTTGTGTCGTCATTATTTCATTGAAAGAATGTTGTAACGTCGGCCATCCCGAGACGAGCGCGATCGCCAGCACAAATGCAAACCACAGAGACGCAATGAAAACGCCTCGCCACAATGGCCGTTGAAACCAGGGAAGCTCGCGTCCGCTTCGAGCGAGATTTCTGCTTTCGCGCAACGAATCGATAAATCCTGCATTTTCGAGCACGGCGAACTGCTGCCAAAAGAGCACGTTGATAAAAAAACGGCCGAACATCCAAACCTGCAGGACGAGCAAACCCAGCGCGAGAAAGATCAACAATAACGAAGACGCGCCAGCCACAACTAAGAGGGTTATTCCGAGCGCAAATAGCATGAGCAAGGCGAAAACAAAAAACACGAAGATGCTCAGCGCTGCGACGCGCGGCCAGAACTTCACAGCTTCATTGAGCACGGTGCCAAGACGAGTGCGACGTCCTGCGGCGATTTCAGCGGTGAGGAATTGAACCCCTGCCACGTAAATGGGCCACATCGCGAGCGACAAGATAAACATCAAAAAGGCAAAGCCCCCCGCAGCGAGAACGCGTAAATCGGTATCCGAGGCCTGCACACCCTGCGTCCAGATGGCGGCCAACTGTCCGCATGCCGCCGGCAAAACTATAAGCAGCGTAAGGGGAAGGAATTGAAGAAAGCCTCTCGCATATATTCGAAACGTCTCGGCTAGAATCTGAACGAAGCTACGAGATACTAGCGGCGGCCGGGGGACCGGCGGGGTGGCGACTGCGGCGAGCGCCTGTACGTCGAATAGCCCGGGAATCTCCGACGCTAAAGTCCAAAGCTCGGCATCCGCAAGGCGAGCTTCGTTTGCGGGAAGCACCCGGCCTTCCGCTTTCCACTCATGCAGCGTGTCGATATTGGCAGGGCCGTATTCTTTGCCATCAACGCGTACGATCCATTCTTCGGTCACGCCTTGATCATCCCGTATCATGCATTCAGAATCCATTATCAGTCTTTACGATGAAACTGCTGCTTATCGATGGTCACTATTACGTTTATCGCTCGTTTTTCGCTATCCCGAATCTCTCGAATTCCAAGGGCGAACCCACCAACGCAATTTTCGGCTTCACAAAAACATTGCGCCTGATGGTTAAGCATCTGCAGCCGGAACTAGGCGCAGTTTTTTGGGACGAAGGAATGCCGGAACGCCGAGTAAAGCTCCAGCCTGCCTACAAGGAGACCCGCAAGGAAATGCCCAAGCCAATGGTCCCACAGCTCGATTTTATCCAAAAACTCACGCCCTTGCTGGGTTTCCAAAATATTTCCATCCCCAACACAGAGGCCGACGACCTGATGGGTTGTTACGCCATCGCCGCCTGCAAGCGACCTCAAATGGAAGTTGTACTCGCAACCAATGACAAGGATTTATATCAACTCGTCGGCCCTTGCGTGAAAGTTTATACCACAGCAAAGGCAGATCTTGCGTCGCCCAAAGACGCATTCGCCTTGCTAAGCGAAGATCAAGTCATCGCAAAATGGGAGGTTCAGCCGAATCTGATCGGGGATGTCCTCGCCTTAGCTGGGGATTCAGTGGATAACATCCCGGGAGTTGGATTGGGCCGTAAAACCGCTGCCGCATTGATTCGCGAATTCGGCGGGCTCGACTCGTTGCTGGCCAATATCGACAAGGTAAAAAGCGCTCGAACCCGAGAAAAGCTTGCTAACTCTCGGGACCGAATTTTGGAAAACCGAAAAATGGTGGAGCTGGATTGCCATCTCGAACTGCCGGTACCGATCGATGAGCTTCAAATCGAGCCCGATTATCCGAATCTGATCCGAGCGCTGGAGCAATGTGAGTTTAAATCGCTGCTCCAGGAAGTTCGCGATGAGGCGGCCCGAATCGGAAACAGTGAGCAAAGGAACCTCTTATAGCCCTGCACGGGGCGGGCGATTCCGCGACGCAGACAATCCTGTCTGCATCGACTATTGCCTGTGCCACGCTGCATAATCGCCTCATTGCCAGAAACTAATATCCAGACACGGATTTTTCGTAAAAAAGTTGAACGCGCGCCGCTACGGACTGTCAAACTCAACAGGTTAAGGCGATTCGGGTAGTGGCACGTTTTCTTATATTCGTTGTTTCTCCTTAGCGTGCGCTGCCCGAATCTTTTTTTGTCTATTTGAGCTGTCCTCTGCTGGGCGCTTTTGGTCGTAACGCGATTTGCCGATGGCATCTGCACCAAACGCTTCGACGCGTGCGTTTGATAGACGTGCTCGGGTTTCGCGCTTATCGTTGTTCGCTCGCCCGGAACCTTTTGAATCCAGACGACCCGTATCGTCAAGTCAGTGCTTAGCCAACTTCAATGAAGCCAGACCGTTACGATCCGATTGCCGCGGCTCTCACGGAAGACATCGGCCAGGGCGATATTACGACTGATTTTTTCGTACCAGAGACGCTTCATGCGACGGGACGCGTTACGGCGCGTGAAAATGCCATCCTTGCCGGTACGGGAGCCGCAGCGGAAGTTTTTCGACGGGTCGATCCCTCAATAGACATCCAGATTGTTCACCGGGATGGCGACGAAGTTGTAGCCGGCGATCCTATTATCGAAGTGCGCGGTTTGGCGCGTTCGATTTTGAAGGCGGAGCGCGTCGCACTGAATTTTTTGCAGCGTCTCTGCGGAATCGCAACTCTTACGCGCCAATTTGTCGATGCCATTGGAAACCATCCAGCCAAGATTCTGGATACCCGCAAAACCACGCCCGGAATGCGGGCATTGGAAAAGGCCGCAGTCGTCGCAGGGGGCGGCGTCAATCATCGCTTTGGCTTGTACGACATGGTGCTCGTAAAGGATAATCACCTGGCCACGCTCGGAGGGTTTTCCAGTTTTGCTGATCGAATTCGTCAGCTTCGCCAGGAGCGACCAAACATTCGCATTGAAGTGGAGGCTGATGATCTGGAACAAGCGCGCGCCTTTGTCGAAATTAACGGCATAGACGTCATCCTTCTCGACAACATGGCGCCCGCTCAGATTCGGGAGGCTGTCGCCCTGAGGAGAGACAATATCCAGTTCGAAGCAAGCGGCGGTATCACGCTGAAAAACGTGAAGCGCATCGCAGCAACGGGAGTCGATTACATTTCCATCGGCGGCCTAACGAACGCCGCGCGCGCAATCGATTTTGGGTTGGAAGTGACCCATGTTCCGGGCTGACATGCTGGACCGGTTGGTCGCTGATGAATTACAGGTCGACCTCGGCGGCGCGGTAATCGGCCATCGGATTATCGTGCTCGAGCAGACTCGCTCGACAAACGATGCGATCTCGCAAGGCGCGAATGCAAATTCCAAAGAGGGCTTGGTTGTCTTCGCCGAACATCAAACTGCCGGACGCGGTCAGCGCGGCAATCGATGGGAATCGACAACAGGAAAAGGACTTTGGTTCTCGATTCTTTTGCGACCAGGGATCGAGCTGGCGAGTTCACCACAGCTTACTACCTGGGCGGCCGAGGCCATTTCAAGCGCAATCCAAAACGAATTTTCTCTCACACCTGCGATTAAACCTCCAAACGACGTGCAGATTGACGGACGCAAGATCGCTGGTGTCCTGGTAGAGATGCGAGCGCAGGAGAAAACAACGCATCTGGCTATCGCCGGTATCGGGGTCAACGTGAATCAATCTCGCGAAGATTTTCCGAAAGAGCTGAAAAGCCGCGCAATCTCCCTGGCGATGGCGCTTGGTAAGCCTGTCGATCGACAAAGTTTTGCCATTGCCCTCTTGCGGGAGCTGGATCGGACTTATCGTGCGCGGTTCCCGCGTAAGGGTTAACGTCTTAACTCTGTAACTGCTGTGCGAGCCAACCGCGGTAGATATGCGGTGAAATTTCCGACGGCTTAATCTCGCTGCGTCCGCCCCAGAAAACATTCGTGTACGAGACTGGGATACCGATCGAGTGGAGATGCCGATCAATAGCTGCCTTGTGGTCGAGCAGAAGTTGTTTATCAGCGCCGTGCGCCACGGCCATGATGTTGACATTCTTGAATTCCGGGCCGGCTTCGCGCCAGTAGCAATGCGTTAGGATATGATGACAACCGACTTCGCCGCCCGCTTCAATTTCACGGCCCGCGGGAACGGCCCAATGAAACAATGCGTTGAACCGCGTGACACGAACACCGCCCGCTGATGGCTTGATGTGCTCCAGGAACGTTGAAAAGCGTCCGATGATTTTTCGCGCATTCAATTCTTCCGCCACGTGAAAGAATTCTTCTATTGAGACGCCGGCTTCACTAGCACGCGCAGTCCACGGCGACGGCCTGATTTCCTCCGGAGTGAATTCGCGTTTGAGTGCGAGGAGGACATTCCATTCGCGCTCACTCAGATTGACAATCTGCACGGGAATCATTTTTGCCGGCTGATCTGCCTTACTGCCTGGTTCGATTGTTTTTCGGCGAACATGTCCCACGCCCAGAGTGAAGATTCCTTTTGCCGGCATGAGACGAAAACGCTCGGCCCCGACCTTTTTCGCCAGCAATTCACAATGCGCTTCTAATGAAAATCCCCGGGGGACCTTTACAGTAGTCCAAAGTTTGTAGTCCGATCCGGCGCTTGCGGTGTCCGTGGAGCGCAGCACCACGTGACCCGAAAAAGGATCGCGCTGAAACATCCAGTCGAATGCGGCATCGATCTTGTCCTCGGGGCCTTTCCACGCCACCAAGGCGCCTTCGGCCAGGTTCGTCGCAAGCAAAGTTTGCCGGACGCGCCGGATCGTTCCGGCGCGCAACATCGCGGCGATCCGCGCCATAACCACATCGACACTTACCCCTGAACGGCTCGCAATTTCCTCAAACGGTTCGCGTATAAATCCCTCGATTTTGTCCTCTGAAATCGCGAGAATTCTGGCGTTGATCGGATCGTTGTGCTCAACCGGCAGCATTCCAATTAATCCGCCGCGCGGGCGCACTTGTCCAACCGGACGCGCTGCGGTTTTTCAGATTGCGCAGACAAACACGGCCGCAAAATGACAGCCTGTGCCGGCCAGGACGAACAGATGCCAGACAAAATGACCGTAACGCAGACGTTCGTTCACAAAGAATAACACGCCCGTCGTGTAAGCGATGCCACCAGCGAGCAGCCAAAGCATGGCAGACAGCGGAATTGCCAACGCGAGCGGCCGAATCACGACGAGCACCAGCCAGCCCGTTCCGAGGTAAAGGGACATCGCTAGCTTCGGATGACGCGAAGGTCCGCGCGCGGCTTTCATGAGCACACCGAAAATCGCCAGCGTCCAAACGGCTCCAAGCATGATCAACCCTCCCGCGTTGCGAAGCGGGCCCAGCGCAAAAGGCGTGTATGTTCCCGCGATCAGCAAAAAAATCGCGGCGTGATCCAGTACTTGGAGAAAAGACTTTGCACGTGTATGCGGCCAGGCGTGATATAGGGTCGATCCCAGATATACGAGCATCATCGCCGCGGTGAAAATACTCGTGCCGATGAAAAATCCCGAACTCCCGTGTTGAAACGCTGCCAGAAGCAAAATCGGCGTGGCGATGAGCGCTGCAACCAAACCGATGCCGTGACTAATGCTGTTTGCGAGTTCTTCGCGCGCAGACTGCGTCCAAATTGGAGAGGTGCGCATCTCATTGCCGACACTCATCGAAGCGACCACCAAAGGCTAGGGACACGATTTTGAAAAGCAAAATCGCTTCGCTGAAGAATCATGGCTTCATGCAATTGCTCGATTGAGATTGAACGGGCATGATCAAAGCGATTCTCTTCGACGCACTCGGAACACTATTTTATCTTACGAGAACAGTTGGCGACCATTACGCGGCCGTCGGCGCGGAGATCGGATTAAAGCTGGACGCAGATAAACTTGATCGCGCATTTGTATCGGCTGGGAATCACATGCCCAAGCGCACCGCTACCGATGGGCCGCGCGAGAACGATGACAAACACTGGTGGCGTGAGCTTGTCGATCTTGTCCTCGACCAAGCCGCGCCCTCATTGAGCAAATTCGACCGGGATAATTTTTTCGAAATCGCCTACGAACATTTTGCTGAATCCGGTGTCTGGGAACTTTACCCTGAGGTTCCCGGCGTTCTGGAGCAATTGCAGCCACGTTTTCAGCTCGCCGTAATCTCAAATTTCGATGGGCGTTTGCGATTCATTCTCCAGCACCTCGGCATCTCGAGGTTTTTTACGCACATTTTCATCTCCAGCGAAATCGGAGCGGACAAACCTGATCCGGAAATTTTCCGACGGGCGTTGAACTTAATCGACCTCAAACCGGATGAGGTGCTCCACGTCGGCGACGATCCACAAAGGGATTGGGAAGCAGCCAGCGCCGCCGGTTTGTCGATCTTCAGATTGGATCGACCAAAGAATTCGCTGCGCGACCTGTTGGAGTGGGTCGGCCGGGACTCGAACCCGGAACCAACGCCTTAAAAGGGCGCTGCTCTACCGATTGAGCTACCGACCCTCTGCGGAGCATCACTTTCTAGTGCCTGCGAGATTTTTCAATGTACAATGACACGCCGCCGGCCATGATCTCTCATGAGCACAAATGCATTTTCGTAGAGGTTCCCAAGACAGGCTCGACCAGCGTTCGGGCGATTCTCGGTAAGGCGTGGAAACCACATCTGAATCTCTGGCAGATCAAAAATCAGATGGAAACGTATTGGACGCGTTACGGCGGACGAAAAAACCGGATTCTGGCGTCTTTGTATTTGTTGCTTCCGGAAGAGCGCCGAAGAGAAACCGGAGGAAAGCAATTTGAGACCTATTTTAAATTCGGATTCGTTCGCAATCCGTGGGACCGCGTTGTCTCTCTTTACGAACGCGCTGAAGCGCTACAACTCAGAGATAAAATGACGTTCGATGAATTTGTCGATTGGATTCAATACAGCAGCGCCACCTGCGTCCACTCATCCCCTCACCGTTATCAATTGGACTGGTTCGTCGATTCCAATGGAAATGTGCTTGCCGACTTTATTGGGAAATTTGAACGACTCGACGAGGACTGGGCCTTTGTGGCGAAAAAACTCGGTGTGAGCGAAAGCTTGCCCCATCAAAGACCCAATCCACGTGTCCGGCATTACACTGAATATTACACGCCGCGAACCAGGGACATCATCGCGAACAGATTCAAAGTCGATATAGAGCGGTTTGGTTATGAGTTTGCCGGATAAAATAAAAGCGATTGTGCTCACGTGCGATCGGTATCGAGCGACCACTGAGCACATGATTTTTCAATACGCCCGGTTATGGCCGGGTCATCCGTTCGTTTTTCAGGTTCCTTACCAGGAGTTTGGCGGTACCGACACCGACCGGATCAAATATCTCACGGCGCCATCGGATATTAAGGGAACTGTCTTGCATATCCTGGGGGAGATCGATGATGAAGAATGGATTTATTGGTGCATAGATGACAAATACCCCATCCAACTCGTCACCGATAAAATCGCGAGCCTGATTTCTCACGCCACGCGCTCCCCGGAAGTAGATGGGCTGTTATTCTGCAGGTGCCGGGCAACGCTGAATAATCCCCGGCTGACCCTCTTCCCGCGCAAGGTTAAGAATCCATTCGGCGATGTTTATTTCGAGCGAAAATCCTGGTTCCAAATATGGATACATCAGATCCTGCGCGCCAAAGTTCTTCGATACCTGTTCACTCATCTGCCAGACCACATTCCCAGCGCGAAAGCAATGGACGACCTGAAGAACGACGTCCCAAAGTTGCCTGAGCACCGGTTGTTCGTGACCAAAGAAAATTTCGCGGTGTTTGGAGAGAGCACCCGGCGGGGAGTGATCACGCAAAATTGCTATGAGAGCATTATGGCGGCTGGCATTGAGTTGCCCGAATGGTTTCGCAATCCGGACGGTGAATACGTGACACTTGGAAAGTTGTAGCGCTCAGCGTTGCTCGAACACATAGCCAAAACGTTCGATCTCGGCGGCAAACCGCGCGCGTACTGATTCGCAAAGCTCGTCATCGTAATATTTGGAATAATGTTCGCGCCTGGAGCGATTGTATCGTGGCAGCGTTGTCGGCGAAATGTCCAACGCCGCGCAGATAGTGCGAAAGTCGTCAGGCAAATTCTCGAAGCGCATGATGTAATTAACGTTACCGAACGGGTCTTCTTCCCCCCTACCTAACCGGAGATAATCTGCGACCGACAGAGCTTCAGAAATGATCTTTCTGAATTTTTTCCGGTCCCACGCGACCGTGTTTTGCGTTGGCGTGAAATAGTAGGAGACCATCCGGTCCCACGGATTTCGTACGCAGGTGAACTTGTAGAGGTTCCCAAACTCCATTTCCCCAAGGGCAGCCCGGTAATCAGCCAGCGTTGAATGTTTCTTGATTTTGTACTTCGGATTCCGCAGGCCGAAGCGTTCGATCCCGTCCTGTTCCCTACGTAAAGCCACCAGTTGATCCTCCGAATAATCGCGCAGTACGCTCTGAATAGAATTGCCGGCCGTTTTTGGAATGTGAACGAACAGAAAGCGTTTCTGAAAAGAAATCATCAGCGCGGGATTGCGGATTATTTTATCGTTCGTTGCCGATTAGGCGAATACTGGCGGTTATTTATCAGTCGTGCGACCTGTTGCTGGCGGTACGCGGTGACGCTCCATGATTCTGTCTCACAAGCACAAGTTCATCTTTATTAAAACAGCGAAGACCGCAGGCACCAGCATCGAGGTCTTCCTTTCAAAACACTGCGGCTCTCCGGATATCCTGACCCCGATTGAGCCGCCGATCGAAGGACATCAGCCGCGCAATTACGAGGGATTCATCAACCCGATTCCTGAAATCCTCGAACGGCCGGGCAAGATTTTCACCGCGTTACGACATTCAATTACCAGTCGCGAGAAGTTTTATCGTCACATGCCGGCATTGGAGGTTTGGAAGCGCGTTCCTCGTGGCGTATGGAATAGCTACTTCAAGTTTTGCGTGGAACGAAATCCCTGGGACAAAGTTTTGTCACATTACCACATGCATGCTGCTCGCGAAGGCGGTTCGCTTTCATTGGATGAGTATCTCGGTCGCGGCAGATTCCCGATCAACTATTTCCGTTACACTAACCGGTCCGGCACAAGAATCCTCGTGGACCGCATTCTCCGCTATGAGAACCTGACGGCAGAGCTCAGCGAAGTCCTCTCGCAACTAAACATCCCTTTCGGCGGAACACTTGGTGTTATGGCAAAATCGGGATACCGCACTGATCGGAGACCATATCAGGAAGTATTCAGCGAAGAACAACGCAGCATCGTGCAAAAAGCGTTTGCCAAAGAAATCGAACTGCATGGCTACCGCTTTTGAATCAATGAGGGGAAGGACCGCCGTGCTTGATCGAATCATTAGTTTTTTTTTGTAGTCCTTGAGAGTTCGCATCTGAAGCTGTATTTAACATTCAGTTCAGGCGGAAAGGTCTTATGCCGCTCTTAAAACCAGACCCAACGTTTTACCCGTCGCCGCGGCTGGCCATGCGAGGGCCGCCGGAGAAATATGCGTTCGTGGCTGCGCTTAATCCCCCAGGTGGCAAACTCAACGACGCATTGTTAGTTGTGGATGTTGATCCGGGCTCGCGCACTTATGGCCAGCGCGTCGGCGAGGCCAAGATGCCGGAGTTTGGCGACGAACTTCACCATTTCGGTTGGAACGCGTGCAGCTCGGCGCTCTGTCCATATGCGCCGCATCCACATGTCGAGCGCCGGTACCTGGTTGTGCCTGGCTTGCGCTCGTCGCGTATTCATATCATCGACACCAAGCCGAATCCGCGAAAACCGAAAATCGTCAAAGTGATCGAGCCGGAAGAAGTTTTTGCGCGCTCTAAATATTCGCGTCCACACACCATCCACTGCGGGCCGGAAGGAATTTACGTCAGCGCGCTCGGAGCGCCCGATGGCGACGGCCCAGGAGGTATTTTTATGCTGGATTGCGAAACGTTCGAGATCCTGGGCCAGTGGGAAATGGATCGGGGCCCGCAGTTCTTGCATTATGATTTTTGGTGGCATTTGGGATTCGACACCCTGCTGACCAGCGAATGGGGTACGCCGAACATGATCGAAAACGGGTTGCAACCTGATCTTCTGCTCGCCGGTAAATACGGACATCAAATGCACGTCTGGGACCTGCGCCGCCGTCGCCATTTGCAGGCACTCGATTTGGGCAGTGAGCAGCAAATGGTTCTGGAGATGCGTCCCGCCCACGACCCGACCAAAGCGTACGGGTTCGTCGGGGTTGTGGTTTCGCTCAAGGATTTGTCCGCATCAGTCTGGCTTTGGCACCGCGACAATGGAGCGTGGGATTTAAAAAAAGTGATCGAGATTCCGGCGGAACCAGCCGACCCGGCAAAGTTGCCAGCGCTGCTCAAAGATTTTAAAGCAGTGCCGCCATTGGTAACAGACATCAATTTGTCGCTCGACGACAAATTCCTGTACATCTCCTGCTGGGGAACAGGAGAGTTATTGCAGTACGACGTATCCGATCCATTCAATCCGAAGAAGACGGGTTCGGTGCGGATTGGTGGGATTGCCCACCGAACGCCCCACCCCAAGAATCCAGAGCAAGCGCTGGCCGGCGGGCCGCAAATGGTGGAAGTGAGCCGAGATGGCAAACGGGTTTATTTCACTAACTCGCTTTATGCCGCCTGGGACGAGCAATTCTATCCCGATGGAGTCGGAAGTTGGATGGTGAAACTAGACGCCAGTCCCGACGGCGGCATCGCGTTTGATGAGAACCTTTTCGTGGAAAGCAACGATTACCGAGTCCATCAGATCCGCCTCGAAGGAGGCGATTCCTCCAGCGATTCCTTTTGTTTTCCGTGAGCGACCTCTGGCCTTGGCTGGTGGTATTTGCGCTTGGGCTTTTTCACGGTTTGAACCCAGCCATGGGATGGCTCTTCGCTGTGGCGCTAGGGCTGCAAGAACACAAACGCGCAGCAGTGCTCCGTGCGCTGCTACCGATTGCACTGGGCCATGCTCTTTCCATCGGGATTATCATTGCGGCAGTTCTCATGGCTCGAATTAGTCTGCCGCATTCAGCCCTCAAATATTCCGCTGCGACCATTCTGTTTGCGTTTGGATTGTATCGTCTCTTTCGGTCGCGTCATCCCAACTGGGTGGGCATGCGAGTTGGTTTTGGCGATTTGACTCTGTGGTCCTTCATCATGGCATCAGCGCACGGCGCAGGATTGATGCTCATCCCGTTATTTCTCAAATCAACCAACGCGTCGCTTGAAACAACTGCGAGTCCGATGGCCTCACACATGCATTCGATGCACGGTTTTGGGTTTGGCAATGTCAGTTCACCATTTCTGCTAACCGGCTCAATCGCCGTCCACACCTTTGGCTACCTCCTGGCAACTGGCTTGGTGGCGATGTTGGTTTATGAAAAGCTGGGTGTCGGCCTGTTGCGACACGCCTGGTTCAACATCGATTTGCTCTGGATGGTGGCGCTGATGATCGCTGGTTTGTTTATTCTTTTGCTTTGAACCCAACTGCGAAATCACGCGCGGCGTCACGCGCTGTCCTCGGTCAGACTTTGAGTTTGTCGTTTGCTGATTCCTGCCACTGGTGAATCTCGTCCGTGAGGCGAGCAATTACCGACGCGTGATGCCGGTCAGCGTAAAGGTTGCGCGTCTCCAACGGATCGTTGCTCAGGTTATACAATTCATTCAAATCCTTGTCGCGCAGACAAAGCTTCCACCCATCTGGAGTAATGACCGTTCGAGTGGACTCCTCGACGGCGCGCTTAATCGTGCGTCGCCGAGCCAATTTGGTGCCTTTTTTTATTTTCGTCCGGTTTGGCGCCCATTCCACAAATACGTTCCGTGGCGGTGCTACTCCTTCGGTAATTAACGGCAACAGACTTTCGCCGGCGCACTGGGGATGGTTTGACTGGCCGAGAAGATCAAGCAACGTCGGCACAAAATCGATGTGACTGACTGAGCGCGGAACAGTTTTGGCACGTGTTTGACCAGGGAGCCGGATCAAGAGAGGAACGCGGGCGGCTTCTTCGAACATTGTTTCTTTGCCAAAGAGATGATGGGCGCCCAGGCTGTCACCGTGATCGCTCGTGTGCACCACAACGGTGTTGTCTGTTAACCCACATCGTTCAAGGCAGCCGAGGATTGCGCCGATGCTTTGATCCACCAGTGTAACCAGACCAAGATAGCGCTGCTTGATACTCCGATACTCTTCTGGCGTAATGCCAAAAAACAATTGAGTGGGCAATCGCTCGCGATCGAGAAGTGCTTCCGCTTGCTGCCATTCCCGCATCAAACGGTAACGCAACGGAATATCTTCATTCTCAGGAAGCGCAGCCGTCGCATCGGGTTCCACCTGATCAAGCGGATGCTCATCGTTAAGCGGGCCATTGTAAGGTGAATGCGGTTCTACGAAACCAACAACGAGGATGAAAGGATCGCCGCGATGTTTTCCGATGAATTCGCAGGCACGTTTTTCGAGAAACTTTGGCCGTGATAGTTGGATCGGCAGGCTGCTGATAGCCACTTCTGAGAATCGTCCGTCTTGTTTGTCAGGCGTGACCGCATTCGAAATGAGGAAATTTGTGTAATCTCCGTGATCATCAGTAGAAACCCATTCGTCAAAGCCTCGCCGGGTCGGTCCTTCCTCCCCCAGGTGCCACTTGCCGATGTACGCGGCGCGATAATCCCTGTCCGCCATCAACTCAGGGAAAACGCGAAACCGTCGATCGAGTGGCACGCTGTTGTGTGTGCATCCATTGATATGCGGCCACGTCCCCGTCATGAGCGACGAGCGTGAAGGCGTGCAAACGGGATGTGTCACGTACGCTCGCTCGAAAACCACGGATTCAGAGGCAAGTTTGGTAAGGTTAGGCGCGTGCACTTTTGCGCCTCCGTAACACGCAATCGTGTCCGCTCTCTGTTGGTCCGGCAGGAAAAGAACCAAATTGGGCTTTCGCTGTGCAGCCATGTTTTTCAGGTCACGCACTAAATCAGGCCTAACCGATCTCCGCAATCATCTGGCTCTCGCCGGCCGCTTTCGCCGCGACAGCTGAATGGCGCGCGATCAGTTTGAGCGCGCGTCGGAGCAAATCTTTTCCCGGCGCAATCTTGTGCCAGGGCGACGCGCCTGACGGATGCGGAAGCGGAATCACGTCGAAGCGGTGCCCTGCCCGCACGACGCGAAATTTGCGGCCGATCACTTTGTCTAATTTTGCGCAATCGATGAATTGCACGATCGCTAATCGGCCTACAGGAATAATCAGACGCGGTCGCAAAATTTCGATTTCATAATCCATCCATGACGAGCAATTGCGGATTTCATCCGGAGCCGGAACACGATCTGTGCCGCCAGAATTCTTTCCGGGAAAACAGCGGCAGACCGCCGCAAAATAAATTTTCGATCGAACCGCGGCTTCGTTCATTCCGCAGAATTCTTCGAACCAACGAAAAAGGGTCTTGCCGGCCGTATGCGCAAACGGTCTTTGCAGAACCGGTTCCCGCGGGCCGGGCGCCTGACCAACGATCATTATATCGCTCACGATTGCGCCGCCGGATACCGGCGTTGATTTCATACGCGGACAGCGACGGCATCTGAGGAGTCGAGTCACGTGGCGAGCCAGTTCAATCTGTTTGGGACGTGGGACGCTCATGAATGTAGCTAAAGATCGGTGAACTGTGATCCGTGAACGGAAAACTGATCACCGATCACTCTTCACAGATCACATCTTCATCAACGCCGGAAGATCGACAATAACAAGCTGAGCAGAATGCTGAGAATGATGCAGGTAACGATGGGAAAATAAAAAGCAGAATGTTCACGCTCGATCCGGATGTCGCCGGGCAAACGCCCCAGCCACTTCGGCGCAAAGCCGCCCCACATCACCAGCCCAACCAGCGTGATGACCACACCGATGACGGCGACGGATTTGCCCAGCTCGCGCATTATTCGAAAAGTTGCGCGAATCGAGCGAAGGCACAAGCTTGAGAGGGAATGCCCGTACAATTCCGAGATTATTACGAGACCTTAGGTGTGTCGAAGACGGCCACCGAAGATGAGATTCGCAGCGCTTTTCGCAAGCTGGCGCGCAAGCATCATCCCGACGTCGCCAAGGACAAGACGGCTGCTGAGGAAAAATTTAAGGAGATCAACGAAGCGTACGAGGTATTGGGCGACCCAGAGAAACGTGCAAAATACGATCAGCTCGGTGCAGATTGGAACAGACCGGGCGGATTCCAGCCGCCGCCGCAGTGGGGCCCACAACCAACGGAAGGCGGATATTACCAGTGGGGCGGCGATGGCGGTGGCGTTCAATTCGAGTTCGGCGGTACAGGATTCAGCGACTTTTTCGAAGCCTTTTTCGGTGGCGGCCGCGGCCGCTCGGCTTTCGGCGGATTTGGCGGACGCCAGGCGACTGCGGAGCGCGGAGCCGATGTCGAGGCCGACATCATGGTTACACTGGAAGAAGCGCTGAACGGATCGACGCGAACGGTCTCGCTGCGTCGGGCAGGATCGAACAAAGTCGAGAATTATCAGGTCAAGATCCCGCGTGGAGTTCGCGAGGGCCAGCGAATCCGTTTGGCTGGCCAAGGTGAAGCCGGTGTGGGCGGAGGCAAAAGCGGTGATCTGTTTCTGCGCGTCCGGCTTGCGCGCCATCCCGACTTTTCAGTCGAAGGCAGCGATTTGATTCATGAGGTGAAGCTAGAACCGTGGCGGGCAGTGCTTGGCGGCGAATTGCTCGTACCCACTCTCGAAGGGAAGGTGCGCCTGAAGGTTCCCCCAGGGACTCAGGGCGGTCAGCGGTTTCGCCTGCGAGAACGGGGTTTGCCGGGCGTGTCAGGAAAGCGCGGCGATCTCTTTGTTGAAGTTCAGATTAACTTGCCGAAGAAACTGACCGAACGCGAACGCGAAATCTGGAACGAGCTGGCAAAACTGAACAATGGCTAAGTCGTGAATACTATCTTGACTTTTGCTATCGAAAACAGGTCAAATCCTATCTTCATTAGGATATGTCTGATGAGCCGAAAGCCAGGTCTAGTAAAGCTTTTGACCTTTCTAAATCTATCTTGACGGTTGTTCTTGCTAGTGTCGCTGCGGCTTGGATTTCACATCATTATAAGGTCGAGGAAGAAAATGCGGCGGTTTACGCAGAGTCGAGAAAAGCCGCTACTAATACTTACTACGACATAATCGATACCATCGGTAAGCGGCATTATTACGCGCTACGCGCTGCCGTAGGATTTCAATGGCATGACGATGAAATGGTTCATTGGCAGCAATACGAAAATATGCGCGCGTACTGGAACGAACATCGCTACAGTATATTGGCTTTAACCAAACGATATTTTGGAGCCGGGACAGAACAACAGTTCAGCGATTTCATTCCGAAGTTTGACTACGTCGACGACAAACTGACCGCGGCAAAAAATGCTTTTCGCGATAAGAAACCTTTGCCTGAAGATTTTAGCAAGGCAGGTGGATTATTGGATTACCTGTATAAGCTGGACAATGAAATCAGGAATTTTTCCGAGTCTCTGCAAGAACAGTTGAAGCACGGTCAGGTAGATATTTATTCTCCTCAACCTCCTTTGAAGAAACCTTGATATCGTGTGACCGGGACTACGACCTCAAGGCCGAGTTGTGGTCACTTCAGCGGCTAGGAAGCCGATGCCCTTGATTTTCGCCAGTTACCTTCTAGACAAGGCAGCGCCAGTGATAGTAAATCGTTGAATGAAGATTTCTCTCGGCTCAGATCACGCTGGTTTTCGTTACAAGGAAAAGGTAAAGGAACTGCTCGCTTCGCTCGGTCATGAAGTAAAAGACGTCGGCACATTCAGTGAAGACCCAGTGGACTATCCGCTTTTCATACGCCCAGCCGCAGAAGCGGTCGCGAGCGGCGAGTGCGAGCGCGGCATCGTGTTCGGCGGTTCGGGAAATGGCGAAGCCATGGTGGCGAATAAAGTTCACGGTGTGCGTTGCGCACTTTGCTGGAGTGAAGAGTCGGCGCGTCTTTCACGGCAACACAATGACGCCAACGTGCTTTCCATGGGCGAACGCCTGATTCCGGAAGATCTCGCGCTCGAAATTGTGCGGATCTGGCTGGAAACAGGTTTCGCCGGGGGCCGACACGAGCGACGCGTGGCAATGTTAAACGCGATGTGAGAAACAATGACGAAATCCGAATGACGAAGTTCGAAGAAATGACGAATGATCAAATGACGAACGATGATGATCTCGTTTTTTCGTCATTCGGGGTTTGTGCTTCCTTCGTCATTCGTCATTCGTGCTTCGTGATTGTTTGGGGACCCGAATTTCTATCAGGCTAGCGTAATCGGTCCACACACACCGCGATTAAGAAAACGGCGCTGACGAACGCGTTGCTTTGAAAAAAAGCGCGATTGATCCCGGCCAGGTCGAGCTTCTGGGTTTTGTGTTCGTAAAAAAGAGCTGCTGCGATCAGCGGCATCGACCAGTAATAAAACGCGCCAAGCTGCGCCAGCACACCGAAAACGATGAGCGCCGCAAATGTCAAAAGATGCAATAACTGCGCCAGGCGAAGACTGCGCGCGATTCCGAGTTTCACAACAAGTGACCGAATACCTTCGCGCCGATCAAAATCGTAATCCTGAGTCGCATAAATGAGGTCGAATCCCGCGACCCAGCCAATTACGCCTGCTGCAAGCACAATCGGGGCAAAATCGACGCGTCCGGTTTGCGCGATCCATGCGCCGACCGGCGCAATACCCAGCGCGAGACCGAGAAAGAAGTGCGTTGCACTCGTGAATCGTTTTGTGAGCGAGTAGAAAAAAATTAGCGCCAACGCAACTGGCGCAAGAATTAACGTCAATCGATTAATTGCGGCCGCCGTCAGAAGAAAGCCACCAGAACTAACTGCCAGCAATAGGATTACCCCTGACTTGGAGACAAGCAGATGACGCGAAGCAGTGCGCGGATTGCGCTGATCCAGCGACCAGTCAACCAGTCGGTTGAAAAGCATCGCTGCAGTGCGCGCGAATACCATGCAGACGACAACCAGAACCAGGATTCTCAACGATGGCCAGCCGTTCGCGGCCACAACGAGTGCCCCCAGAGCAAATGGCAACGCGAAGATTGTGTGTGAAAAACGAATCAACCGCAGAAAACGCGACACCGGTCCGCCGACTCCAATCTCTTCCCCTGGTTGCTGCATGCCGGAAGACTTCTACAGAAGACAGAGAAGAAAACGAAGGTTGTAATTGGGTTTGTGAATCTCTGACTAAACGCATGGTTCGGTAACCACTAATCGACAGTAACAAACACGAATTTCGCTCCTTCTCATTCGTGTCCATTCGAACGAATTCGTGGTTAGCTTTCCGGATTCACCGGGAAATGTTTGTTTTTGAGATTCTCCGGGACCTGCCTGGTCTGTTCCATTTCGAGCTTTTCGGTCGCGGCATTCAACTCATCGTACGCTTGCCGACTTTTCGCGGCGCGGCACATGTAAGCCGTGGCATGCGCCAGAGGAATTCGAGCTTCGGGCATGCCGACAAATTCCACCGCTTGTTGCGTCGCGATCGCGAGCTGCAGCGCTTCCGGATCGGCGAGGCCAATGTCTTCGCTTGCGAAAATGACGATGCGTCGTGCGATGAACCGGAAATCCTCGCCGGCATGCAGCATTTTCGCGAGCCAGTACATGGCGCCTTTTTCGTCCGAAGCGCGCATACTCTTAATAAACGCACTGATCGTGTCGTAGTGCGCATCGCCAGCACGATCGTAAACGACCGCTTTTTGTTGAATGCTTTCTTCGGCAACAACAATCGTGAAATGAATTGCACCATTATTTCCTTTCGGAGGCGTAGTGAGAACCCCGATCTCTAGCGCGTTTAAACACTTCCGTGCGTCGCCGTCGCTGAGCTTCGCGAGAAGCCGGCGGGCATTCTTGTCCATCTTCACATTGTAATTTCCAAGTCCGCGCTCTTTGTTCGCCAATGCGCGATCGATCAACACTTCGAGTTGCTCAACGCTGAGCGGTTCAAGTCGAAAAATCTGCGAACGCGAGACAAGCGCGCTGTTTACGTAAAAGAACGGATTGTAAGTAGTGGCGCCGATGAGGCGCAGCGTTCCTGCCTCTACATCGGGCAAGAGAATGTCTTGTTGCGCCTTGTTGAAATGATGAATCTCATCAACAAACAGGATCGTCTTTCGCCCGGACGTGCGCAGACGATTGCTGCCGGCAGCAATGACACGGCGCATCTCGGCGACGTTGCTTTCCACGCCGCTGATCCGGACGAATTTTGCGTGCGTCACCTCCGCAATGATTCGCGCCAGTGTGGTCTTACCACTACCGGGTGGCCCGGAGAAAATCACCGAAGGCAAACGATCGGCTTCGATGGCCCGCCGCAAGAGTTTGCCCGGCGCCAGAATGTGCTCCTGACCGACGAGTTCATCGAGCGAGCCCGGGCGCATGCGCGTGGCAAGCGGCGCACTATCGGCGCGTTCTACATCCACGTCTTCCGTGTCCTCGAAAAGATCCTGCACTCGGGAAATTACGGCGCGCCAGTGATGCAGGCAATCCTGCCTGCGACTCTGGAGCGCAGACAGGATTGTCTGCGCGACGCAGGAATGCTTGCGTCGCGATCTTGAGACAGGGCGATACGCCGATTAAGCTCGATGGCGCAAATATGAAACGCATCCTCGTTCCAATCGATTTTTCCGACGTCTCACCGCCGGTTATCGATCTGGCCCGACAACTCGCCAAGGCTCTTAGTGCAGAGATCCATTTGGTTCACGTAAAGGAATTCGCGGCTGCGGCAGCGCCGGGCACACTCGGCTATGGTCTGGCGGGAATGCCTGAGCTTGCACCAATGGCAGGCGTGCCCGTTCCAGGCTTTGAACCGATGCCGCAAACAATCCCAGAGGACGAAGGTCAGACGTCGAAGCTCGCCAAGTGGCAAGAAGAGATAGCGCAGGACGGTATCACGGTCAGTTTACATGAACCCACTGGCAGCGTGGCTGAAGAAATTCTGAATCAAGCCGATGAACTTAATGCCGATCTGATCGTAATGGGTACGCATGGACACGGTGCAATGTATAATCTGCTCGTAGGAAGCGCTACTAAAGGCGTGTTGAAACACAGCACTCGCCCTGTGCTTCTGGTGCCAGCTCAAAAATCCAAAAACCCGCGACCGAACTGACTGCTTTGTGGATTGTCAAAAGCGGTAGAACACTGCCGCACTCCACAACGTGACCGTTCCTGCTAGCGCCCGTAAGGCGCTTGCGTTTTGGAGTGCGGCGGCGCTCCGCCGCTTTCCTATTAGAATGTAGCTGGAAAACGTTTGCGGCTTGCTTTGCCAAGCCCGGATAAGCGAAAAGCCGAAGGATGAAATTCCTGAATGCGCCGCGTCAGCCATTTGTTGGTTTGTCGCTCATGGCTGCAATAGGAATTTTCATCGCGGACGTCTTTCCCCTGCCTGGCGCCGCTTTGATTGTGGTAACGATCATCCTGGCAGCCTGCATTGTGATTGTCGCGTATCGGCCCGTAATCCTCGCGACTTACATCATTGTTGGATTTGGCTTTTTCCTCCTGCATAGCTTTGAGACAAGCAACACTGAAGGCCAGCAACTTGCTGATGCACTTGGCAGCCGGTCGCGAGTCGTCACGGCAACCGGGTGTGTGGTTACCGAGCCAAAAATTGCGCCCAGCGGGTTTGCGACCTTCCTGCTAAAGCTCAATTCAATCGAATTCGAAGGTCAGAAACAATCCACCCGCGCCGTCTGGCAGGTCCGTTGGAAAGGCACTCCCGAATTTGGCGATGAACTGAAGCTTTTTGGAATCGCGGAAGTCATCCCACCGCCGCGAAATCCCGGCGAATTTGATATGCGCGCGTATCTGGCGCGTCACGACGTTCGCCGAATGCTCTTTATTCGCTATTCGGAGGACGGCGCACTGATTCGGCACCGCGGCGGTCACTACATTCTACGCCTGGCACAAGAGTCGCGCGCATGGATGCAGAACGCCCTTTGCAGAGGATTAGAGAACGCGCCTGAGGTGCAGAATTTTCTCAGTGGGATTGTGCTTGGCCTCCGGCATCAAACACCGGAAGACATCGAGGAACCATTTCAGCAAACCGGCACACTTCACCTTTTCGCGGTCGCGGGTCTGCACGTTGGAATTGTTGCCGCGCTGTTGTGGATGCTCGCAATGGTCGCGCGGCTCTCACGCAAATGGGCGGCCGTACTAATCATACCGCTGCTTCTCTTTTACGCTGCAGTCACGGGACTACACGTTTCAAGTGTGCGCGCGGCAATCATGAGCTCGATTTTGCTGGGCGGCTTATTTTTCGAGCGCAAAGTCTTCGTCCTTAACAGTCTCGCTGCAGCGGCGTTCTTTCTCCTTTGCTGGAACACGAACGAGCTTTTTTCGACAGGTTTTCAACTCTCTTTCGCAGTCGTAGGGGCCATCATATTGTTTGCCGATCCATTTGCCGGATTTTTGCAGCGCTGGACCGCTCCCGATCCTTTCCTGCCACGAAGCCTGTTGCGCGGTCCGCAACGTTGGCTGCACGCCAGCTTTGAATGGCTTTGCCGCGGAACCGGTGTTTCCCTCGCGGCTTGGCTCGGTTCGTTGCCATTGGTGCTTTGGTACTTCTACATCGTCACACCGATTTCTTTGGTGGCGAATTTGATCGTGGTGCCGATTGCTTTTTTCATTCTTGCGATCGCGCTTCTTTCCCTTCTTTCGATACCGCTTCTGCCCGGGCTTGCAGTGATTTTCAATAATGCCAACTGGCTTTTGGTACAGCTGGTCATGGGAATCGTGCAATTCCTCGCGCAAGTTCCCGGCGGCCATTTCTATGTCGAAAATCCGCATTGGCCCGAAAAGCTCGTTGCAAAGGTTACGGTTCTGGATGTCGATGCCGGCGCGGCTGTTCACCTACAAACGGGAAGCGCAAACTGGCTGTTCGACTGCGGCAGTGACCGGACTTACCAGCGAGTACTTCGTGAGTATCTGCACTGGGCCGGCGTGAACCGGCTTTCCGGCGTACTGCTTACTCACGGAGACGCAAATCACCTGGGTGGCACGGCGCCGTTGCTTGAAGATTTTCCTCGAATCCGCCTCATGGACAATCCGACACCAGACCACTCAGCCGTTCACAAAAGATTACAACGTTTGTTTCGAGAACACCGAATTGAACCGGGCAATCTAACTGCGGGAGAGACTTTCAGTCTGTCGCGCAATGTCACGGCCCAGGTCCTATTCCCTCCACGAAACTTTAGCTCGCCGATCGCTGATGATCAGGCGTATGTCATTCGGCTGCTCGTGGCGCCGGCGACCTCGATCTTATTCATGTCGGACAGCGGGACCAAGACAGAACAGGCATTACTGACACATCGTTTAGATCTGCGCAGTGATATCATTGTTAAAGGTCAGAATCATTCCGGAGAGTCCGGCTCTGACCCTTTTCTCGACGCCGTGCAGCCGCGTCTGATCATTGCCACTTCGCGCGACTTCCCAGGTTACGAGCGAGTCAGCGACACATGGATAGAGAATTTACAAAAACGGGGCATTAAGCTCTTCCGCCAGGATGAAACGGGCGCAGTAATACTGCGGTTTCGCCAAGACCGTTGGGAGGCGCAAAGCTATTTCACAGGCGAAATTTTTCGCAGTTCCAGCCAGTGAATGAGCGCACATTTTTCTCGGAAAATACGTCCAAATTTGCTCTGCGGGAGATCGGCAGCGTCTTCACCGATTGCAAAACCGGAATTTGATTCGGCAACGTCTTTGATTTTTCCAAAGTAATCAACGTCATCTGTCGCAATGTAAATTCTCGCATTCTTCTGGAGCACCGCTTGAATCGAGCTCAGAAACTCTGGTGTCACAATCCGGCGTCGATGATGACGGCGTTTTGGCCAGGGATCTGGAAACAATAGATAGAATCTTTCCACCGATTCAGCCGGCAACAGATAACGCACCGCATATGAACTCTCCACACGCAACAGCCGAACATTATCCAGTGTGGCGGCTTTACGCGCCGAAATGCGGACACGATTAAGCAGCCGTTCGATCCCAAGGAAATTTTTGTCCGGCATGCGCTGCGCGAGTGCGCAAAGAAATGAGCCGTCGCCACAGCCAAGATCGACGTGCAGTGGTGCGTTGCGTTGGAAGATCTTCTCGGGATCGAGACGGTCAGTTAGCGAATCCAGCTCAATCAGCCGAGAAGGGACGTGCCTGCGGTGAGCTAAGCTACCCTCATCCGCAGGCACGCTGAGGAGAAAGTGAATCGACGAATCCGGGAATTCGAATCAACCGGGAGACAATGCCGAAAGAACCGCGGCTGTTTTGATGATTTTGTCTGGCCTGCATTGAATTAACGTTGACCCCGTTTATGACGGACGCCGGGCTGATGGCAAGAAAAAAATAGGCTGAGTTATTCACAACGCGCCGATTGAGAAGTTGTCTAACATCGAAAATATGAAACGAACACTTATTCTTCTGCTCGGGTGCGCGGCGATTGCTGGGGGCAATATCATAAGCAGCCACGGGCAAAATCCTTCTCCTGCTGAAACAAGAACCGTCGTTTTTGCCGGTGGCTGTTTCTGGTGCATTCAACCGGCATTCGACAAGGCAAAAGGCGTTACCAAGACCGTGGTAGGTTATTCCGGCGGAACGGAACCAAACCCGACTTACGAACTTGTTTCATCCGAAAAAACCGGTTACCGCGAATCGATCCAAATCACTTACGATCCGGCGAAAATTTCCTACGATCAGTTGCTCGACATTTACTGGCGGCAAATCGATCCGACCCAAGTGGACGGACAGTTCACTGATATCGGACCGAGTTATCGCGCTGCCATTTTTTACGGCAACGACGACGAGAAAAAAATCGCGGAGACTTCAAAAGAGAAACTCGCACGCTCACGAAAATTCAATAAGCCAATCGTGACCGAAATTTTACCCGCGATGAAATTTTATCCGGCAGAGGCGTACCATCAGAAATACTACCAGGCGAACCCGGACCACTTTGAAGCATTCGAGGAAGGATCAGGCCGGGACTCGTTTAAAAAGAAGACTTGGGGACAATAGCCACTCGCGTGCCAAAGCAACGCGAGGACACGTGCGCACTCGAAAGCTCCTGCAAAACCGAACACGACACGCGGCACTTATGCATTTTGCAAGCAGTGCTTTTGGAGTGCGATGCGTCTTCGCATCGTTTTCATCGCACTATGTTTGTCGCACCCTGGTAAGCGACGGTCACAAGTCGTGGTTACAGATCAACAACCTGCACCCCCTCGGTTGTGGTTCGTTTTGCGTAAAGATCGCTCAGACGTTTTGTCATTGGGCCGACTTTGCCATCGCCGATTTGACGATTGTCTAGCTTGGTAACGGCAGCCAGCTCGCCCATTGTACCGGTGCAAAACATTTCGCTGGCACCGAAAATATCGACGACTGACAGATCGGTCTCGACGCAACGAATTCTTTCCGCCGCACAAATCTCCATCACTGTCGCCCGCGTAATTCCCTCCGGGCAGGCCAGCACGCGACTGGTCGCAAGGTCACCGCTTGCTCGCGATTTATCGGAGTTGCGCACGATGAAAACGTGTGTGGCGTTCGTTTCCGCGACAAAACCTCGGGTATCGAGCATCAAGGCATCGTCCGCGCCGGCGTTGTTTGCTTCGATCTTGGCCAGAATCGAATTCAGCAGGTTCGCGTGATGAATTCGCGCGTCGAGAACCTCGCGCGGCGGGCGCCGGATCTTGCTCGTAATCAAAGTCAGCCCTGTTTTCGCATAAACCGGGGCTTTGTACTCCGCTAGAAGGATCAACGTCGGCTCGCTCTGATTCAAACGTGGATCCATTCCAGAAGTAACCTTTACGCCGCGGGTAAGTGTGAGGCGGATATGCACGCCGTCCGTCATCTTGTTTGCCGCGAGCGTGCGTTTGATCTCCTCAGTGATCCTTTCGCGCGCCGGAATTTCGGCAAACGACAACGCGCGCGCCGAACGCTCCAGCCGGTCGAGATGCTCGTGGAGTTTGAAGATCCGGCCTTTGTACAACCGCAATCCTTCCCATACCGCATCCCCGCCCTGCACGGCGGAATCAAACGGACTGATCCCTGCCTTGTCGCGGTGCACGAGCTGGCCGTTGATATTAACGATCAGGTTGCGATTTCGCTCATCGAATTTCTGAAGCATCGGTTCAACAGCAGGTTGGGCTGATAAGACGGACTGTGTTGTTGGAGCGGCGTTTGTGTCAAACGCCATCGAATCATGTAGCTAATCGCCAGGAAATCGGGCAACGCGTTGCTTAGTGCAATCGATATTCGTAAAGCCTTTCGTAAGGCTTGCGACAGTGCTCGTAAATCTCTTCCAGATGCGCAGGCATTTTGGCCTGGCTCGGACGATATGGTTGAAACGATGTTGTTTTTGCCACTTCACCGTACCAATGCTCAGCCCAGCTTCCGTC
>Ga0137412_10000544_pt1 | contig 27021 bp, 26 predicted proteins | sample CZODoug2_1_16fun_FD_122160 | JGI IMG/M metagenome (GOLD analysis project Ga0137412, IMG submission 122160) | Vadose zone soil fungal communities from Angelo Coast Range Reserve, California, USA - CZODoug2_1_16fungal (Hybrid Assembly) | ecosystem: Environmental > Terrestrial > Soil > Vadose zone...
TGCAACTCACGTTTCCTTTCGTTCCGAACCGCATGGCCGCTTCCGTTATTGAATCTCTCCTCACGAAGCTTGTTGAGCAGCCGCGATTCTCGCAAGCGAGGATAGCAGAATTGGCCACCAATTACAAAACGAAATCTAGAAGGAAACACGGCTCATCATATCTACGGAAGGGAATGAAATCGGAAGACAAGGTTGTCGAAGAGACTTCGGGAAAGTCTGTTCTAGCCGACTGGCTTGAAGATGGCTGCATGAGAATTGATTGGCTTGAAAGAGTTAGGTAATGTGTGCGTATCGCAGACTTCACGATCTGCTGTAATCGGGCGCTCGAAGGGCCAGAATGGGCCAGCAGAAAGATACTCTGCAGACTATACTACTTGGCGCTGACGCCTTACGAGCAGACACGGCACTTCATGGGCATCAGAGAGGACGTCTGGGTCAAGTGGACAGAAGAGATTCGGGATCGAGCAGGCAAGCAGGTGATGATGCGCGGGCTGTTTCCGGCGCGGGCATATTTCGGCGAGAGATCAAGACCCAGGAGGGAAAATGCAGCGACGAGACTTCTTAATCAAAGCAGCACCATTGGCGATGGCGCCATTCGTTAAGATACCGTTTGATGGCAAAGAGCTTGATGCGGTGGAAGTGGGGAAGCGGAAATTCCTGATTTTCGTTGATGTTTCCGCGATTAACGTTGAGGCAATGGGCGATGTTGAATGGCCGGAAGGTTGGCAGGATGTGGATGCTCTCTTTATTCCCGTTCGCTGCCGAGCAGGCAAGTCGGTTCAAGAATGCCTCCAGTTGGTGGAGCAGTTCGAAGACAAGAGTGAGCCGCGAGAAATCAGCGTTCCCAAAGGCAAGACGCTCGGGGAACATTTGAGAGACACGGATATTGCATTTCTAGGCACATTGCAAAAATAGTTCGTTGACATTCACTCATTGACGTATATTGTAGACTTATCAAAAGTCGTCGCTACTTGAAATGGCGGCGATTTACTCCGACAACCGAGAACACACCCCACGGCGTCCACTTTCCCTCAGGAGATGGACGCCGTTTTGATTTTGCGCGCGAATCTCTAAAGTAGAGCAGGATAGATGGCCAAAGGAATTAAGACAGGCGGTCGGAAAAAGGGCGTTGTCAACAAGAAGACGCGCAGTTTTCTGGAAGCGCAATCGCAATTGCAAGAGCGGTTTGACCGCGAACTCTGCAAGAAGTTTGGCGCAGGAACGAAGCTCGACGCGCTAATTGAGACGTTGGTGAAGAACGCGATCTTGGGCGACAGCGAATCGATTCGCGTGGTGATGGACCGCTGGGCTGGACGACCGAAGCAGGACATTGGATTGACGGCGCCGGGCGGCGGTACGATTACCATCATTTCAGAGATCCCAAGGCCTGACCGTGGCAACGGCAGTTAGCGGGATACGGACTTACAAGCCTTTCCCACGGCAAGCAGAGTTTCATCGGTGCCCGGCGAAGTACCGTTTGTTCGGCGGGGCGGCGGGCCCCGGTAAAACCGCTGCGATTCTTTGGGAAGCAATTCAGCAGAATTGGGAAGTACCCAAGAGCACCAATTTGCTCTTGCGGCGGACCTTGGGGCAGCTTGAGGATTCACTGCTCAAGGAGTTCCATAAAAGCGTGCCTTGGCGGGAGATGGGCGCGACTTACAATGACCAGAAGCACAGAGTATTCTGGCCGAATGGTTCAGTGACGCGGTTTGGATATTGCGAGAACGAGAACGATGTTTTTCAATATCAAGGTGCGGAGTATCTGTTCATCGGGCTCGATGAACTGACGCACTTCACGCTGAAGCAATGGCAGTTTCTTACGAGCCGTAATCGGCACCCTGGGCAGTTTGCGACGATGGCTGGGGCGACAAACCCCGGCAACATCGGGCATGCGTGGGTCAAGGCGCTTTTCATTGATAAGGTTCCGGCTCCCGGCATGGACGAGCCGGATAAGTACGATCCGACCGATTATGCGTTCATTCGCGCGCTGATCGCGGACAACCCGATTTACGCGAATGATGCGAACTACTTGAAGACTTTGGATGGTCTCGGTAAGGCATTGCGTACCGCGATGCTTGAGGGATTGTGGGATCAGTTCGCTGGGCAGTATTTCGACAACTTCAGCATTGACCGTCACGTAGCGAAGCGGCAAGGCGCGGACCTGGTTGCCAAGGTCTTCAATAAAGAGGGTCAGCGTGTCGGTGAGCGGCTTTACCGGATCGATTGTCATTGGACCGGAACTTCTTGGGTGCGCGCGCCGTGGGCGAAGTGGATTTCGCTTGATTGGGGCAGACAGCATCCTGCAGCGGTCTACTGGCATGGGACGGCGCCGGATGGGCGGCACATCACTTACAGGGAATGGGTGCAACCCGGCTTAACGCCGCGGATGCTGGGAGCGGGGATCGTTGAGCGAAGTATTGACAGCGAAGGACGCCCGGAAGCAATTCAGCAATTTTTTGTCAGCCCTGATGCAAACCAGGATCGCACCGGTCAGTCAACAATCTTTGAACAGATCCGAGAGCAGACTTCTACGAATCGTAGACTCCCGGAGCCAGTCGAGGCTAGTGATGACCGGGTTGCGGGGTGGCAACTTCTCTATACGCTTTTTGAAGATGATGGACTACTCATCGCTGAGAACTGCCCAAAACTAATCGAGTGTTTGCCGATCCTGATTCACGATCAGAAAAAAGTGGAAGACGTCAAGAAGGTTGATGGCGACGATCCGGCGGACGCCGAGCGGTATGGATTGTATTCGCGGTTGGGTGCGGCAAGAATTCCGGTGGAAGCAAGAGCCGCTGCGGTAGTCGAAGGCGTAAAAGATAACACTGCGCGGGCCTTCATCCTGGACCGCTTCTATGAAGAAGAGTCCGCGAAGAATAAGCCTATCCCAGTTGGGCGCCGGCATGGCGCACGCAAAAAGTTTGGTTTGTAAAAGGGAGAACAGAGATGCGATCACTGAAATGGATCTTCGGACTGATACTGGTGGCGTTTGCGCCGCTCATGGCCTTTGGCCAAGCCAACGTGTCTTACGAAATGGGCGAACGCGATGCGCAACAGTTCGCTTATGGTTATGGTGCGGTACCCGGAGCCTCTGTGGCGCTGGGCAATACCACTACGGGTACGCAGACCGTAACGGTCTGTCCTGCTTACCGGGCGCTGGGCGATGGCCGAGTAATTCAGATTTTCTCCAGCACTCCGCCGACTCCGGTTGGATTTGACATTGGCTTTGCCACCGCTGAGACGGTGACGCCGACTTCGGTGAGCTTACTGGCACCGGGCGCGGTTTCTGGCGTAGGCGCGGAGCAAGCGTGCGCGCAGATTACTGGAACGTTCAATCAGTTGCATGCGCCAAGCCAGAATCCTTATCAGGTACGCAGCGGAAGTTTCGGACTGCAAGAAGCTATCAATGATGCTGGCCGCTCCGGCGGCTCGGTGGCCATTGGGCCGTATTGGGGCGGGACAAATGCGATCCTGACGGCTGCCGTGGTGCTGCCCGGCGTTCCGTTCATCGATAAACGCTACGGCGTTACGACTTACTGGGCTCCGGTTGGCGGAGCGACCGCACTGGCGACACCTGCAACGTTGATTGCTGCCACCGCTGGCTTCGGCGTGAATGGCGCCAACTTTACGAGCGGTTCCTATACCGGGAGCAATACGTACATTGCGTGCATCGCATACGTTGACATCATGGGGCAGGAAGGGCCGTGCTCTGCGTCTTTCACGATTGCGACTTCCGGCGCGTTGACAACTGACCAGATTGGCTTCACCGCACCCGCAGCCTCGACGGGGGCGGTCGGTTACACTATTTACATCACACTGACCGGCGGGGCTTATACTTCGGCTTACAAAGTTCCTCTGGTTTCGCAGCCTGCCGCGATCGGATCGTATCCTGCGTCCAACGGTGTCTGCGCGCTAACGCAAGTCGAGGCCATTACCCCGGCTTGCGCCGTGTCCAATTCCACTTATGGCCAGTCTGGCTCTGGCGCTGTAGTTTCCGCGCTCACCCTCAACACCTCTCCGATCAATCCCCAAGCCAGCATCGTTTCGACCACTTCCATTTTCGTTCCGAATCCTGGCGGCCGCACGACTTACACTTATCGTCCGGGCAGTCACATTGGGACTTTGGGATTGCCAACAGCATCGCTTGCGTTCCCGGTGTCTGGCAGCGCAGCGACTACCGTTCCCACGGTTGTGGGAACCATCAATCTTCCTCCGGGATTCATGAACTTCCTTGGGCGGACGATTGAAGTCTGTGGCCGCGCTGGTATCACCACCGGTTCAACCACAACGATTGCGAAAATCTCTTTCCAGTGGGATTCGATGGGCCAGAATACTGCTGGCGCTGGCGTAACTATTGGCGCTCTGGCAGTCACTCCCGCCACTGCATTCGCTACCACGGAAATGGATAATTTCTGTGAGACTTTCCAGACCACCGTAACCTCTGCTACCGCTACCGGCGGATCCATCAACACGGCAGGCGGCTACATCGCGACGAGCGGCGTATCTGCCGCGGCGGCGGGGCAAGCGGCCGGCGGAGATGCGCTGACCGGCGCAACCGGTTCTCTGAATCTTGCGGCTGACGCGCGAATCAATATCGTATACACGCACACCACCGGGACGTTTGCTCCGACGTTGCAAAACCTGACCGTCAAAGTCATCGACTAACGTGGGCTGGTTTCTCAAATACTGGCAAGGTCTTTGGACTTCCACTGAGACCCTGCTGCTTCGAGAAGAACTGAAGCGCACACAGGAAACCTGTTTGGTTCTCGAAGATGAGAACGAAACATTGCGCAAAGACTTACGCGCGGCGGTGAACAATCTGCTATCCGAAGCGGGAGTAGCTCCGCTTCCGGGTAATGGAACGATTAAGCCGCCAGAACGCAAACTGGCTCATCGGCATTTGACTTGGCAGCAAAAGCAACGGTTATACGCGCACCAAACGAAACCGCTGACGCCGGTGGCGAAGGAGAATGACTAAATGGACCACGAAGGAATTGGCGGAGCGCTGGGGCGATTCAACAAGACCTTGGAGCACAACGAGCCCGAAGGCGACGAAAAGGAAGAGAAGCCTGAAGGTGGCGGCGAAGGCAAAGGCCACACGTTCCACGTGCACAAGCACACTGACGGCAAGCATCACCTGACCGTTCACGGCGAGCATGGGCGGTTGATGCATCACTCGGAACACGGAAGTTTGGAAGAAGCTGCGGACGAAATGAAACAGCATGGTGGCGAGTAAAGCCCTATTCTCCATGATGATGATCTTCTGCGTCTGTGGCTGTAGTGCGGTCAGAAAGAGCGTGGTACAGATTCCTGGGTGTAAAGGCCAAGTCTACATGGGGCCGAATTGCTATCAGCAGCCCATTCCTGGCGGAATCGAGATTCGCTGTCCGGACAGCACCATCAAATATGTTTGTAAGGTAGGCAAGCAGGATGCCAGCCAAAAGTAAGGCGCAGCAGCAGGTCATGGCGATTGCAGAGCATCACCCAGAAAAGCTGTACAAGAAAAACCGTGAACTGCTGAAATTAAGCCATTCGCAGTTGCACGATTTTGCCAGTACCCCTCGAAAAGATTTGCCGAAGAAAAAGAAGGAGAGCTAACTTGAGTATCGAACTGAAAGCTACCGCTGAACTGAGTCACCGATACAACGATGCGAAAGGCAAACCACTGCCGCATCCGATCACTTCGCTGGTAGTTTTAGGCGAACTGCTTCCGCCGATCCCGATTCAGCATCACATCTTGGCTTCGCTACTGGATGAGGACAATCCGCCAAAGGTGGATGTGGAATTCAAGAACGTCAACGGCGTGCTAACTTTCTCAGTGACCTTCGAGCACGAAGGCGACGTCGTCGCTTCCGGCAAGGAAGCGCATGACCTTGAAAAAGAGGCTGCTAACTACATCCCGCCGATCACCGTCGAAGCGTTGATTGAACGCAAGAAGCAGGCTGCCGCTGTGCAAGCGAAGGCTGTGGAAGAAGCCAAAAAGGCTACCGAAGCCGCAAAGAAATAACTGACCAGTGGCGATCGGCGAACTACTTTCGGGCATCAAGGAAAAGGTTTCTGGCCTGTTTCAGCAGAAAGAACCGGCCAAGCCTGCTACCCAGGACGGCAATGCTCCATCACAAGCCGGGCTGACCGAACTGCAAAAAGAACTCGGTCCGAATTACGAGAAGCTGAAGACCTTGCGGCCGAAAATTGTGTCTGCTCTTCAGCAACTGGTGATCGAATACCGGCTGGACGGGCAATACTCCCAGCGGCTGCGGATCCTGCGTACGCGATATGCGCGGCTGTTCTGGCAAGGTATTCAGTACGCGATGCTGAATGCCGGGAATAACGATTTCGATTTCGCGACGGCAACTTCCGGGCTGCAGCTTGGCACGAATCTGGACGATGATCCGACCGGGCAGCGATTCGAGTATGTGACCAATCTTTATCAGGCGCGCGGCATGAGCTTCATCGCGCTGGTGAGTCAGGACATTCCCAGTTGGGTGTCTTACCCGAAGTCTCGGGAATCGCAAGAAGACATCACGTTTGCAAAAGCGGCTTTTGATGTAGGCGACCTGATCGAGCGGAACAACGATCCGTACACCGGATTGCAGACAATCAGCAAGTACCTGTTCACTGATGGCATGTGCGTGCAGTACTGGCGCTACGTGCTGGATGGGGAACGTTTCGGCTACAAGACGATGCCAGTGCAAGGCACTCGCGAAGTGGTAGTCGACGGCCAGCGCATGACTGTGCCGAGTGAAGACGGCGAAGAACAGATTCCGAACGGGCAGGAAGTGGTGAGTTACGGCGGAGTGCTGGAATGGATGGTTCCAGTATTCGCCGATGACTTCTACGAATGTCCGTACGTGCAGTGGGCGCGGGAACCGCATCGCGCAAAACTGAAGGCTGCTTTCCCGCACGCAGCGAAAGAGATTGAAGCCAACGCAGGACTAACGTCCGATCAGGTGTATGAACGCATTTCACGCTTGGGCGTGAAGATGAACATATCGTTTCTGACGCCGGGCGATGCGTTGGAAATGCTGCCGACGTTTACTTCGACGTGGTTCAGAAAGTGGGCGTTCAAGCGGTTTGATGATGAAAAACTGGTGGCCGAACTGGAAGAACTCTTTCCGAAAGGTTGCTATGTAGATTTCGCTGGCTTCGAATATTGCCAGAGCCGCAGCGAAAGCATGAACGACCATATCCGCGTGATGCACGCAATGCCGGGCGACGGGCAGAATCGGCCAGCGGTCGGCGATTGCTTGATCGACGTGCAAGAGCGGTACAACACGCTGTCGAATCTGCAGGCGGAGACCTACGAATACGGCATTCCGCCGATTTATGCGGATTCGCAGGTTCTAGACTTTGATTCGCTGGCTAATCAGACGGCCGAGCCTGCAGTACATTTTCCGGCGCGCGCACGTCCTGGCATGGCTTTGGCTGATGGGTTTTACGCTCCTGACCCGGCAAAAGAGCCGGTCACGCTCCTGCAGACGATGCAAGAGTTGATTGGTCCGGTTTCAGACTTCTTGACTGGGCTGTTCAACGCCGCCACCGGCGGGCCGATGGAGGGTGTAGCAGGAAAGACGATGGGCGGGTATGAGATTGCCCGCGACCAGTCGCTTGGCCGGATCGGGATGATTTACCGGCGAATCAAAGATTTCTACGTCGACGGAATCGGTTTGGGAGTGGAAATATTCCGGAAAAGCCGTCCGGAGGACGTGGAAGTATCGTTTCCCGGTGAGCATCAAGAAGAAAAAGCCAAGTGGATCAGACTAGGCGAGCTCAAAGGCAACATCATGATCGAGCCGGAAGCGGATGAAAGCTTTCCGCGGCTCAAGAGCCAGCAGCGGTCAGTGCTGGAATCGATGCTAGCCAACGCGGCGACCATGCCGCCTGAATTCCTGAAGCTGTTCGATAGTTCCGAGAATCAGGCGTATGTAAAAAACATCTTGGGGCTTTCGGAATTGAAGTTGACCGGGGAAGATGCCGCGCTGCTGGCCATGCGGCTGATTCAACGGTTACTGAAAGATGGTCCGTTTCAAGGTCCACCACTGCCGCAAATGGGCCAGGATGGACAGGTTGCGGTGATTCAGCCGCCACCGATGGCGACGATTCAGGTTGACCCGATACTGGCGCTGAACGCTGAATTTATCGGCGCCATGTTGGACAAGATCGTGGAGTGGGCCGGAGAAGATTCCGGGCGCACGGAAGCGGACACCAATCCCAAGGGATACCAGAACGTATTCCTGTACGCGAAACAGTTGAGCGCAATCGTGCAGCAGGCACAGCAAGCGGCACAGCCAAAGATTCCGCCTAAACCGCCAAGCATGAGTATCGCAGTGGACAAACTGCCACCCGGGCCGCAGTCACAAGCGCTGGCGATGGATGGAATTCAGGCTGACCCGATGGAGTTGGCTGCGCAGCAAGAGCAGACGCGACAAGACAAAGCAAACGAGTTGCAAGCGAAGCTGGCGAATAAGAAGCCGGCAGAAACCGCAGGAGTGTAATGTTGAATCGTTTCAAATTTTTTGGCTCACGTCCCATTTTCTACTTTGCGGAACCTGTAGCGGCCGCAGGTGGCGGAGGTGATGCTGGCGGCGGTGGAGCAGCGGCCGGTGGTGGAGCTGCAGGAGGTTCAGGAGGCGGTGCGGCCAGTGCGCCACAGAGTGACGTTGATTTCCTTTCGGCGCCGGATGCCGCAGCGGTGCCCGACAAGGGCGCGGAAGCAGCCGCACCGGAAAAGGTTGCCGCAAAAGAAGGCGATGCGGCCGCGGAAGAGATAAACATCTCCGCTCTCGAAGAAGCACAGCCGGAATGGCTGGCAAAAATTACCGATGAAGGCGCCAAGAGTGAAGTGCAAAAGCTCTTGGAGTTGCAAAAGTCCTTCGCTGACAAGTTCAAGGACGCTCCGGAAGAACTGTTCAAGGATCTGCCTGGTGGCCGCGAGCAGTTAACTGCGCTGCAGACCCTTTCGAAAGAAGTTGGCGAACTGGACGAACACATCGCGGCGAATACGCCGGAAAGCAATGCGATTGTGGTCGGCAGGTACTTGGGTGAAGCTCCCGATAAAGGGATGGGGCTATTCCGCGCTGGCGCGCAGCACCTGGCCAAGAGCAATCCGGAAGGATGGCAGCAGTTAGGGAATGAGATTCTAGCTTCGACGCTGCAAGCGGCTGGGATTGGTATCGATCCGACCGGGCTGATAACCGCCATCTCCGAAATGCGGCAGGCAGTGCAAGCCGATGACGGCGAAGCGTTCGGCAAGGCCGCTAGCAAACTTCTTGGCGCTCCGAAAGCGGAAGCGAAGCCCGACGCGAATCTCGAGCGAGCGCGCACTGAAACCGCGCAAGCAAAAGAGACGCTGACCAAGGCGCAGACCGAATCTTGGCGGTTTAGGAACGATCGCAGTAGTCAAAAAGTCGATACGCACATCGTGACTGAAGCTGGGAAGCTGCTGGCTAAAGTTCTACCGGCGGCGATTTCCGAAAAGGATCGCGCTTCGCTGCGCAGCGATATTCAAGCGGAAGTGATGTCGCAGTTGGTATCGAATAAATTCGAAGCGGCCAAGGTGCTGCAGTTGATTGGCTACTCCACGCCGGACGGCAAAGGCGGTTTCGATTACTCGAAGGTGAATCTGGGGGCAACCCAAGAAAACTGGGATCAGGCTGAAAAGATGATTCTAGCGAACTTGACGCCCAAGATGATTTCGCAGGCAACCGCGAAAATCGTTTCGCAGTGGTCCAAGGACCGCGCAGCCAGCAACAAAGAAGCGCGGGAAAAAGCGAAGAGTGTGGCGGCAAAGCCGGATGTCGGCGGAGGTAAGGCGGCTGCTGGCGGAAAAGCAAAGCCGCCGTTGAGCAAAGAGCAGTTCCTGAAGATGACCGACGAAGAATTTTTGGCTTATTGAGTTTTTGAGTTAACAGATTAAGAGGATAGGAGCAACAGACTATGGCACCGCAATCGAATGCGCAGTTGGTGGCCGCACAGATCGAACGCATCGAGCCGAAAGTGGAATTGCTATACGAACGTGGCGACGACCTTCTGGTGATGATCGGCAAGACCGATTCCACTAAAGTCTCTTCGCGTGCGATGCGCATTGTGCTGCAGATTACCGCAGGCGGCAAGGGCGGATCGTATAACGCCGACGGCGGAGACATGGGGCGCGGGTCGGGCGAAAGCTACGACGTGGCGACGGTGTCGCCAGTCTTCAAGAAGATGTCTTTCGAGCAAACCAATTTGGCGGAATGGGCAACTGCCAGCGACGAACAGTCTATCGTTAACGCCGCGTCGAAAATCGTTTCGAACTCCATGGACCAGTTCCGCGCCTACGAAGACAAACTGCTGAATGCCACGGCGTCATTCTCACTGGGCAGCATCGGCTCGATTGCCGGAACCGTGCTGACCATGACGGTGCCCACCGGCGCGCTGCTGGTTTACGAAAACCAGGAAGTGCAGGTCTATGACAGCACGCAGACCGTCAATCGCTCGGCGAACGCTGGGATGGTGACAACCGTACTGGCTACCGACCCTCAGACCACGCAAGCCGTGGTCGTCGACCAGTTGCCTCCAGGTACGATTGCTGGTGACGTGCTGATGAGCGCAGGGCTGATTGGGGCCAATCCGGTGGATCTGTTCCCCGTGAAGTATCACCAGAGCGCAGCGACGACGGGCGTCTGGCAGAATCTGAATCGTGCGACCTACCCTTACAAGCTGGCCAGCTCCCGCGTCAACGGAAACAACGGCGCATTGGTGCCCATGCAGCCGGAACTGTGCATCAACAAAATTCGAATTGGCATCGGCATCAAGAAAGTCAAAAAACTCATCGCGTACATGCCATTACAACAGAAGCATGGGTGGGATCAACTGGCGACCACGGTGCAGATCATTGATCGCGCCAAGCATGAAACTGGCGAAAGCGTGGACATGAATCCGACCAGCTACCAGAATTACAATGCTGGGAACATGCACGGTGTTCCGATCAAGCTGGGACAGAACGCAGATCAGACGCGCGTGGATTTTCTAGACCTCGCAGTGTGGTGCCGCGCGACCATGAACGAGCCAGGCTTCCTGAAAGGCCGCGACGGCAAAATGTGGTTCCGGATTTACGGCGCTTCCGGCGGTATCGCGACGGCGGAGCAGTTCCACATCATCCACAATTTCCAAGTCTGCAACCGCAACCCGCGCGCTGGCGGATTCATTGATCAATTGGCTCGTCCGGCCGGTTACTAAGAAATATCAGTTATCTATTCTCTAAGGTGGTGGCTGTTATGGCTTCCGGCGCCGTGCTGCAACCTGAATACATTCCCCGCCCTGGCGGGATTTCAAATCAACACCGGGGCGAAGCCATCACCAGTCCCTGGAGGGGAATTGGTGTGCTTTACGTACGCGAAGATGCCGGCGGACTGATCGAATTCCGCGTGCTCTACGAGAGCCAAGTATCCGATGCGGTAAAAACCGAAATGGCTGCGCGTTTCGGAGTGGGCGCAATTGAATGGAAAGTATGCAGTTGAACAATCATCGTGATTAAGCGCCGGATACAGGTACTTCGAGAGGTTTATGACACTCCCGCATGGGCTGAAGCCGAAATGCTTCGCATGGGCGGGCGCAATCGCTTTGGCGACCCTAACCTGCGAGTGGTATGGAGTAATTCACGGCTCGGGTGGATTGGTGGAAAGCATGAAGACCGCGACGATGAAGGGAACCTGATTCGTGAGGTTCTCACCATTCGCAGGATGCCGAAATATCCAGTTGAGGATCGCTGGATAGTGGAGCAATGGAAGCCTCCAGAGTTTTACGGGAGTCCAGAAGCTTGGTTCAGGAAAACCACAGAGTTCGACGAGGGGAATATCCCTCAGCTAGGTCCGTATCCGCATCGCGGCGACTATCAGTTGGTTTCCACGCTGGAAACAGCAGCGGGAGAGTTCGAACAGTTAAGCGTTGAACTTCTCGAAGACATTGCGACCGCATTCCGCATAAAAGAAGAGCTGCGATTGAAGCGTGAAGCAAGTGAGTTGGCCGACCAGCAGGCATTTAGAGACGAGAAGTCGGCCATTGAGAAGCAGAAACAAAAGCAAATTGCTGACGACGAAGAGTGGGCAAAGAACGAGATGCGTTCTCCGCTCTTTATTCAGCCGGCAGTCACCGTTTTATAAACAAGGAGATGTCGAATGAAGTTGGGCACGCAGATTCCGATTTACGCTCCAGTTCTGCCAATCGAATTGCCGGAAGAGTCCGCCACGCTGGTGAATATCACCGAAGCCGCATTCCGCGGCGAGCGAACTTATGGCGTGTACACAATTTGCGGAGTTGGCCGCTGCAAATGCGATCCAAGTGATGTTAATCGCTGCCTTACAGGCGAAGGCTACATCCTGAAAGTCATTCACCCGCGGCGCGGGATGATCGACATGGGCGACAATAACTGGACCGCCAAAAAACCAGGACAGACTAGCCCGGACCTGAAAAACGTTCAGCAATTCGTGATTAAGGCTGAAGATATTGCCAGCGACCTGGTACGCGAGTGGCGTTCGGAGCTCACTGGCATTGGTGGGGCGGTCAGCAGTCAGGTGGATGGCCAGTCAATCAGCGGTTTTACTGGCGTGTTTCTGGCGGATGGCGCGCGGCCAACCGAAGATGAATTGCAACTGGCGCGCCGGCTGTTGTCGGAATGCGATCAGCAGTTGGTGGCCGCAGCTCACAGCGATTGGGATCAGTTCCACGAACCCAAGAGCATTCACGCTAGTTGGAAGCGCGCAGCGCGGCGGCTGGGTGTCGATGCGCCATGGTTGTACAGCGTGGTGGACAAAACATCGCTTCCGGATTGCCCATCCTGCGGATCGAAGCTATTGACCAGTACGGCGACCGTTTGCGCGACTTGTCACCGCGACGTTATGCCGCAGAACGCTTCAGAACGTCCGGAAAACGACGCACCAAAAAAGCATAGGGGTAGCTCCAAAAGGATACAAACGGCGGCGGCGTGAGAACCTGTGACCAAATGGCTCAAACTTTCTTTTCTGGCGCTGTGCTTCTTTTTCTTCGCTAACCATGCCTCCGCGCAGGGCGCGCTGTACCACAATATCGCTTGGCGTTACACGCCAGCCGGAGCATTTCCTGCCGGCGGCGCCACGGTAACCATTTGCACTTCCACCGCCACCGGCGCTCCTTGCACTCCCAAACTTACCATCTACCAAGACTCCGCACTCAGTATCCCCGTAGCTAATCCTCTCGCACAATGCACTTCCTCTCCACAGGTAGGTTGTATCGACAACCTCGGCAATTTTGCGTTTTACATGAGTCAAGGTCCGCTGACTTACACTATTTCCGGAGCCGGGCTCACCCCTTACGGTCCAATCCCTGATTCCGCGATTGCGGCGAGTGGAGTTTCTGGAACTTTGCCCAATAGCAGCATCGCTTGCGCTCCTTCACTCAGTTTTCCGGCCAGCGCCAACGCTTCTTATGGCGTAACGCTGAATTGCAACGTGACTTCCTCTGTGGTGACGGGATCCCCAGCCAACGGCAATCTTTTGAGTTTGACGCTGCTCGAAGCGGCACCTGGCGGTTGGACGTTCGCGTTTCCGGGCAACTTTGTTTTCCCAGTGGGCTACACGTTCGATACGGTGGCCACGCATACTAATGCGCTGACCTTCAAATACGATTCTGTCGGAGCAGTGTGGAACCTGATTTCAAATAGTGGCAGCGGCGGCGGAGCCACGCCGGCCGGACCAACGGGAACGCTGCAGTGCACCAACGGAAGTATTCTGACCGCCTGCGGCGCGGTGGATGATGGAACTAATTTCACGCTGAGTCGAGATTTTATCGCGCAAGGGCCGAATCCTTTGGGCATCGATGTTCGCACCAAAGGGGCAAAGTTTAACGGCAGCGCGGCCACCACGGGCACCATGACCGCCGGACTGGCGACCGCGACACTCGGCGCGGCACAAACTTTCGTGAACGGTGAAGGTATCACCTTAGTGGGTGCAGGAACAACGCTGGCGCTATCGACGCCCTCTGCGCCGACAGTGCTGGCAGCCGATCCCACTTATATGCTAGGAACTAATCACGTCGTTGCCAATCCCGCTGGAAATACTTCCGCTGCTTATTCGATCCGCGCAATGTCGATTGACGGTCAGATTACCCCGGCCAGCGCCACGACCACAATCAGCAATCAACAGCCGACGCTTGGCCGGATATCAGTTGCCGTCACGACATGGACGCGCGCAAACAACATATTGACTGTGACCACGGCTTCGCCGCATACAATGGTTCAGTTCAGCTACGTGATGTTCACTGGCGACCCGAACTTGGAAGGCGCTTGGAACGTCACAACCGTTCCAGACAACACCCACATCACGCTTACGCAGAATCAGGACACTCGCAACGGCGCATCTGCCGCGATGGCCGCTGGCGTGACGCCAACGCTTTATTACTGGCACTGCAATCACATTACGTGGAGTCCGGTCACTAACGCTTTCCGGTACATGATCTATCGCGGGGCAACACTAATTGGTATCAGTTACCCGGAAAATGCCGCGGTGAACAATACCGCAATCTACGATTCTTTCGATGATTTTGGCTCCGGCCTTACCGTTGCGCCGCCCGTTCCCGCTTGGTGGCCGACAGCGCCAAACACGACAGGGTACAACGGCAACTTGACGACTACGATTCTATCTGGCGCCGGCACGACTACAGTCACGTTGAACGCGACGGCAGGCAGCAATACAACGGCGGCACAGTTTGTGCACGATGATGCTGCACCAATCCGGGCGGCTGCATTGGTGGCGCAAGCGCACAACGAAAGCATTTACATCCCGGTCGGGGATTTTACAACGCAATCCTTCGCCATCCAATCGGTGCTAACTCTCGGCGATACCGGGCCGATCAGCATCATCCAGGCAGGGAACCTCGCCCTCAATGACACTGTTTATTTCACTGGCGGACATACGGTCACCTGGAATGGCTTCCCGGAGAATCCGCAAAATAATCCGACAACTGGGTTTCAGGCTTTTCCGCAGGTGTTTGTAGGCAATGCTATTCCGGGAATCTATCTGCGGGCCGTAGGCGCCAACAAATTTGCAAATTTAAGTGTGAACGTCTCTGGTGTGAACGGCGTCGGGATGGTCGTGGACGGCGGCTCGATTCCTACGGCCATCTTCAGCCACATGCAGTTTGGTTCCTCTGGTGCCACCAATTACTTTGCCAAGCATCAAGTATTCCGCGTAAACAATGGAGGCGGAAGCGGCTTTTACTGGAGCTACCCGGTCTTTTCTGGAGGTGTCGCGCAGGGAACGATTGAGCCATCGCCGTTAATGATGTTTGAAGGTCAGGGCGGCGAAATTATGTCGATGGATCACGTCGAACTACTGGAAGGCACGATTTCGATTGCCAACACCAATGTCCTGAATCTTCACGTTGATGAGGTTGACGATAACGGCGCGGATATGCCGATTTTTAATTTCGTCGATACCAATGGCAGTGGGACGCTCACTCTGGCCGTGGACATCAGCAATGTGATTGATGATACATCGGCCAGGCCAGTGGTCAATTATGGCGGCAATACCCAAGGCTACATTCGGCTGTCAGGCGTTCAAGGGCAAGCTGGTGGGTATCCATCCGTCGTGGGACCTGGTGGTGTTGCGGTAGCCTGCCAAGGGGAGAGAACTGTCTGCTTTGGTGGTCTTGGGCAGAACATGGGCACCCACCGCGGCTTGATGGGAGCGTTCGGAATCGACGGTATCACGGTAACCAATTCCGGCACAGCATACGGCGTCTACCAGGACGCACACCTAGCTCTGTCTCCGGCGTTCACTGGCTTCGTTTACAATCTTCCGCAGACTAGCGTAACCTGTGCGACCAGCGGGGCGGGAACGGCGAATGGAGTAAAGTTAATTCAAGTTGGTCCGGTGTTTGGACCAAACAATGCCGAGGGCGCGCTCTCGAACGTCTGCACGACCGGCAATCTTGTCAACCAAGGCGTGCTGATTTCGTGGCCGCAAGTGGCTGGCGCGGTTGGTTACGACATTTACATCAACGCCGCGCGCTTGCAGTGTGCAGTTCCTGGCTTTAGCGGATTAACCCTTAGCACGACGTGGACTGGCACAACGCCGTGCGGAAATTCCACACCCTTGCTGCCGATGGGCGGACCGACATCGTTTTCGCTTGCCGCGCTCTATTCGCCAGCGATTAAAATCGCTTCTGGTAACGGTGGCGGAACGCTGACGCAAACGTTTCCGACGGCGACGGCGGATCGCGCTATAACCTGGCAGGACGCCGGCGGCGTTGTTCCCATGCTGGGCGTAGCACAGAACTGGACCGCGCTGCAAACATTCAGTTCAGGGATTACCGGCACGGGCTCAGTGGGCACGCTGACCGAACTGCTAAATCAGATCACCGCCGCTACCGCAACCAACACCATTGCCAACGGGAATAACCCGCAACTTTGGAATTGGGCGCAAACTTCAAATACACAATCCGGCATGACCTTTGGCGAGACTTCCGCGGCCACTGGTGGGACGCTGGGGAACCAGTATGGAGTGAAGTTTGTAGGCCTCGCCGGGTCCACCGCGGTCCCAGTGAATATAACTAGTTCGCTGACTGGCTCGCAGACTTTGCCAACGCTGCACATCACGCCAACGTGGAACACGTCTGGCGTGGTGGCTGGGGCAATCTTGGTCAACGTCACCAATACCGCATCGGGAACTGGTTCGCTATTGGCCGACCTTCAGATTGGCGGGACATCACAGTGGAAACTAGATAAGGCTGGGAATACGACTCAGCTTGGCTCGGGCTCATTTGGCTCCGGCGCTCCAGCCTGTACCGCGGGAACGGCGGGAGCATTGTGTCTACAAGAAGGCACGGACACCACCAATGTTTCCGGCGCTTCGGTCATCGATGCCAATTCGACAACCCACGAATTCACCGCGTGCACCAACGGCAGCACCACTTGCGGAATGCTGGAACGGATTCAGCCGACGGTCATCCACCAAACCGCCAAAGTAGCGGCGATCTCTACGGCGACGCTGTGTGCTTCAGCGGCGGGAGCTTGCAACGTTGCCGGACAGTACCACGTCCATTACGACTTCATCGAAACGGGAACGGCTTGCGGTACTCCGGGCACCGGCGGCGTCACTTTTCTGCTGACTTGGACCGATAGCAACGCGACGGTGCATTCGGCGGTCTCGCTGGGCATGGACGATGCCTCAGCCATCAACTCGGTTTCGCAGACTTTCCACTTCCAGACGACTTTGGCGGCGGCGTGGGCTTCGGGAGACTTCAACATTTCAACCAGCGGAGCGGTGATCCAGTACGCAACCGGATACACCGCCTGCGGAGTAGGGACGGGAACGTACCAGCTTGACGCCGTGGTGACGCGACTGCAATGAAACGGCTAGCCTTACTTTTCCTGCTGACCTTACTGGGCGCGATACCGGCGTTCGGCTCGGGCGCATGCCCGGCGGCGGCAAATTATTACGATCCTGTACTGAAAACGTTCACGGCCACACTATCCAGCCTGAACGTCACGGGTTGCTGGTTCATCGACTTCACTGGCGGGGCAGATACCAACACGGGAGTTGACGAAGCCCACCCGTGGAAGCACGTCAAGGGAATGGTTGGCGCGGCCTCGACGGCTCTCGCTCACACTCCGGTTGCTGGAGATGGATTTATCTTCAAGGGTGGCGTGACCTGGGATCAGACCATTGGACGCTGGGATTTGACTGGTTCTGGCAACTCTTCCAATCCCATTTACTATGGAATTGACCTGACGTGGTTCACTGGCGGCTCATTTACCCGGCCAATCTTCAGCGCCGGCGGGGTGGCCAACACTTACGATTCCAACACCCAGGATTTCATCAGCGGATTCAATAACCGGCCGATCAACTACGTCATTTGGGACGACACGGAGTTTACTGGATTATTTCTAATTCCAAACACCAATCCGTGTTCTGGTGGCGGTGGAACCACTTCTTGCGGCTACACCAACAATTTCTCCGGCACCAACTGGATGGTTCTCAGAACGTATACGCACAACGTTGGCCATGCGCCGTGGGCCAAAGAAATCTGCGTGAACGCGGCCACTTGCACCACGCAGGGAAACAACTCTCCACAATCCGTTCTAGTAACTTCGTTGTCAACGAGCAGCGTCACAAATCAGTTTAGCTGCGTTGGCTGCGATTTCGTGGCGGCGGGATTTGCCGCCAACAATGGGCCGTATGCCTCCGGCGGATTTAGTAATGGCGGGAACAATGGATTTTTTCATGTCACCGCAGTGACCACGACGACGATGACCGTTTCGACTTCGCCGGTCACTGAGGATACGGGCTATGTCACTCCCGGAATGACGCTGGTCACGGAAGGGCCGGACACTAGCGCCGGCGTAATGGTGATCGGAACATCGAACATCGGCAATCACCTGAACGGGTTTGCACCCGGAGTAACTACGGCGGGGTTTCCGTTCAAGTATAACGTCATCGACAATCAGGACGGTTACGGAGACACCACCAATGGCCCAACGAACGCCTGCTGCCGGGGAACACTGCCCAACAGCAGCGACACTTCGCTGAACGTTTGCCGCTGGATTGCAGATTGCCATAATGCGTCCAATTCCACCGGGACCGTGGTCTCTTTTCACGACAACCGGGTGGACAATCTCTATCGCTCTTTCGATCCCGGCGACCATGAAAACTGCTACGAGGAAAATAACACCAGTTCCGGCTCTTCAACGCTTTTCTATGGGAATTACATCGAATGCGGCGACGACCCATCGAGCGCGGTGCAGTCTTGGAGCATTGGCGTTTCGGCAGGTGGAAACGTCTATGGCTTCAACAATGTATTCCCGCAAAATTCAGTCGCGCTAGTGAATGGCTCAACCACTTCCAGTGGCGGAACGATTTTCATCTATCAGAACACCGTGGCTTGCGGGCACGGAACGCCGACCAGCTCCTGCGTGAAGCTGAATGGCGCGATGAATTACAACGTGCAGAACAATTTCTGGATTACCGACAATAGCGGCGGTGGCGGAACAGCGGGCATATTCACTGGTTCAACTACCGGCTCGGTGACCACAGCCCCGGCCTTCAGCATTACTTGCGCTGGTGGGGCGCAGACTAACAAGGGCGGCGTACAGATTTGCGCGCCAGTCGGCTCCGGGAACGGTATCGGGAACCTGAACTACACCCAGACATATTCCTACGCTCCGCTGGACGCGACCGCAGCTACCACAGTCGGGATCGGCTCGGACATCACTTCGTTTTGCGCGACGATCACGGGGTTGGATGCTGCGGCAGGGGTGGCCTGCGCATTAGATACGACCTATGGTCCGGCTTACGATTCAGTGAATCATAAAGTGACCGGATTAGCGCGGACTGCACTGGCGCGCACCTTGGCGGCGCCGCGCAACGGAGCTTATGAGCAAGCCGCACCGACAGGGTTTGGTGGAACACTGCTACTGCCAGGAATCAAAATTGTGGGACCGGTGACAATTCAATGAAACGAATATTTCTCAGCCTTCTACTGATTTTTGGCCAGCCGGTTTACAACGCTGCGCCTCCACAATCGCTCAACTCCGGCGACGTGGCAACCGTTTGGAGTGCGGAGACACCAACTCCTGGAACAGGCAATGCCGCGGCCAGCCAGCAAGTCGCGTTGACGATTAAGGGAAGCCGTGCAGGTTCCCCGTTCAGTGTGGATGGGCAATTCAGTGCAGCGCCGGGAGCCTTTGAGGTTGACGTGCAAGTGTCGGCCACGGATTCGGATACTTCTTATCAGACTTGCTCGAATTGCAACATTACCACTGTAGACGCGACCAATCAGACTTTCCATTTGGACGCAGTGCAGGTCAACGCGAAATTCGCGCGGCTGTTGATGCGTACCAGAACGAATAGCGTCACGATCACGGCAAAAATCACAGGCGGGTAGCATGAAAAAGATAGCGATCATCGCGCTCCTACTGGCAGCGCTCAGTGGAACTGCGTTCGGACAAACTCCGAATGGGGCTTACACTTCTCCGAGTACAGCAAGTGGCAGCGGCACATCCGGACTACTGACCGTGGTGGCAGCGAAGACCGCCAGTTATCCCGGGGTGACTGGCGATTTCTCGACTGCAACCACTCCTCCCGGTTACATCCCGTTCGCGGTGACTGTGGAGAACCAGACCTACATTTTGCCAGCAACCGCTCCGGCGCTGGTGGGCGCTTGCGTGGTGATCGAGAATCTTCCCAGCTCGGCACCAAACTACATTCAAATTTTAACTGGCGGCGCCAGGACCCTAGACACCGTGGCGTATGCTGCAGCCCCAGGCTGGCCACTTGCTCCCGGCCAATCCATGCGAATCTGCACGGATAGCGCGGCCACCAACTACGTCTCAGAGCGCGGGAACAGCGCGGCACTGCCAGCGTTCACCAACGCGGTAGCTCCGACGTGGATCCCCACGTTTGTAGGCGGCAACTCCAATACGCCAACTACCAATTTGGTGCCTCAAGTAATTAAAGTGGTTCTCCACGACTATACCCCCATTTCCAAAATTCAAGTTTGGATCTCCACTGGGCAAGCAGGTGCCAATTGTGATTTTGGAATTTTCGATCTGAATTCCGCCAAGCTCAGCGCGATGGGTAGCACGGCATGTACTGCTAGCGGTGCGATTGGAGGAACAGCTACATCCAGCGTGATTCTACCTCCAGGACCATATTTCATCGCTGGATGCACCACGAACAACACGGTGGCTTGGTTTGGTCCGATTAATAATGCAATTTCAGCCGTGATGACCAACTTGGGAACTTCCAATTTCGGTACAGCGGCAAACTTATGTACGGCGGTGACCAGTGCCTTGCCCGCAAACCTTGGAGCAATTACCAACAACAACGCCGTGCAGCCTCCGGGCTTAATCGTGCAATAAAAAGGAGCATCAGAAATGCCAATCACTCTCGCAGTAAGCGGTATTGGGCATGGCAACAACCAATTCCGGATCGGTGTCACACTCACCTTCACAGGAAACTATCCGACGGGCGGCGATACCGTAGATTTGACCACGATCCTCGGAGCGTCCGACGATGTTGGTGTGGCTGTTTTCAGCGCTCTTCCGGTCTACGTCGATCCGGCACTGGGCGGCGGATACGGAGCGGAATTCATTCCGGGAAGCGCGCTCAATAACTGCAAGCTCAAGGTCTTCAGCGCGCCGGGCACGGAACTGGCCGCAGGCTCTTACGCAGCCAACGCCGCACTGCTGGCCGCTTCGCTGAACAACAGTTTGGACATGGTCTTCGACAAACTACTGTAAATGTTACGGCTACCACACCTCGGCGCCATCGAAGGCAAAGACGCTTTCATGGGACTAACGATCCGCGCGTTGATGAATGCCGTGAATTATTTTGGTACGGTTCACGGCACCGACCCGACTGGGAAATATCCTGCTCCCGATGCGCCGACGCGCTTGGACGTTTCAGCATCCAACGGATTTTTCGATGCGGTGATTACCGTCGCGGCTCCGATACGCGGAGAAGAGTACTGGCTGGAGTGGGACACCACACCTGGTTTTCTGGCGCCGCGGCAGATCCACCTGGTTGCTTCGCGCAACTGGTATGGTTCACTCGGGAATCTGACTCTCTACTGGCGCGCGGCCGCGCAGTTTGTGGGCTCGGACCTGAGCGCATGGACGGTTTACGGCGGCGCGACACCAATAGCGGTAGTCGGCGGCGGAGCCGCTGGACCGGTGCCCATGCCGACTTCCGGAAGCGGAGCGGGAGTGGGGCTCGGTGCCAATCCATTCCCACCTGTGGGAGTCGGCCGCGGACCGCTGGGGCAAGGTTTGCAAATCGGCAAGCGGTTTACCGCGTGAACCACTTTGGTCAACGGTTACTGGATTTGCGCAATGTCCGGAAGTTGAAGCCTTCGGATCTTGCGGTCAGCAGAACGTTTTTAAGCCGGGTGGAAAACGAACGGTTGCTGGCTTCGCTGGGATTTATCGAGAGGCTTTGTCAAGCCTACGGGATCGGGCTGGGCAGGCTGTTTGCTTCGGAAGAGGATTTCGAAGCAATGCTGGCCTTGGAAGAAGAGTTTGTTGAGGCGGTGAAACCATTCTTGAAGAAGTTGAACGCAGAGCAGCGCAAACAGATTCTGGCCACACTGGAAGCGGCTCCGAAGGCAGCGAAGCGGGGCCGACGAGCGTGCGATCGTATAAAGAAAGTGACCTTCGGCGAATCCAAGAAATACACGCCGCAAACGGTTTCGAGTTCCAATTCCCCGATTTATCCGATGGAGTGTTCGCCATCAACGCCGTCGCCGAGGACCGCGATGGAATCGCGCAGGTTGCAGCGTTTCTCAAAATTACAGCCGAAAGTTACCTGTTCCTCGATCGAGAGTTCGCTGATCCACTGACGCGCTGGAAAACGCTTTTGCGGGTGCATGAAGAGATTCGCCGCAAGGCAGCGGAAGCGGGATTGAGTGAAGTTACCTGCTGGTTGCCGCCGAATCTTCCGAAAGCGTTTCATCGCAGGCTGGAGAAACTGGGATGGCAAATCGAACCCCAAAACTGGACAAGGGCGGCATTTCATATCCGGAAAGCCGTTCTCTAATTGGGTACATCGTGTTGTTTGTGGCGTTCCTAGTGAGCGTGGGATTTATCGCATACATGGCGGTAGACGTCGCGAACAAGTTGATTGAGGGCAAGTAATAATGGGGCGCGCACAACAAGCTGCGGTTCAGGGACAAGGGAACAATTTACTCAATACTGAGAACACCAACGCTGCCACTACGGGCGGAGCAGCGACCGCAGGGCTGTTGGCGCAGCAGAAAAATCCGGGCTACACGCCTGGGGAAGAAACTTCGATCACTGGAGCGACGGAAGGTGGAATCGGGGCGGCATACGGTTCGGCTTCGGAAGGCGTTGCTAACCGCGCGGCGCGGACCAACAATGCTGGCGGATTGACTTCGACGCAAGACGCGCTGGCGCGGCAAAGGATGATTACTTCCGGCAACTTGGCGGACCAGAATGCGACGAACGCTGCAAACGTGAGGATCGCGGGAACCAACACCGCCAACGCTGGACTTGCAAGTCTTTTCGGTCACAATCTCGCGGGTGCAAATACAACTCTAGGAACTCTGGCCGGAAACGCAAAGACTCCCGGTTTCTGGGATACGCTGGGAAGCTCATTCGCCCAAGGATTAGGATCGTCGGCTGGCTCAGGTGCTGGCGGAATGGCGTTCGGATAAAATTATGGAAACCATGCCACCAGTAGCGTTTGACGAAACGGAAGAGGATCGCAAACGCCGCGCGGCAGCCATGCCTCCGGTTCAGCCGGAGCCGTTCAAGCCCGGTTCGCTTCCTTACAAACTCACGGTTGGCGCGACCAGTCAGCCAAACATTCCGCAGAAAATGCCTCCGGTTACGATTCCTGCTCCTGAGCTTGGCGCGCCCGCACAGCCACAAACGACGCCGCTAGGCGGTCAGACTATGCCTCCGGTGCAACCGGCTCCTGCGGAGCGTTCTCAGCCGTTAGAGCCCCATCCGGGAATGCCTCCAGTAACCCAGACTGCTATTCCGGGGCCGGGTAAAGCAGAAATGGCGCAACCCGAAGCGAATGCCATGCCGCCGGTCACAACCGGACCAGCGCAACAGCAATTCAAGGATTTGGCTGCACAAGGACCGCCGCAACCAAAGTGGTGGCAGCGAGCACTGGAAATTGCCGGTAGCGTTGCTCCCTTTGGATTGGCGATTGAGAAGCAGTTACCGCAGACGCCTATCGGATACAACGCCAAACTAAATCAAGCCGGAGTGCGCGCAGCCAAAGAGCAATCGCTGGAAGAAGGCGAACAAAAGATTCGGTCCGCGCCAGCAGAAGCGGAATTGAAACGGCGAAACGTCGAAAGTGAAATTTCTGCCCGTGGCAATAAAGATGAATCCGCGCTTGCAAAAATCGGCATGAAGCGCGATGCGAACGGAGAAATCGTTCCTGATGAAAACTCCGAAGTGTTCAAGGGGCAGCAAGCCAAAATCACCACAGGGGAAGAAACCGCCAAACAACTGAATTCGCTGCGCGAAGCGCAAAAGGAATTGGCGACTGCGCGCACTGAAGTTGAAAGAGCAAAGAACGATCCGAATTCTCCGGCTTTCAAAGCAGCAAATCAAAGACTGATTCAAGCGCAGCGGGCGCACGAAATTGCGGCGCAAAATCTAGGACTACACCAACAGGAATTCGCGAACAAGTTGCACGAGCAGGACTTGGTTAAGCCATCCGGCCAGTCGCAGAGCCGTGGTAGTGCGGCGCAATCTGTTATCAATCTTCTGCCGGGACTTGAAGCTAGTGTGCGAAAGAATGCCGGAAGTATGGGGCCGCTGATGGGCCGGTTGGCAAAGGGCGAAATTGCCATCGGTAACGTTCCGCCGGATGTGGCCGAACTTTATTCCGCGATGAAGAGTTTTTATGCCTTACAGCCAGCAGTGCATGGATTCCGCAACGCTGAATTCGTGAAGGACTTCGAGCACGCTTTGGGCACACTGGAGCGCGATCCGGAGGCTTTTATCGCTGGCATGAAGGGATTGAAACCGACATTGGAGTCGGTTGCGAACGAAGGAAAGACATTTCACAAGCGCATCGTGGAAGGCGAGGCACCTCCAGCTTCCGGTGGCAAATCTGCTGTGTGGAATCCGAAAACTGGAAAGTATGAATAATGCCTGACGAACCACAGGGACAACAATACGACACTTCGCAACTGGATGAAGTGCAGCATCCGACTCTCGGGCCGCTGAAATTTCCAAAAGCGATGCCGCCAGAAGAGCGGAATGCCTCCATCGACAGAATGCTTAAGGCGCAGCCTGCGCAGAGCAAGACTCCAGAAAATAGCGAAGAATCAAAACCCGGATTTTTCGAGCGGGCATCAAAGTTTATCAGTAGCCGTTTACAGCCACCGGAGCCCGGATCATATTCAGGTCCAGAATATCTGCGGAACGCGAAACCTTCGGAATACCGAAATCCCCGGACTGGCTCCGTCGCTTCACGATTCGAGCCGACCGCCGATGCGGCGAAAGTCCTTGAAGAGCAAGAGACCGGAAACCTTGCAAACGTAGCGAAAACTGGAAAGCAGTTGCCACATGCGGGATTCAATCGGTCCGCGCTTGATGCGCTGAAAAGTGTTTCCGGGATGGCTGAGAGTGCAACTTCCCCGAAGTCGGTGGGCTTAGGATTGGGTTTGGCTACGGTTCCCGAGATTGTTGGTCCAGCGATGGTTGCACATGGTTCCTACGAAGGGATCAAGCATGCCCCAGGTGCTCTCAAAGGAAATCCGGAAGAGGCAGAGAAGTCCCTAAGTGGCTTCTCTGAAGCCGCTGGCGGCGGCGCGGCGACTACTGGCGCATTTGAGGGCGGAATCGGTGACACCAATCTCGCGCGATTGAGTAAGACCGCAGTGCGGTCAGCGCGGGAAACTGTTGGCCATCAACTCCCTCCACAAGAGGCGGCAACGCCTCGCCCGGAAGGCGCTTTCCAGCCTGCGCGCAATAGCACGCCAAAAGAAGTTTTGGATCACGCCACGCAAGAAGGAATTAACCTGACACCATTCCAGGCATCGGAAGGGAAACTGGCGGGAAAACTGCAACTGGCCGGGGAACACGGAATTGTCGGCGGTCAGCCGCTGGAAACTGCGATGAATGCGGAACGGGCAAAGTTCGGTTCGGCGGTCAATAAGTTCAGCGAGCGCGTCGATCCGACCCGGCTTGGAATTTCCGAAGAGGCGGCAGGCGAGGCAATCAAGCAATCCACTGAAACAGCAAAGAGCGTTGCGCACGAAAACGCCTCGAATAATTACAAGCAGATCGACTACTTGATGAAGGAACCAGTCGAGCCGAAACCGATTTCCGACAAGTGGAACGAAGTGCGGGAATCCCTGCCACTGGGAGCGGAAGAGCAGATTCTGGCGCAGGCGCCGCGCAACATGCGCGCGGTAGTGGAGGATTTGCTATCTGGAAAGCCGGAAGGATTTAAGCCGACTTTCGAGCAGGGAATTCAGTTGCGAAAGTTCTTTCGCGATCTGGGCGAGACGGAAGGCCTCGACCTTTTTCGCCACGGCTTCTTCGTCCGCTGACGCAGCCAACGCCGGGGCTGCGAGCGCCGAGACAGCAAGGGTCGAGAGAGCCAAGCCTGAAAGAGATAGGTCGCGCCGGTTGATCGTCATCGTTTCCTCCTTTTTGATCTTGCAGCGAGTGTTGCAGCCGCGCGCGGCTTTGTCGAGTGTCGCGTGACCGTCATGCGCATGCGTCATTGCGCGATCGAGACGCTATTGATACGTCTTTCTTATTGATGCGTTGTGCATTCGGGAAGTACGGACATGATCGAGGCGATCGGCAGGGAGATGGGCAGGGCGTTGTTGTTCGACATCGACGGCACGCTCGCTAACACCGACCCGTTGCACCTGAAGGCCTTCAATCAGGTGCTCGGTCCTCGCGGCCATGCCTTCGATCACGTGCGCTTCTCGAAGGAGCTGCAAGGCTTCTCCAATGCGTCGATTGGCGAGCGCTTTCTGCCCGATGAAGCGCTGGACCAGCGCGCCGCGATCCTCGGCGAGAAGGAAGCCGTGTTCAGGGCGCTGGTCGTTGGGCAGATCGAGCCGTTGCCGGGCCTGATGGCGCTGCTCGATCGCGCTGATGCTGCTGGCATTCCCATGGTCGCGGTAACCAACGCACCACGCCTGAACGCGGAGCTGCTGTTGTCCGGCCTCGGCATCGCGCATCGTTTCAAGGCGATCGTGATCGGTGACGAGCTGCCGCATGGCAAGCCGCATCCGCTGCCTTATCAGGAAGGATTGCGCTTCGTCGGTGCGAGCGCGGCGGTCTCGATTGCGTTCGAGGATTCCCGCTCCGGCGTGCAATCCGCCGCGGCGGCCGGCATTCCGACCATCGGGATCCGGACCAGCCTCAGCCATGCTGACCTTGTCGGCGCCGGCGCGGTCGCGACGGCAAGCGCCTTCGACGATCCGGAGCTGCTGGCGCGTCTCGCTGCCGCCATGACTTGGTAAGAAATGACCTGGTAAGAAATGGCGTGGTGAGGGGCTTCC
>Ga0137412_10000545_pt1 | contig 27001 bp, 25 predicted proteins | sample CZODoug2_1_16fun_FD_122160 | JGI IMG/M metagenome (GOLD analysis project Ga0137412, IMG submission 122160) | Vadose zone soil fungal communities from Angelo Coast Range Reserve, California, USA - CZODoug2_1_16fungal (Hybrid Assembly) | ecosystem: Environmental > Terrestrial > Soil > Vadose zone...
CGTCGACTATCCGCAGCGCTGGCTGGCCGACACGTCGCGACACGAGGCCCTGCGCAGCGGCGCCAAGGCGCGGATCGCGCTCGCATGGCGAACGCTTGCGGACCAATGGCGGGGCACACCCTACTTGCTGGGGGACGCGCCGACTATCCTCGATATCTACGCCGCCAACATTTCGCGCTGGTCAGGGGCGCGCGCGGCGTTGCGCGCGACCCATCCGCAGGTGCTGGCGTTGATCGAACGGGTTGAGGCGCGTCCGGATGTCGCCGCGGTGTGGGCGCGGCACTGGACGGTCTCGTAGCACAAGGCGAGCGGGCGACAACGCGGCCGGTCGGATGGTGCCGAGCCTTGGCGGGCGTATCGAGGGTCGATGATCGGATGTACATCGGATGCGGGTGCCGTGTTCGACCCGCGCCGGGAGCATCAAGTCGCACCGCGGAAGTCCGCTTGCTGCGCGCCTCGCGCCCGCTATCAACGCCGCGCTGACGCCACACTTCCAAGCACCGCACCGCCAACCATCATTGCCCTGGCGAGCACGGAGATCCCCGTCAATTGGCCGTGGCCGGCTGCGATCAACAGAATTGTCGACCCCAAGGGTGTCAGGTAGGCGAGCGCGCCCGCCGCAGCCAGCGGAGTGAACAGGCCGAGCACCAGCAGCACGCCCGCCGCGATCTCGCCGCCGGCGGCGCAGTAGGTGAGGATGTCGGCGTGCTGGTAGCCGATGTCGGACAGCGCGTTCTTGAAGCCCGTCAGACCCTGTCCGCCCCACCAGCCGAACAGCTTCTGCAGCCCGTGCGCGATGAATACGCCACCGAGGCCTACCCGCAGAACCAACAGGCCCAGGTGCTGGGTGCCGCGACGGGCTGCGGCGCGGACCAGCTCGTCGTCGAAGTGCTCGTGTTCGTCCATCCCGTCGGGCGTGAATATCGAGTGCCTGCCGGTGGGCTGGGGCTGATAGGGCAACGGCTCGTGGCCGCCCATCACCCCCACGCCACTGCTCGACGAGCGGACGCTGCCGGAGTCAGTGGAGTCGTAGTGCGGGATCAGGGTCGTCTCGAAATCGCCTGCATAGGTGTCCGATGGCAGGTCGTCTTCGGGGTCGACCAATCTCTCCGAAGTCGGCCGCTCCGCAGTTGGCACCGCGGATGAGTCCGGTCGTTGCCAGTGTGCTTCTTTCGATTGACTGCTCACCCGTGTCAGGGTAAGGGCAATTTCCTGGGAATCGGGGATTTGAGCGTTCCTGGGAATCGGGGATTTGAGCGGCGCTTTCGCTGGTCCGATTTGCCCGTCGTCGCGGGTGGGCCATTGTTTGCGGGCGGCGGTGGATGGCGCGCGGTACCCGTCATGAGCACCGGAGCGGACATATCCGTAATCTGGCAGCTATGCGGTTGTGGAGGTCGGGGCGGCGCAGTTTGCCTGTGCTCTGCTCGATGATGCTCGTTTTGGCTGGTTGCGCCCAGTTCAACGATATTCAGTCGCAGCCGTTCACCACCGATCCCGAACGGCGACCTCCGCCGAGTTCGTCGCCGCCGCCACCACCGCCGCTGCCTGACAAGCCATTCCCCAAGGAATGCCCCGCGCCGGGAGTGATGCAGGGCTGCCTGGAGAGCACCAGCGGCCTGCTCATGCAACCCGACAGCAAGTCGGCTTTGGTTGCCGAGCGGACGACCGGCGCGGTCAAAGAGGTGTCCGTCAGTGCCGAGCCCAAGGTGAAGACCGTCATCCCGGTGGACCCGGCCGGCGACGGCGGACTGATGGATATCGTGCTCTCCCCGACCTACAAACAGGACCGGCTGATGTACGCCTACGTCAGCACCCCGACCGACAATCGGGTCATCCGAGTCGCCGACGGAGACACCCCCAAAGACATCCTGACGGGAATTCCCAAGGGCGGCAACGGAAATACCGGTGCGCTGCTCTTCACCAGCCCGACCACGCTGGTCGTGCTGACCGGGGACGCGGGTAACCCGGCGATGGCCAATGACCCGGCATCTCTTGCCGGAAAGGTGATCCGCCTCGAGCAGCCGACCACGCTGCACCCCTCGCCGCCGACCACGGCGCTGAGTGGAATCGGCGCCGGCGGCGGCCTGTGCACCGACCCTGTCGACGGCTCGCTGTTCGTCCTCGACCGCGCACCCACCGCCGACCGACTACAGCGAATCACCAAGGACTCCAAAGTTTCCACCGTGTGGACATGGCCGGACCGACCGGGCGTTGCCGGCTGTTCGGCGTTGGACGGCACCGTGCTGGTCAACCTGGTCAACACCAAGCAGACGGTGGCCGTCCACCTGGCGCAGGGCACCGGCGCGGTCACCGGCCCACCCGACGTGGTTCGCCAGGACACCCACGGACATGCCTGGGCGCTGCGGATGTCGCCGGACGGCAACGTGTGGGGCGCGACGGTCAATAAAACCGCCGGGGACGCCATGAAACTCGACGATGTGGTGTTCCCGCTGTTCCCGCAGGGCGGCGGCTTCCCACGGGCCAACGACGACAAGACCTAACGACTCAGGCTTGGTGGCCCGGTGTCAGATCGGCGACGTCGGGAAAGCTGACCAGGTCGTCGGTAGGCTCCCCGGCCGCTCCGGCGCCGGGTTCCAGCAGGTAGCCGATGTGATCGCCGAGGTCGACCCGCTTCAGCGTCGTGCCGACGAACCACGCCACCGCGTCGTCGAGAATCGGCATACCGTGCGGGCCGGTGTGCCACGAGCAGTGATCGAATTTGTTGACCTGGTCACCGGTTTGGCCGCCGAACAGGCGCGCCAGCCCGATCCGGCGACGCTCCACTACATGCACAGCCAGGTAATCGGATCGCGCCGCCACCCCGCAGGTGTGATTCGCTCGCGAGATGCCGGCCAGAAATCGCGGCGGATGCATGCTGGTCTGGGTGGCGAAACCAACCAGGCATCCCGACATTTCACCGTCGGCCTGGGTCGTCACCACAAACATCGTGTAGTCCAGCATCCCGACCAGCCGGTCGAAAGGTTCATCGCCCACATCGCCATCATGACTCAACCGATGCGGCGATTCGGACGCTAGCGCGATTACGTTGCGCCAGGGCTGCTTTCGCTGCCTCCGAACAGAAACTGTTCCACCAAAGCGCTCACCAGCGGCGGGTTCTCCAAGCCGGCCAGGTGGGCCACCCCGTCGAGCACCCGGACCGACGAGTTGGGGATGGCATCGGCCATCGCGATCGCTTCCCGCGGTGGAAAGGTCACATCCTCCGCACCGCCGACAACGAGCACCGGTGTCTTGATGGTGCCCAGCAGCGCCCGCTGGTCCGGCCGGCGCGGGACCACACTCTTGACCGCCCACGAGACAGAAGCGACGTCAACGGCTTTCAACGCGGTACGGACATGCGCGACGACCTCGGGACGCTGCCGAAAGGTGGTCGGCCCCAGGAATGCCTTCAGCACAGGCCGATTCAGCAGCGGTCCCATCCCACCGGTCCACTTCGCCAGTGCAAGCAGGATCGCGAATTGCACCTTTTGGCGGACGCCGGCCCGACCTGCCGTGCAATTCATCAGCACCGCTCCCCCGGTCCGGTCGGGATAGGTCGCGGCGAAGGTCCCGCCGATCATGCCGCCCCAGGAATTGCCGACGAAGTGTGCCTTGTCTATACCGAGCTCATCGAGGATGTCGACCACACAGCGGGCACAGTCGTCGAAACTGAACAACTCCGTCAGCGGCTGGCTACCGCCCTGCCCGGGCGGGTCGACCAGCACCACCTGCCGGCGCGCGACGAGATCGCCGGCCACCCCGTGCCACATGTCACCGGTCATCAGCAGGCTGGGCCAGAAAACGATCGGTGAACCGGATCCGCCTACCTGCAGCCGAATTCGGCCGAGAACAGTGTTCACCGTCTGCTCGCGAAGCTGATCGCCGATGCTGGTCATCGTCGCCCACGATACCCACGACTCAGCTTCTTCATTGAGGGAGCCGATGCTCAGCATTATCTCAGTTAATATCTAGCTGCCATTGGGGGGCCGATGCGCCGAGGAGACATCAATGGAGCTCGTTGTTCGAGATGGACCAGGCGGTCGCCGAGTCGATTGGCTGGATGGCGTGGGCGCTCCGCTTGCCCAGCTGTTCGGCGAATTGACCAGCTTGTTCTAGCTGCAGGCTGCGAGCACCAGCTCGCGCACCCGTGCGGCGTCGGCCTGTCCCTTGGTCGCCTTCATCACGGCGCCGACGATCGCGCCTGCCGCCTGCACCTTGCCGCCGCGAATCTTCTCGGCGACATCGGGATTGGCGGCCAGAGCTTCATCGACCGCGGCCTGGATCAGCGTGTCGTCACGCACTACGGCCAGCCCACGCGCGGTCATCACCTGTTCGGGCTCGCCCTCACCGGCCAGCACGCCCTCGACCACTTGGCGGGCCAGCTTGGTGGTCAGCTTTCCGCCGTCCACCAGCGCCACCACCGCGGCGACTTGGGCTGGGCTGATGGGCAATTCGTCGAGTTCGATGCCCGATTCGTTGGCCTTCTGCACCAGGAAGTTGCCCCACCAGGCCCGGGCCTGTTCGCTGGAGGCGCCTTGATCGACGGTCGCGATGACCAGATCGACGGCGCCGGCGTTGACGAGATCGCGCATCACCTCGTCGGAGATACCCCAGTCCTGCTGAATCCGCTTGCGGCGCAACCACGGTAGCTCGGGGATGGTTTCACGTAACCGCTCGACGAGGTCATGGCTGGGCGCGACCGGCTCCAGGTCGGGTTCGGGAAAGTAGCGATAGTCTTCCGCGGTTTCCTTGGTGCGACCCGGGCTGGTGTAGCCGTCCTCGTGAAAGTGCCTGGTCTCCTGGATGACTCGGCCACCGGAGTCCAACACAGCACCCTGACGCCGCATCTCGTAGCGGACCGCCACCTCGACGCTCTTGAGCGAGTTGACGTTCTTCGTCTCGGTTCGGGTGCCGAATTCGCTGGCGCCCTTCGGTTTCAGCGAGAGGTTGGCGTCGCAGCGCATCGAACCCTGGTCCATCCGCACGTCGGAGACGTCCAGCGAACGCAGCAGGTCGCGCAGCGCGGTGACATAGGCGCGGGCGATCTCCGGTGCCCGCTCGGCGGTGTCCTCGATCGGCTTGGTGACGATCTCGATCAGCGGGACGCCGGCTCGGTTGTAGTCGGCCAGCGAAGTGGTCGCCCCGGCGATCCGGCCGGTGTCGCTGCCCAGATGGGTCAGCTTCCCGGTGTCCTCTTCCATGTGGGCGCGCTCGATCTCCACCCGAAAGGTGGTGCCGTCATCCAGCGGGAAATCGAGGTAGCCCTGGACGGCGATCGGCTCGTCGTATTGGGAGATCTGATAGTTCTTCGGCTGGTCCGGATAGAAGTAGTTCTTCCGCGCGAACCGACCCCACGGCGCGATGTCACAGTTGAGCGCCAACCCGATCCGAATCGCCGACTCGACGGCTGCCTCGTTGAGCACCGGAAGCGATCCCGGCAGGCCGAGGCACACCGGGCACACCTGGGTGTTGGGCTCGGCGCCGAACTCGTTGGCGCAGCCGCAAAACATCTTGGTGGCCGTGGACAGCTCAACATGCACTTCCAAGCCGAGCACCGGGTCGTAGCGCGCGATCACATCGTCGTAGTCGAGCAGTTCCGCCCCGGGCGCGTGGGCGGCGCTCGCAGCAGAAGTCATGCGGTCGATCCTAATTGGCGGTCGAAGCGGCCTTGCCATCGCCGTCGCCGCCGACTCCCTCATCGACGGTTAGCAGCGCATGATCGAACGCGGATCGAGAAGTGATGCCGTCGTCGCGGACGGCGCGGAAGTCTTCGACAATCTTCTCGGCCAGCCGCCGCAGCTTCACATTGCTCGATTGCGAGCGCCATCTGAGCAGATCGAAAGCGGCTTCGTCGTCCAGGCCGTAGACCAGCATCAGCATGCCCTTGGCCTGTTCGATAACCGCGCGGTTCTCGGTGATTTCGGCGACCCTCGCGGAGATGAGGTCCTCGCGCGCCCGATCCGACGACGGCGTGATGTCCACGTAGTAGCCGTGGGTGCCGATGACCACGTCGTGCCGGTCGGTGAGCAGGTCGCCGACCACCACCACCTGGTGCACGACGCCACGGGTGTCGAGGATGCGATGCCGGGTGCTGAATGCGCGGCGGGCAAGCAGCATGTCGTCGATGGTCTTTGCCACCTGGCCACGATCCTCGGGATGCTTGTGCGCCAGCACCAATTCGGTGGTCGGGGTGACGGTGCCCGACTCGTAGCCGTGCATTCGCTGCACCTGCTCCGACCACTCCCAGCGTTGGTCCTCGAAGTAAAAGCGAAACCACCCGACGCGCTGCGGCGCTCCGGCGAACGCCTGATCGACCTCGGCCGCGTGGCCATCCATCTCGGCGGGCATTACGGCCGACTCCCGGCACTTGGTGTTGCACCGCTATACGGCCACGCGATCACGGCGGTTACGTTACCGCTAGCCATTACGTCACGGATCCCTTCGACGCGAGCGCTAGCCGAAGAACGCGGCGGCGTCGTCGTAACGACTCTGGGGTACCAGCTTCAGCTGGCGTACCGCTTCGGCCAACGGTACCCGGCCGATGTCCTGACCACGAAGTGACACCATCTGCCCGTATTCGCCGGCATGCGCGGCATCGGCGGCGTTGACCCCGAACCGGGTGGCTAGCACCCGGTCGTAGGCGGTCGGCGTACCACCGCGCTGGACGTGGCCGAGCACGGTCACCCGGACCTCTTTATTGATGCGCTTCTCGACCTCTTGGGCCAGCTGGTCAGCCACCCCGGTGAACCGCTCGTGACCGAACTCGTCGGTACCGCCTTTGCGCAGCTCCATCGAGCCTTCGGCCGGCTTGGCGCCCTCGGCGACGACGCAGATGAAGTGCGCATCGCCGCGCTGGAAGCGCCGCTTGACCAACCGGCACACCTCGTCGATGTCGAAGGGCTGTTCAGGAATCAGCGTCATGTGTGCGCCGGAGGCCAGCCCGGCGTTCAGCGCGATCCAGCCGGCGTGCCGGCCCATCACCTCCACCAGCATCACCCGCTGGTGTGATTCCGCGGTGCTGTGCAGCCGATCGATGGCGTCGGTGGCCACCATCAACGCCGTGTCGTGGCCGAATGTCACATCGGTGCAATCGATGTCGTTGTCGATGGTCTTGGGCACGCCGACGACGGGGACGTTTTCTTCCGAGAGCCAGTGCGCGGCGGTCAGCGTGCCCTCACCGCCGATGGGGATGAGCACGTCGATGCCGTTCTCGTCCAGCGTGTCTTTGATCTGGTCCAGACCGGCCTTGAGCTTGTCGGGGTGCACGCGGGCGGTGCCCAGCATCGTTCCGCCTTTGGCCAGCAGGCGATCGTTGCGGTCGTCGTTGGCCAGTTGCATGCGCCGGTTCTCCAGCAGGCCACGCCAGCCATCCTGGAATCCGACCACCGACGACCCGTATCGCGAGTCGCTCGTTCGCACCACTGCCCGGATGACGGCGTTCAGCCCCGGACAGTCACCGCCTCCGGTGAGAATTCCGATCCGCATGTCTTCATCTTGCCCCGAGGGAGCCGTTGCAGCAGCGGATCCGTCCGCGCGACGATGCGGGGCGGAGCGCTCAGAGGAAGGGCCGGACGATCGGGCCTAGATGGCGGAGGGCAGCGCTCCCCGTGCAGCCTCGTAAGCGGCTCCCACCCGGTAGATCCGGTCGTCGGCCAGCGCGGGCGCCATGATCTGCAAGCCGACCGGCAGTTTGTCGTCTTCGGACAACCCGGACGGCACCGACATTCCGCAGTGGCCGGCCAGATTCAGCGGCAGCGTGCACAGGTCGAACAGGTACATCGCCAGCGGATCGTCGACCTTCTCACCCAACGGGAACGCCGTCGTCGGCGTGGTGGGCGAAATCAGCACATCGACGGATTGATACGCCGTGTCGAGGTCGCGCGCGATCAGCGTGCGCACCTTCTGCGCCTGGTTGTAGTACGCGTCGTAGTAGCCGGCCGACAGCGCATAGGTGCCAATCATGATGCGCCGCTTGACTTCCGGCCCGAATCCAGCAGCGCGGGTCAGCGCCATCACCTCTTCGGCGCTGTGTGTGCCGTCGTCGCCGACCCGCAGCCCGTAGCGCATCGCGTCGAAGCGGGCCAGGTTGCTCGACACCTCCGACGGCAGAATCAGGTAGTAGGCAGGCAGCGCGTGATCGAAATGGGGACAATCGACTTCGGACACGTCGGCGCCGATCGAGGTCAACTGCTCGACGGCTTTGTTGAACGACGCCAGCACACCAGGCTGATATCCCTCGCCGCGCAACTGCCGGACCACGCCGATGCGCACACCGCTCAGATCGCCTGCCGCACCGGCTTTCGCGGCGCCGACGATGTCGGGCATCTCGGCGTCGATGGAGGTGGAGTCGCGGGGGTCGTGTCCGGCGATCACCTGATGCAGCAGCGCCGTGTCGAGAACGTTGCGCGCACACGGGCCGCCTTGGTCCAGCGATGACGCACAGGCCACCAAGCCGTAGCGGGAGACCGTGCCATAGGTGGGCTTGACCCCGACGGTCGCGGTCAGCGCGGCGGGCTGGCGAATCGAGCCGCCGGTGTCGGTACCGATGGCCAGCGGCGCCTGAAACGCCGCGAGCGCGGCGGCACTGCCCCCGCCCGAACCGCCCGGAACCCGGTCGGTGTTCCACGGGTTGCGGGTGGGGCCGTAGGCGGAGTTCTCGGTCGACGAACCCATGGCGAACTCGTCCATGTTGGTCTTGCCGAGGATCGGGATTCCGGCCGCGCGCAGCCGCGCGGTCACGGTGGCGTCGTAGGGCGAACGCCAGCCCTCGAGGATCTTCGAGCCGCAGGTGGTGGGCATGTCGACGCTGGTGAACACGTCTTTGAGGGCCAGCGGGACCCCGGCCAGCGCCGACGCGGGCTGTTCCCCGGCAGCCAGTGACTTGTCGACAGCGGCCGCGGCCGACAGCGCCGCGTCGGCCGCGACATGCAGGAATGCGCCATACCGCTGATCGGTCGCCGCAATCTGGTCCAGGCAGGCCTGGGTGACCTCGGTCGACGACAGCTCCTTGGCGGCGATTTTCGCGGCCAGCGTCGCCGCATCCAGCCGGATGAGGTCCGTCATTGCGGCTCCCCGAGGATCTGCGGCACGGCGAATCGACCGTCGAGGGCTTCGGGCGCCTCGGCCAGCGCCTGTTGCTGGGTCAGGCACGGCGCGGTCTGGTCCGGGCGGGTGACGTTGACGGCCTTGAGCGGGTTGTCGGTCGGCTCGACGCCGGTCACGTCGACCGCCTGGATCTGGCCGACGTGGCTCAGGATGGCGTCGAGCTGGCCGGCGTAGTGGTCCAGCTCGTCGTCGGTCAACGCCAGGCGAGCCAGCCGGGCCAGATGGGCCACCTCGTCACGAGAGATCTGGGACACGACTGAAAAGCCTAGCGAGCGCGACACTGGCGTGACGCCTGGCATCCGCCGAAATGCCGAGCAGGCGTCGCTGTGCAACAGTGTCCGCGTGTCCTCCTATCTGCTGCGGGTTCAGCTGGCCGACCGGCCGGGTAGCCTCGGCTCGCTGGCCGTGGCCCTGGGATCGGTGGGCGCGGACATCCTGTCGCTGGACGTCGTGGATCGCGGACCCGATTATGCGATCGACGATCTCGTGGTCGAACTGCCGCCAGGGGGGATGCCTGACACGCTGATCACAGCGGCCGAAGCGCTGCAGGGGGTGCGGGTCGACAGCCTGCGGCCACACACCGGGCTGTTGGACGCGCACCGCGAGCTGGCGCTGATCGACCACGTCGCCGCCGCCGGCAAGACCGCGGCGAAGCTGAAGGTGCTCGTCAACGAGGCGCCGCAGGTGCTGCGGGTGAGTTGGTGCACGGTGCTGCAGACGTCCGACGACGGATTCCACCGCATCGCCGGCAGTCCCGGCGCGCCGGAAACCCGGTTGACCGATATCCCGTGGATGCCGATCGAGCACGCCACCGCCCTGGACGCAACCCAGGATTGGGTGCCGCAGTTGTGGCGGGAGCTGGACACCACCCTGATCGCGGCTCCGTTGGGCGCCCCCGAAACCGCGGTTGTGCTCGGCAGGCCCGGTGGCCCGGCCTTCCGACCCTCGGAGGTCGCCCGGCTCGGCTACCTGGCCGGGATCGTCGCAACCCTTTTGCACTGAACGCCCCGACCAACGGGGTATTCATCAGATGTGAGCCCGCTATCCGACGCCCAGATCGCCGCACTGTCTCCTGACGAGCGGCGTCAGCTGATGCAACGCCTCGAGCGGCCCCTCTCTCAACTGCTGCCGGTCGCCCAGGCGCGCAGGATCCGGTGGGGCTAACGCCGGGGTTATTCCTCGGATCCAGTGAGCTGGGCTTCAGCCCGTTTGCGGGCAGCGCGAGCCGCGGGTGACTGCTCCAGATAGTCCACCGCGAGCTGCGTGGACGCCTCGGCACTGGGGTGATAGCCGGGCCAAAGGTAGTGGATCGGCACCGTCACGGCGACCAGCCATGGTCCCGGCACTCGATACTGCCGGGCGGCTCGCAACCAGTCCCGCCAGCGCGGCTTGGCGCTGATGGTCGGGTCCTGCGCCATCAAGAACCGCAGTCCCGTGATCCACCAGAACGAGAAAGTCGGCGCAGATGACAGCATCGTCAACGCTCTCAGGGCATAGTTGCCGCACACGTTCTGGTAGACGTCGAACACCACTGAACGGTGTTCGACCTCCTCGGCCCCGTGCCAGCGCAGCAGGTCAAGCATGGTCTGGTCGGCTCCGGCGTCATCGAGGCCCCGGTTCTGGAGCAACCATTCACCCAACGCAGTGTTGAAGGGCTCCAATGCGGCGGCAACCGCGAGGCGCCGGTAGAGCCACCATCGCTGCAGTACCCGTGGCCATCCCGGGTGATGCTTAGCCAGCTTGGACAGCCATTTTTGCAGCTTGTCGGTGTAAGGCGTGGTGTCGATGCCCTGCTCCGCCAGATGCTGGAGGACCATCTGGTGTGCCCAGGCATGCCAGGACTCCTGCTGGATAAAGGGCTTGATGGCCGCTTTCACCTCCGGGTCGCTGACCAGCGGTTCCGCCTCGTTCATGGCCCGAATGAACCAACGCTCGCATTCTGGCAGCAGCAGATGCATCACATTTAACAAGTGGGTGGAAAACGGGTCGCCCGGAACCCAGTGCACCGGGGTGTTCGACCAGTCGAAGCGAGCCTTCCGCCGATGCGTCGGATATCCGTCGTGGTGGATCTTGAGCTCAGTCATCCACACTTCCCCGTCGCGAGTTGCCCGGACCTGTTTCACACCGTAGTTCCTCGGACCGTCATTCACCAGCTGAACTGCAAAAAGGCCCCTCGGCCAACAGCCTCTGAAATCCGCCCTCGTCGAGGATGGGCACGCCGAGCTCAACGGCCTTGTCATATTTCGACCCAGGGGAATCGCCGGCGACAACGTAGTCGGTCTTCTTCGACACCGAACCGGCGGCCTTGCCGCCGCGGGTCAGGATTGCCTCTTTGGCATCGTCGCGGGAGAACCCGGGCAGCGAACCGGTGACGACGATCGTCAGGCCCTCCAGCGTGCGCGGAACGCTGGCGTCACGCTCGTCGGCCATCCGCACCCCGGCCGATCGCCATTTGTCCACAATCTGGCAATGCCAGTCGACGGTGAACCACTCGGTCAACGCATCGGCGATGGTCGGACCGACGCCTTCGACCGCGGCCAGCTGTTCGGTCGACGCTGAGGTGATCGCGTCCAGGCTGCCGAACTCGGTGGCCAATGCCCTTGCCGCGGTTGGCCCGACGTGGCGAATCGACAACGCCACCAACACCCGCCACAGCGGCTGCTTCTTGGCGGTGTCCAAGTTGGCCAGCAATCGCTTGCCATTGGCCGACAACGTGCCGGCCTTGGTGGTGAATAACTCCGTGCGCAACAGGTCGTCTTCGGTGAGGTCGAACAAATCACCCTCGTCGTTGATCACCTTCGCTATGAGTAGCGCCGTCGCCGCCTCGTAGCCGAGCCCCTCGATGTCGAACGCGCCACGACCGGCGACGTGAAACACCCGCTCACGCAGCTGCGCCGGGCAGGACTGCGAATTGGGACAGCGGATGTCAGCGTCGCCCTCCTTGGCCGGAGCCAATGTCGTACCGCACTCGGGACATGTTGTGGGCATGACGAATTCACGCTCGGAGCCATCGCGCAGGTCGACAACAGGGCCCAGCACTTCGGGGATCACGTCGCCGGCCTTACGGATCACCACCGTGTCGCCGATCAGCACCCCCTTGCGCTTGACTTCGGCGGCGTTGTGCAAGGTCGCCAGCCCGACCGTCGACCCGGAGACGGTGACCGGCGTCATGAACGCGAACGGCGTCACCCGCCCGGTCCGGCCCACGTTGACCCGGATGTCGAGTAGTTCGGTCTGAACTTCCTGCGGCGGGTATTTGTAGGCGATCGCCCACCGCGGTGCGCGCGAGGTCGAGCCGAGCCTGCGCTGCAGCGTCACGTCGTCGACTTTGACTACCACGCCATCGATTTCGTGGTCGACGTCGTGGCGGTGTTCGCCCCAGTAGGCAATCCGCTCGAGGGCACCGGAAGCGTCTTCCACTCGGGTGGTGTGGTCGGAGACCGGTAGCCCCCATGCGGCCAGCGCCAAATATGCGTCGTGCAGCGTCGCCGGTCGATAGCCCTCCACGTGCCCCAGCCCGTGGCAGATCATCCGGAGCTTGCGCCGGGCGGTCACGGCGGGGTCCTTCTGCCGCAGCGACCCCGCGGCGCTGTTGCGCGGGTTGGCGAACGGCGCCTTGCCGTCTTCGACGAGCGCGGCGTTGAGCGTCTCGAAATCGGCGAGCCGGAAGAACACTTCGCCGCGCACCTCGAGGACGTCGGGCACCGGATGGTCGGCGCTAGGGGTCAGCCGCTCGGGCACGTCGTCGATGGTGCGCGCGTTGAGCGTCACGTCTTCGCCGGTGCGCCCGTCACCACGCGTCGCTGCGCGGACCAGCCGGCCGTTGCGATACACCAAAGCCAATGCGACACCGTCGATCTTGAGCTCGCAGAGAAACGGAACGTCCGCACCGACGTCGGCTCGAACGCGGCCCGCCCACAGCTCGAATTCCTCAGCGCTGAACACGTTGTCCAGCGACAACATGCGCTCCAGGTGCTCGGCCGAGGTGAAATCGGTGGCGAAGCCGGCGCCGCCGACGAGCTGCGTCGGCGAGTCGGGTGTGCGCAACTCGGGATGCTCGTCCTCGAGCGCGGCCAGACGGCGCAGCAGCTTGTCGAAGTCCGCATCGGAGATGATCGGCGCATCACGCACGTAGTAACGGAACTGGTGTTCACGCACCTCGTCGGCCAGCTCACGCCAACCACGACGGACGTCGGGCGGAACCGGATCAGCCTCTGCTGAGCTCACCTTCGCAGGCTATCGGAGGACGCCGACAGCTCAGTCCGCGCAGCCCCGTGGGCCGGCTAGTCGCGATAGAGGTCCGGGAACGTCGACTTCAGCTCGCCCAGCTTGGGCAGGTCGTTGGCGACGATGTACGGGTTATTCGGATGCAAGTCGAAGAAATCCTGGTGGTAGGCCTCTGCCGGGAAAAACGGAGCTTGCGGCGCCACGGCAGTGACAATCGGCGCGGGAAATGAGCCCGCCGCGTTCAGCTGGGCGATGTAGGCATTCGCAATTTTTTGCTGGGTGTCGTCCTGAGCAAAGATCACCGAACGATACGAAGGGCCCACGTCGGGTCCCTGACGGTCGAGTTCGGTCGGATCTTGCACGACGGCGAAAAAGATCTGCAACAGCTTGCCGTAGCTCACCTGGGTCGGGTCGTAGGTGATGCGCACCGTCTCGGCGTGGCCGGTGGTCTCGGTGGTGACGGCGTCGTAATTAGCTGTCGCGGCATCTCCGCCGGCGTATCCCGATTGAGCGGATTGCACGCCTTTGACGTGCTGGTAGACGCCCTGCACGCCCCAGAAGCAGCCACCGGCCAGGACCGCGGTCTCGGGCTTGGGGCGACCCGACGCCGGTTCGTCGAGGGTGGGTGCCGGAATCGCGCTCGCCGCCGTCCCGCTCGCGGCCGGCATCACCGGGCCACGGACCGCGAGGAAAGCCGCCGCGGCCAATCCGATCACTGCCAGCCATGACGTCAGGACTGCCCGCTGACGAGTCTTGCCATTCATTTGCATGCCTTTGTCCCTGCCCCATTGGCCGTTGATCAGCACAGAAAGCCCAGGGTATAGCAATTGTGTGAACGGCGTCGTGCTCAACTTTCGGCCGCAATCGGACCGCGTTGCCAGACAAGCGGAGGATGCCGACCGCTCAATCCTCGACGTAGGCTCGCAGCCGGTCGATCGCGGCGTCCCAGCGGCGGGAGAGCTGGTTGAGATAGTCGCCCGCATCGATCAGCCGCTGAGTCTGCAACGTCCAGATGCGCTCCCGACCACGGCGGCTGCTGATCACCACCCCGGCCGTCTCCAGTAGCTCCAGGTGTTTCGTCGCCGCCTGTCGGGTGACCGAAACTGCCTGAGTGACTTGGGAAGTCGAGCTCGGCCCGCCGTCGCACAGCCGGACCACGATGCGCAGCCGGTTGCGGTCGCCCAGTGCGCTGAAAAGGGGGCATACCGGTGCCGCCGCGAGCGTCGCGGTCACACCCGCTGCCCTAGGCTCAGGTACTTCCGCACCAGTTCGGTCTGCTTGGCCCATCCTCCGCTGCTGGCTTCGAACGCGTCGGCGCGGCGGGCCTCGGGGATGGCGTCGAAGCCGGACTCGACGATCCTGAGCAGCACGCCGTCGGCCGTTTCCGACAAGGTGAACTCGACCAGCGTGGTCGGCTCGTTGCCGTAGTCGACGTTCGCGTCGACCGCAAAGGGGTGCCAGCGGTAGGCGAATCGCCGCGGCGGTTCCACCGCGACAATCTGCCAGGTCGCCTCCGCCCCGGCGTGCGGCCGCTGCATCTCCGCGACCTCCTCGTCGACTGTCGTTCCGGTGATCGTCGCGTTCACTGATGCGCCGGCGACGAACGGGCCGTCGATGCGGACGCCAAACCATTGGCCGAATTCCTGCGAGTCGCTGATCGCCCGCCAGACCCGGTCCAGTGGCGCGCGTAGCACCACCTGCTTCTCGATGCGATCGACGTTCATATGCAACCTCCTAGTTGCCTATCAGCAAAACATGCCCCGCAGCTACATGCAACCCTTTGGTTGCTGTTTATCAGAAAGCGTCGGGATCGCCGGCCAAGGCCTGGGCCGTCCGCCGGGCCAAGCCGGCGCGAACGCGGTCCTCAGCTGTGCCCTGATGGCCTCAGCAATGAAAAGAATTCACGGGATGGATCATCCGCCCCGGGACGGCCCTTTGGTGTGTCCCGCGTCATCGGATGGCCGAAGTCGACAGCGGACGGATCATTGACATGCGCCCAGTCGGTGACAATGCATCGCGTCGTGAATTTCCAGGTGCCGTTGCGCTTTTCGTATTTGTCGAGATAGCGCCCGCCCACCACAACCTCGGTTTCGCCACCATTCGCGGCGAACGAGTGTGTCGCAATGCTGTAAATCTCACCTTCCGCGATGTCGCCACTGATGGCGAAGTTCGTTGTGGTGATGTGGTGTTGCATCGACCGGATGTAGGGCCGAGTCTCGGCAAGCATGCGCAGAAAGGTATCGACAGAGCCCGATGAGAAGGATCCGTGGCTGTCTTCGGCGTCTGGGTGATAGAGACTGCGCAGGGTGTCCAGGTCGCCGCGATCTACCGCACGGGAGTAACCGTGCACGAGCTTTCGCAGCGCATACTCATCGAGCATCTCTTGTAGTTCGGCAGAGGCGATAGACATCGTGCAACGCTAGCGGCGGGTGTTGCCCATAGGCACGGATTGGTTGCCCTGCTCAGATGGCGTCGGGATCTTCGGCGACGGCCTCGGCCGTCCGCCGGGCCAAGCCGATCGCGTCGCGGGCCCATTCCGGGGTCGCGGCGGCCAATCCACACGCCGGAGTGATGCCGATGCGATCGCGCAGCGCCGAGCGCCCGAAGCCGAGCCGGTCGGTGATAGCCACGACGCCGGCGGCAACCTCCTCCACCGCGGGGCGGCGCGGTGGCGCACTCGACGACACGACGCCCAGCATGACGACACGTCCCGATTCGACGAACTCGGCTATGGCGTCCAAATCGCCGGCCTCCAGCGTCCCGGCGTCCACCGATACCGCGCTAATACTGCTGTGCTGCAACGCTTTCCATGGGATCGCCGCGGCACAGCTATGCACCGACACCTCCGCGCCCGCGGCGGCCACACAGGTGTCGAGCAGGGTGGTGGCCAGGCTCTCCTCGAGAGCCGCCACCGGGCTCAGCGAGGTCACTCCGGTCAGCCGGCCGGCGACCGCCGCGGGCAGCGACGGCTCATCGAATTGCACCACCACCGGAGTATCGAGCCGGCGGGCTACCGAGGCCCGATGCGCGGCAACCCCTTCGGCCAGTGAAGCAGCAATGTCCTTGAGGGCGCCGATGTCGGTGATCGCCCGATGCCCGTTGGACAGTTCCAACTGGGCTGCCAACGTGATCGGCCCCGGCGCTTGAACTTTGACGGGCCGCCCGCTCCCCCGCAAACCCGCGGTCTCCCAAGCCTCTTCCAGCGCATCGATGTCCTCGTCGAGCAGGCTGGCCGCCCGCCGCGTCACCGCGCCGGCCCCGGCCACCACCCGGTAGCCACGGGGCACCGTGTCAATGGCCACGTCGATCAGCAGTGCACCGGCACGGCCGATGATGTCGGCGCCCACTCCGCGGGCGGGCAACTCGACAAGGTGGGCCATCGCGGCGCTCAGTTCGCCGACGACAATCTCGGCTGCCGGTCGCGCGGCGGTACCGGGCCACGACCCGGTGCCGGTAGCGGTTGCGAAAACACTCACCGGACAACCGTATTCGATTGGGCCCCCGGCTCACCGAGCCAGGGGCCCGGCCCCGCGATTAGGCTGGCGACCAGGGAAAGAGGCTGACAATGATGGCGCGACGCCTGATGCTGTGTGCTGCGGTGATGCTGGCCGCGGGATGCACCCACATCGTGGGCGGGACCGCGGTGCCCGGATACGGTGCAGCACCGAACCTTTCCGGCGTCGACGTCAACCGGGTCCTGCTCGAGCAGTCCCGCATGCAGGCGATAACCGGCGGCGGCGAGCACCTCACCATCATCCCGTCGATGGACGGCGACTCCCCGGTCGACATCGACGCTCTCGCCCCCAGCGCGCCACCGGAGTGCCGCTTCGTCTACGCCGACAGCGCAACCTTCGGGCCAGACATCGAAACGTTCCACAAAACCACCTTCCAGGATCCGCCTCACGGCGGTCTGATCTCGGAAGGCGCTGCCGCCTACCGCGACGCCGATACCGCCCGTCATGCATTCAGCGCCCTGGTGGCAACCGTTAACCACTGCGCGGACAGCTCGGCCGGTTCGAGGTTCGTCGGTACCTGGAATTCCGACGAACAGTCGCTGCAGACCCGCCCCGGCGACTGCGGGCGGGACTATCTGCTCAAGTCCGTGGTGCTGATCGAAGTCACCTTCTGCGGATTCCCGGACTCGGTGTCCACGATCGTGATCACCAACATCGCCGTCAACGTGCCGGGCTAGTCCCGTTCGAGACCAGACCGGCCGGTACGCAAGGCGTAGATACGAACGGGTTGCGACTTTCCTTTCAATTGGACCGCAGGACGCTCGATCCAGTCATCGTCGCCGTCGATCCGACTCCGTGTCGCGTCAGTAATCAGTAGGTCGTCCCCGGTGTCTCGGGTTACCGACTCGACGCGAGCCGCGGTATTGACCGTGTCACCGATCACGGTGAAGTCGACCCGGCCGCCACCACCGATCGTTCCCGCGATGACGTTTCCTGAGTTGATACCGACGCCGATGCGAAACTCACCGCCATGGCTTCGGATGGATTCGACGATGTCACGGCCCGCAGCGACCGCACGACGTGCATGGTCGGGTCGGCGATCCGGAGCGCCAAACACTGCCAGCAGGCCGTCACCGATGAACTTGTTCGCGTGCCCGCCATGGCGCCGCACGATCGGAACAATCTCGCTGTAAAGCTCATTCAAGTGCGTCACGACCTTGCGCGCGTCAGCGGTCTCGGCGTACGCCGTGAAATTCCGCACGTCGGTGAACAGCACTGAAACCTCGACGTCCTCACCTGCGACATCGATCCCCTCACGCAGGACGCGTTCGGTGAGCTCCGGATCGACATACGCGCCGAAGGCGTGGCGTAACCGTTCTCGTTCAGCAAGGCCGCTCACCATATGGTTGAACCCCGCCTGCAGCAAGCCGACCTCGCTGCCGTCCTCCACCGACACTCGCGCGTCGAAGTCACCCTTACGGACGCCCTCCTGGGCCATCCGCAACGAAGCGAGCGGTTCTGCCACCGATCGAGCGGCGAAACGCGTCGCCGCGAATCCCACGATCAGACCCAGCACCGCCAGGAAAAGCGCCGCCGCGACCACCCGTGCCCTATCGAACCCAACCCCCGCGAGATCGAGCCCGGCGAAGATGGCGATGCCCAGCAGCGGCACTCCCGTGCCCAGTGCCCAGAAGGCGCTCAATCGCACGCCCACACCGGGACTGGCCGATTGTGGGGGTTCGCTGCCGGCGAGCACCAAGGCGGTGATCGGACGCATCGTGCGCTCCACTATCAAGTACTGCACGGCACACGTCATCGCCGCTCCCAGCACGGTGGGAAAAAAGCTCACCGGGATCGCACTAGTCGAGACACTCGCGCCCGCCGAGGTTCCGACGACAGCGGCGACCATCCAGAGAGAGAATGACCTGATCGCCCAGTCGCGCGGATATCGCAGGACGCGCTTGCGTTCGGACTCCGTCGGTGACCGGTCTTCAGCGAGCCATCGCGCGATCGGGGCAAACGGCCGCCACCACACCCACCATCCTCCGAATGCCAACGCAGACAAGGTGAAAACGACCAGGGCCGGGACGCTACGCCGCTGCAGATCCCCATATTCGTCCGCCGACAGTACGGTCGGCGCCAAATAAAGTGCAAAAACCGTCACGACGGCGGCGCCGCCGGCGTTGCCGATGAGCGCAACCAACCCAAGCCGACTCAGGATCCCCACCGTCATGCGCGACGGCCTGGCTCCAGATTGCGCCACAGGCGCCGCCCCTTCAGGCCGATCCGGTGATGGTGGCGCTGCCGAGCACCTCGTCGCCGTCGGGATCAGGGCGGTACAACACCAGCGTCTGCCCCGGCGCCACGCCGCTCAGCGGCGTGCGCAGTCGCACCGCCAGCTCATCGCCCGCCAACTCCGCTACGGCGTCGACGGCCTCACCGTGCGCACGGACCTGCACCGCGCATTCGACGGGTCCGGCCGGTGTGGTGCCCGCGGTGAAAACCGGCTGGTGACCGGTCAGCTGCCAGACCTCGAGGTCGGCCGCCGAGCCGACCTGGACCGTGCCGCTGTCGGCGTCGATCGCGGTGACGTAGCGCGGCCGGCCGTCCGGGCCCGGGCCGGTGATGCCCAGACCCTTGCGCTGGCCGATGGTGAAACCGTGCACGCCGTCATGGGTGGCCAGCACGGACCCGCCCTGGTCGATCACCGAGCCGCGCCGCACCCCGATGCGCTCGCCCAGGAAGGCCCGGGTGTCACCGGATGGAATGAAGCAGATGTCGTGGCTGTCCGGCTTGTCCGCGACCGCCAGTCCCCGCCGCGCCGCCTCTTCGCGGATCTGCGGCTTGGGGGGGTCCCCGATCGGGAACGCGGCGTGGCGCAGCTGATCGGAGGTCAGCACCGCGAGCACGTAGGACTGGTCCTTGTCGGCATCGACGGCCCGACGCAGCTGCCCGCCGGACAGCCGGGCGTAGTGGCCGGTGGCGACCGCGTCGAACCCCAGTGCCAGTGCGCGCGCCGCCAGCGCGGAGAACTTGATCCGCTCGTTGCACCGCACACACGGATTGGGGGTTTCGCCGCGCGCGTAGGACGATACGAAGTCGTCGATCACGTCTTCTTTGAACCTGTCCGCGAAATCCCATACGTAGAAAGGGATTCCGAGCACATCAGCGACGCGCCGAGCATCACCGGCGTCTTCTTTGGAACAGCACCCGCGCGAACCGGTGCGCAAGGTACCCGGGGCCTGCGACAAGGCCAGGTGTACGCCGACCACGTCGTGACCGGCGTCCACCATTCGGGCAGCGGCGACCGACGAGTCGACACCACCGCTCATCGCAGCGAGCACCCTCATCGCGAAACCCCCGCGGTGGCAAGGGCGGCTTGCCGGGCGCGGGCCACGGCGCCGGGCAGTACCTGCAGCGCGGCGTCGACATCCGACTCGACGCTGGTGTGGCCCAACGACAGTCGAAGCGACCCTCTGGCGCTGGCCGGGTCGGCGCCCATCGCGATCAACACGTGCGACGGCTGCGCGACTCCCGCTGTACAGGCCGATCCGGTGGAGCACTCGATCCCGTTGGCGTCCAACAACATCAGCAATGCATCGCCTTCGCATCCCTCGAAGGTGAAGTGCGCGTTGCCGGGCAGCCGGCGCGAGCCGGTGGCGCCGTTGAGGCGGGTGTCTTCGACGCGGGCCAGCACACCGTCGATGAGACGGTCGCGCAGCAGTCGTAGCTGCGCGCTGTTGACCTCCAGCCCGTCCACGGCAAGCTGCATCGCCGTCGCCATGCCGACCGCGCCGGCGACATCGGGTGTGCCGGAACGAATGTCGCGTTCCTGACCACCGCCGTGTGACAACGGCATACAGCCGACGTCGCGGCGAAGCAGCAGCGCACCCGCGCCGGGCGGGCCGCCGAACTTGTGGGCGGCCACACTCATCGCGGACAACTGGCTGGCCGCGAAACCGACCGGCAACTGGCCCACCGCCTGAACCGCGTCGCTGTGCATCGGCACATCGAATTCAGCTGCGATGGCGCCGAGTTCGGCGATCGGCATGATCGTGCCGACCTCGTTGTTGGCCCACATCACCGAGACCAGCGCCACGTCGTCGTGGTGTTCCAGAGCGTCGCGCAGCGCCGCAGCCGACACCGAACCGTCGGCAGCCGTGGGCAACCAGGTCACCTCGGCGCCCTCGTGTTCGGCGAGCCAGTTCACCGCGTCCAGCACGGCGTGGTGTTCGACTTCGGTGGTGATGATGCGGCGGTGGCTCGGCTCGGCATCGCGGCGCGCCCAATAAATGCCTTTGACGGCGAGGTTGTCGCTCTCGGTGCCGCCGGCGGTGAAGAGCACCTCGGACGGACGGGCACCTAGCTTGGCGGCGATCAGCTCGCGGGATTCCTCCATGCGACGCCGGGCGTCCCGGCCGGTGGCGTGCAGCGAGGAGGCATTACCGACGGTGCTCAGGACGGCCGTCATCGCCTCGACAGCAGCGGGGTGCATCGGCGAGGTGGCAGCGTGATCCAGGTAGACCATGACCTGCCCAGGATAGCGAGCGCCCTGCGAAGGTCAGGATGCCAGCACGGACGGCCGCTGCCCATGACCTGGGTGCGGCACCGGTGTGATGCGTATCGCGGCCTGACAGCGACGGGCCAGCTCGCGGCGATCGTCGCCCGGAAGCTGCAGCGACTCGACGTAAATCCGGGCTACCGTGCGACGGGCAACCATCAGCCGGCCGATCGAACGCAGCAGCGTGTCGTCGCCGATGTAGGCCGGAACGGTCGAGACTTGGCCATCCCGGTGCAGGTAGCGCAGCCGCAGCGGCTGGACCGGTCGGCCGGTGTCGATGGCGGCCTGGAACATCGCCGGATAGAACGGCCCCGAGCCCTGGTGGGTCCGTCCAGAGAGGCCGCACCAGGTGGTGCCCTCAGGGAACGCCACCACCGTGTGGCCCGCATACAGCCGGGTGGCGACGGTGGCCACCACATCGGGGAGCTGGCGCAGGCGGGCACGCTCGATCGGAATGACCTTGACGATGCGCGCCATCATCCGCACCGCGACATTGCTCGCAACGTCGGCGCGGGCGACAAACGATAGCGGCGACGCCCGCCACCGGCTTGACGGCAACACGGCGCCGATCGTCAGGATGTCCAGCCACGACATGTGGTCGCTGACCACCAGAACCCCGGGCAGGTTGCGGATCGGCCCGCCCGCGACCGCGGTCTTGACGCCCAGGCACCACAGCAACATTCGGCAGTAGATCTGTCTCGACTTCGACCAGCCCGGTATCACTCCCGCCAGCAGCGGCAACGCCGGCGACAAGAGCAGGAGCAATCCGATCCGCCGTGCGACCCGCAGGGCCACGATCAGCCGCCGGGTCGCTTCATATCCGCCGGCGCGCAAACAGTCCGTATCGCAGGTCGCCCGGGGCAGCCAGGCGTGGTCGCGGGACGCCGGGGCGCTCATCAAGCCACCCGGCCCGCTGCCTCGGTGGCCGCCGATACCGACCGGAGTCGCCGCAGGTAGCGGGTGTCGGCCTGACGCTTGTCCAGCAGCGCGGGGAAGTCACCCACGCCGAAGTCGGCGTCGTGGGCCGGCTCGCCGCAGATGCGCGCACCCAGCCGCAGGTAGCCGCGCATCAGCGGCGGTATCACCGGCCGCGAGGGCGGCTCGATCTCGTCGAGCGAGCGTCCGTCGATGACCACCGGCCGGTGCGGATGAACCTGATAATCGGCCGGAGCGGCGTGGCGTCGCGACACGAAGTCGCGCACACCGCGAATCTGGCTGCCCGGCGGTCCGCCGTCCCCGGCCACCGGCACCGATACGCAACCGGTGACGTAGTCGTAGTCGCAGTGGTCGAGGTAGGCCAGGATGCCGGCCCACATCAGAAGTACGACAGCGCCGTTGCGGTGATCGTTGTGAACCACCGCACGGCCCATCTCGACCAGTGACGGCCGTAGCGAATCCAGCGCTTGGATGTCGAATTCCGTTGCGGTGTAAAGCCCTCCGGCCTCGATCGCGCCGGTCGGGGAAAGCATGCGATAGCAACCCACCAACTCGCCGGAGTTGTCCTCGCGCACCAACAGGTGGTCACAGTGCTCGTCGAAGCGGTCGACGTCGAGGCCATCGCCCTGCCCGGTCAGTGCGAAACCCGGCTCGCTGCTGAAGACGTCGTAGCGCAGCCGTTGCGCTGCCTCGACTTGAGCGGGATCAGTGGACAACAACAGGGAATAGCGCGGCTCGGCCGACGAACGCGTCCCCGGGGCCGGTTTTTCAGCGGCGATGAGGACCGACTCAGTGCTCATGCCACCACAGTTGCGTTTTTGATCTGCTAAATGGCATCGGAGCCGTAACGTGTCAGTGCACGGTAGATGACGATGTCCCAGCGGCAATTCGAACAATGAGCTGCATTTTGGCGTTGCCCAGGTGAAAAAATTGGTTGACTATTCAGCCGTGACCTCTGGCAGCAGCGCAGATGCGTTCGATCCCGATGCGCTGCGCACGAAGTACGCCGAGGAACGCCAGCGGCGTCTGCGCTCCGACGGCATCTCACAATATGTCGAGATAACCGGGGCATTCAGCAAGTTCGGCGAGGATCCGTGGGCCGACCCAGACTTCCGCCGCGACCCCATCGCCGATTTTGTGGACGTCGCGGTCGTCGGCGCCGGCTTCGGCGGCCTGCTGATTGGCGCGCGGTGCAAGCAGCTCGGCGTCGAGAATGTGCGGCTGATCGACAAGGCCGCCGACGTCGGCGGCACCTGGTACTGGAATCGCTACCCCGGAATCGCCTGCGACGTCGAATCCTATGTCTATATGCCGTTGCTCGAAGAGCTCGGCTACATCCCGACCGAGAAGTACGCCAAGGGCCCCGAAATTTGGGCGCACTGCCGTCGCATCGCCGAGCACTTCGACTTGTACCGCGACGCCTGCCTGCAGACTGAAGTGCAGGAAATCCGTTGGGAACCAAGCAGTTCCCGGTGGGTGATCTCCACCGACCGCGGCGACGAGATTCGGGCCCGGTTCGTTGCGATGGCCAACGGCTACCTGCAGAAGCCCAAATTACCTGGCATAGCCGGGATTACCGACTTCTGCGGCCATACCTTTCATACCAGTCGCTGGGATTACGAATACACCGGTAACGACCTGCGCGGCCTGTCCGACAAGCGGGTCGGGATCGTCGGCACCGGCGCAACGGCCATTCAGTGTGTGCCGCGACTCGCCGAATCCGCCGGTCAGCTGTTCGTCTTCCAGCGCACCCCGTCGACGGTTGACGTGCGCGCCAACCGGCCGACCGAACCGGATTGGGCCGCATCGCTGGAGCCAGGTTGGCAACAGCGTCGCATGGAGAACTTCCAAATCCTCACTGCCGGAGGCGCATCCGACGAAGACCTGGTTGACGACGCATGGACCAGCCTCACCAAGAAAATCCCAATCGTCAACGAAGGTGGGCCCAACGCCGCCGAAATGGCCGACTTCGCCAAGATGGAAGAGATCCGAGCGCGCGTTGAAGCCGTCGTCACCGAACCGGCCACCGCCGAGGCGCTCAAACCGTGGTACGGGTACTACTGCAAGCGGCCGTGCTTTCACGACGAATACCTGCAGGCGTTCAACCGCGACAACGTCACGCTGGTCGACACCCAAGGCCTCGGCGTTGAGCAGATCACCGCCAACGGCGTCGTTGTTGACGGTGTCGAATACCCGCTGGACTGTTTGATTTTCGCCACCGGATTCGAGGTCGGCACCAGCTACTCGCAGCGCACCGGCTTCGAGATCGTCGGCCGTGACGGGCTGACCCTCACCGACAAGTGGGCCGACGGCGTCCGAACCTTGCACGGCTTGCACGTCAACGGTTTTCCGAACTGCTTCATCGAGAGCATCGCCCAGTCCGGTTTCACCGTGAACTTCCCGTACCTGATCGACACCCAATCACGTCACATCGCCTGGGTGATCGCGTGGGCGCTGCAGCACGACGCCACGGAGGTTGAGGCAACCTCGGATGCCGAAGCCGCCTGGGTCGACTCCGTCGTGCGACGCTCGAGCGTCATCGCCGGCCGGCGGGAATCGTGCACTCCCGGCTACTACAACCGCGAGGGCCAGGCGAGCGCACGGCTGAACCAGGACAGCTTCTTCTTCGGCAGCCCGACCGAATACGCCGACATCCTCGACACCTGGCGAACGGCGGACTCCTTTGAGGGACTCGACATTCGAGAGTCGACATCTGGCCGGGTCAAGCAGTAAGCGCGATCAACAGAATCAGACGTGGTTTCTGTGAGCGACGCGGCGTGGCGGGTTCACCAACCCATGGATCCCGGAATTCCCTTGAAAGGACCCACAATCCAGCTGGTTATCCAGCCGCCGTAGAAGCCACCCGGCTGCGGAATCACCTGCTCGCCGTTGACCGTGCAACGGTCCACTGCCGCAGCCATCACCGCGATCGCACCCGCGATCGGGGCAAAATCGGGACTGGGCTGCCGGTAGATCCACGCCGCTTGCGGCGCCACCCGCGTCTCGGTCACCAAGTCGTAATAGGTTGCCTGGCCTTTCCATTCACACCAGGAATTGCCGTCGGCCCGTCGCAGAACCCCGTCGGCGAAGGAGGTGCCGGGCAGATAGTAGGTCGGCGGATGGCTGGTCTCCAGCACCCGCCAGCCGCGATCGGTCGACGCCACAGTGCGGCCACCCAACTCGACGGTGATCGAGCCGGTGAACTCCTCGAGCCGCGGCGGGCGCGGATAGTCCCAGACCGACTCCTGCCCGGGACCGGGCGTGTCGGGCGTCGGCCAAGGTTCCACAGCGCCATTGTGCCCCGGTTCACACAATGTGTGACACGCCGCCCGGCGGGTATCCCCCACCGTCGGGCCGTACCACGCGGCCCTCTGGCGAAAGAGGGGGCTGTGGCGGAAGCTGTCGATTCGGCCGAACCGCCGCGGGCGGCGCCTATCGAGCAGTGGCCGGGCAAGGCCTACCCACTGGGTGCCAGTTACGACGGGTCGGGCACCAACTTTGCGGTGTTCAGCGAGGTCGCCGAGAAGGTGGAGCTCTGCCTCATCGACGCCGACGGCACCGAATCCAGGGTGACGCTCAACGAAGTGGACGGCTTCGTCTGGCACGGCTTCCTGCCCGCCGTCGAACCCGGTCAGCGCTACGGCTACCGGGTGCACGGGCCTTACGACCCCGCCGACGGACAACGGTGTAACCCGAACAAGCTGTTGATCGATCCGTATGCGAAGGCGATCGACGGCAACTTCGAGTGGCACCAGGCGCTGTTCAGCTACAACTTCGGCGACCCCGACGGCCGCAACGACGACGACTCCGCGCCGCGCATGCCGAAGTCGGTGGTGATCAACCCGTACTACGACTGGGCCAACGATCGCCCGCCGGACCACGAATACGCCGACACCGTGATCTACGAGGCACACGTCAAGGGACTGACCCAGCTGCACCCGGACATTCCCGAGCGGATGCGCGGCACCTACGCCGGCATCGCCCATCCGGTGATCATCGAGCATCTGAAAGATCTGGGCGTCACCGCCATCGAGCTGATGCCGGTGCACCACTTCGCCAACGACTCCACGCTGGTGGACAAGGGCTTGTCAAACTACTGGGGCTACAACACAATCGGCTTCTTGGCTCCCGACTTCAAGTACGCCTCGAGCACGACGCCCGGCGGCCAGGTGCAGGAGTTCAAGACCATGGTCCGCGCCCTGCACGAAGAGGACATCGAAGTCATCCTCGACGTGGTGTACAACCACACCGCCGAGGGCAACCACCTCGGCCCCACCTTGTCGATGCGCGGCATCGACAACGCCGCCTACTACCGACTGGTCGACGACGACCGCCAGTACTACATGGACTACACCGGAACCGGCAACAGCCTCCATGTCGGCCATCCGCACACCCTGCAGCTGATCATGGATTCGTTGCGGTACTGGGTCACCGAAATGCACGTTGACGGGTTCCGCTTCGACCTGGCCTCCACACTCGCCCGTGAGTTCTACGACGTCGACCGGCTGTCGGCGTTTTTCGAACTGGTGCAACAGGATCCGGTCGTCAGTCAGGTCAAGCTGATCGCCGAGCCGTGGGACGTCGGCCCGGGCGGCTACCAGGTCGGCAACTTCCCGGTGCTGTGGAGCGAGTGGAACGGCATCTACCGCGACGTCGTGCGCGACTTCTGGCGCGGGCAGGCGAGCGTCGGCGAGTTCGCCTCGCGCTTCACCGGCTCGAG